>Ga0208960_1001351_pt1 | contig 13147 bp, 15 predicted proteins | sample GreLakmeON33MSRF_FD_187703 | JGI IMG/M metagenome (GOLD analysis project Ga0208960, IMG submission 187703) | Freshwater lentic microbial communities from great Laurentian Lakes, MI, USA - Great Lakes metaG ON33MSRF (SPAdes) | ecosystem: Environmental > Aquatic > Freshwater > Lake | place: Great...
CGACCAGTCGCGCAGCCGCGACACGCGGCCTTGCAGGCGGCGGTCGAACTCGGCCGCAAACGCATCGCCCGACGCACGCGTGTTCGGGAACTGCATTTCCGGCATGGCCTCGCGCGCCAGGGTGTCGAGCCCGATCTTCTCGAAGAACATCGGGTCGACTTCCTTCACCAGGTCGACCATCGCGCCAATCACCATGGCGGCTTCGTACGGCACGTCACCGGCATTGAGCATCCGGTACAGCCGATGCAGCACGATGCCCGACACGGTGTGCACCATCGAGGTGAACGCGCCGATCGGAATCACGTAGCGCGCGGTTTCAATCGCCTTCTTCTCGGACTCGCGCTCAACTGCCTTCAAGCGCGCCGGCGAATTGGTGGCCCTGACGTATCGCAAATCCTTCAGGATGGCCCACGCATCATCCTTGAGCAGCGCGGAGAGCTTCGCGTAAGAGTCCCAGGCCTTGAGCACGGCCTGTTCGTAGACGTCCAAGGCCTCGCCGGTGATCGGCGGCACGAACGCACGCGGCTCGTTCAGCTTGACGTAGCGCTGGCTGGACTGTTCGGAGTTATAGAACGGATACGAGTGCAGCACGCTCCACACCAGCTGCCGCGAGATGTTCTCGAGGCCGAACTCGAAGTGCGCGTGCTGGAAGACGGTGTGGTGCCCGCCTTCGAACGTGAGCGGGCCGATCGAATCCCGCTGCTTGTCGGTGATTTCGCTGCGTTCGATGACTCGTGGCGAATAGCACGTCCGGGCGGCGGCAATCGCGCCGTCGTACGGAACGGCCGGCGACGACAGCAGCGTAACCTTCGGCGGAGCGGTATCGAGGGCAACGGCAGGCATATGGGAGCGTGTAATTATACGCGCTCACCCCGGTGTTTCCCGAGGTCGAGGTGGTGCTAATATCCGCGAGGCCTGCCGGGATGCTCCCGGCAGACACAACCAAGGATTGTCACCATGGCACGCCTGATCGCAACGCTCGCATTGGCGCTTGTCCTTTCACCGCTCACCGCATCGGCCCAGCTCGCGCCGGCAGATGCAGGCGCCTTCATGGCGACTTGGGTTCTGAGCCTGGACACACCACAAGGTTCAATGGAACAGAACGGGGTTCTGAAGGACGAAGGCGGGAAGGTCGTCGCCGAGATGTCCAGCTAGATGGCGCCCGAAACGCAGAAGGTGACGGTGTCGTTCGACATCAACGGCGGCCAGTGCTCGATGAGCGGAACCGGCGTCAAGCAATAGCATCACTCCTCGTCGTCGTCCTCGTCGTCCTCGTCGTCTTTGTCTCGACGCGAGTGATAGCGCGAGTACTCCTCGAGATAAGTGAGGGAATCGAGGCCCTTCATGCGGTCGAAGAACAGGACTCCATCAAGGTGGTCGGTTTCGTGCTGGACGACGCGAGCCGGGAAGCCTTCCAGGTCCAGCCCAAAGCGCTTGCCGTGACGGTCGAGAGCCGTGACCTTGATGTGCTGGGCCCGCGGGACGCGGCCGCGAATCTCGGGAATGCTGAGGCAACCTTCCCAGTTTTCGACGGTCTGATCGCCCACCACGGTGATCTCGGGATTGACGAAGACCACGGCATCGCCGTCGCCCTGTCCGTCGGCATCGAGCATGGCAACAAACACGCGCAGGCTCTCGTGCACCTGCGGCGCCGCCAGCCCCACGCCTGCATACTCGAACATGGTGTCGACCATGCTGTCGATGAAGTCCTGCATGGTCTGTTGCTTCAGCTCGAGTTTGTCGACGGTCCGGGCCTTGGTGCGGAGGACGGGATGGCCCATCCGGGCAACTTTAAGGATCGACATGCAAGAATTCTATACTGTGGCTGCAAGACGATGCATTCGCAGGAAATGAACCCGCCCTACAAGTTCTGCCCGGTCTGTGGCAGCGCGCTCGAGCCACGCGTGCTGAAGGCCACCGAGCCGAAGCGGCTGGTCTGCACCAGCGCGGCGTGCGGATTCGTGTTCTATCTGGGTCCGAAGATGGCGGTCGGCACCATCATCCGGGTCAACGAGGGCCGGCAGCTCATCCTCGTGAAGCGCGCCATCGAGCCAGGCTATGGCAAGTGGGTGTTCCCGGGGGGCTACGTGGACCGCGGCGAGGAGATCACGCTCGCCGCCATCCGCGAGGCCCGCGAGGAGGTGGGCCTCGACGTCCGACTCGATCACCTGATCGGTATCTACTCCTATGCCGGTCGCGCGCCGGTGATCATCGTCTATGCGGCGACGAAGATCTCCGGTGAGCTGGCCGTCGACGATGAGGGGCTGGAGGCCAGAGCGTTCGACCTGGATGCCATCCCGTGGGACGAGCTCGCGTTCCGCAGCACGAGCGAGGCCCTGCGCGACTACCTCGCCGCGAAGGGGCCGGGCCCGGGAACCAGCTAGTGCCAGAAGGGCGGAACTTCAGTTCCGCCTAATCTTCGGGGGTCCCGGACAGCAGGGGCTCGAGCTCAAGCGCCTGTGCGCCGTTCTCCGTGCACACCGCGAACTTCGTCTCGCCGGCGCGATACATCGCGACGCCGGCATAATCCCCCTGCTTGTTCAGCACGAAGAACCGGATGTTGAAGTTCGGGTTGCCCTTCGAGTTCAGCAGCCGTGACTCGATGGTGTTGGCCCTGATGCGCTTCAGCGCTTCCATGCCGGCGTCCTTCGGCGACATCCCGCGGCGCATCGACTCGACGATCAGGAACGACGACAGGTTATAAAGATTGGCTTCGCCACGGCCGGTCGAACCCGCCGCGCCGACTTCGTTGTCGACGTAGAGGCCGGCGCCGAGGATGGGCGAATCGCCGGTGCGGCCGGGGATCTTCCACGCCAGGCCGCTGGTGGTCGTGACGCCGCAGAGGTCGCCGTTCGGGCCCAGGCCGTCGCAGTTGATGGTGCCCCAGAAGCTGCCTTCGGGAATCAGGCCATCGCGCACCATCGAGCGGCCGGCGGCCATGGCACGTGCCTGCCACGCAGCTTCTTCGCCGGGGTCCTTCTCGTGCTTTGGCTTCGGTTTGCGTTCGTTGCCGTTGGGATCCAGCCAGTGCTCGGGATCGACGCGCCGCTTCCACTCGCGCCACAGGCGCCGCGAGGTCTCGGTGTTGAGATCGTCTTCGACGGTGAAGCCCATGTTGCGGGCAAACGCCTGCGCACCAGCGCCAACCAGCAAGTGATGATCCGTGTACTCCATCACCGCCTTGGCGACCAGTGACGGCGTCCGCACCCCCTCGAGGCACGCGACCGCGCCGGCGCGCTTCTTCGGCCCGTGCATACACGACGAGTCGAGCTCGATGACGCCGTTCGCGTTGGGCAGGGCGCCGTAGCCAATGCCGGTTTCGAGTGGGTCAAGTTCGGGAATGTTCACCCCGGCAATCAGCGCGTCGAGCACATCCTGCCCTTCGGTGATCAACCGGAAGGCGCGCTGCACCGCGTTCTCGGCGCCGCCGTTCTTGAACTCCCAGCCTGAGTAATCGGAGATCACGACGGGCCGGACGGTGCGCCTCACGGCCGGCGCCCCCTGGGGGGCCGGCGTCTGGCCGAGCGACAGCGGCGCAGCGGCGGCCAGGGAAGCAGACTTCACGAAGTCGCGTCGGCTAATCATGGGCAGAGAATAGCCCAAATCGGCACCGCTAGACCGACAGTGGGCCCGAGTATCCGTTTTGCGCCAGCTTCTGCAGCATCGGCACAATCGGCGAGACGCCATCGCCGGGAATGAACCGGCTGTTGTTGTCGCGGAGCTCGTGCGGCCTGATCTGATCCATGTCCCCAAGTTTGTTGAGTCCGGACCAGAAGTGGTAGGAGTCGAACATCACACCGAAGTTCGGGTGGGCGGCCTCGCGCGTTACCTTCAACGCCGTCAACAAGGTCGACATATACGACGACGAGCGCACGAACTCGACGCTACACGTCATGTTGAACGCTTTGGGCGCCTCCGCTCGTGGTGTAGACCTTCTTGATCCCTGCTTTCGCTCAGCCCTCGAGGGCGCCACGGTAGCCGGCCCCTGAAGAGGTGTTCGTGTGCAGGCACAGCGTCATCTTGCCTTCGGCCGCAGCGCCCACGCGCGGAGCGAGCAGCACCAGCGGGGCCAGGAACATCGATCGTCTGGAGAGCATAAGGGGGCGGATGTTAGCACGCTTGAGTGACGAGTCCGGCACCAGCGGTGTGGCGCGCGCTAACGCCTGGAGGCGTTTCGTTCTTCAGGCGAGATCCGGAGCACGCGGCCCTGCGGGGTCTCCAGCAGTGGCGTCACCTGCAGGCCGTCCAGCTCAATCGCCCTGGGCAGCCACGAGCGTGAGTTGCCAATTGGAAACTCCTTGAAGACGTCCACGACCAACACCCGATCGGGCAACGTGCCGTCGGGGTTCGGTGTGAACAGGTCACCGGGACGAAACACCGCCGGCGCCCCGGTGTAGACGCCCGCCATCGCGCCATCACCCAGCTTGACGAGAAACCGCTCGCGGACGAAGTCGTCCAGGGCCAGCCAGTAGTCGATGCGACCCACCAGCAACAGGCAGGCGAGCTCATCCGTGCAGGCGATGCGGTCGTTCGGCAACAGGCCCGCACGAACTTCGTCGATTCCGGCGATGTCGATGGTCGGCCTTGCCACCTCGAGGCGGTCGGCCATAGTTCCCGTACCGCGCCACTGATCAATACCGAGACTGACGACGACCAGGCTGACGACCACACAGGCGAAGCGGCGAGCAGCCGGTGAGACGGGCGGCAACAGATGGTTGGCGATCGCATCAACGTCGATGGCAATCGCCGTCAACATGAACGCGACCGGCAGCAGCAGGTAGTTGCTGGTGATGCCCGAGTCGATGGCGCCGAACCACAGCACCCAGAACAGCCACAGCAGGTGCGCGGCGCGCTCGTGCGGGCGCCAGTCGCCGCCACCGCCGGCCAGGCGAGCCACCAGACCGGCCAGCACCAGCGTGGCAGCCATCGGGTTGGCCTGGGCGATGTGGCGGCACATGTCGAGCGGATACCTGGCGCCGTCCGACAGAACGGTCGCGATCGCTGCCGTGCTGAGTGAACCGAAGTTGCTGGCGCGGGCCAGCGAGAAGGCGACCACCATCGCCGTACCCGACAGCGCGATCACGGCCGCCAGCGCGGCGCGGGCCGGCGCGATCAGCCAGGCCACCACCATGGCCGCGAGCAGGATGCCGTACTGTCTCGCCGCCGGCACCTCGAAGAGATTCAGCACTTGCCAAAGGAAGAATCTCCGCACCATCGTCTCGCCTCGCGCCGGTTCCAACGCCTGCAAGGCGAACAGGGCAGCCTGCGCGACGAGCAGGCCTGCGGCGATGGCGGCGGTAGCGGCGAGCCATTTGCGGCGTTCCGATCGCGGTCCGAATGCAGCGCACAGCAAGGGAATTCCGACGATGGTGAATTCAAGCTCGTGAAGCCAGCGCCCCACTGTTGCGGCTGCGACCAGTCCGAGCAGGAGCGTGCGCGTGGCATCTTCGGCGTGCACCTTGGCCAATACGAACAGGCCGAACAGATACGCGGCCAGAAACGGCGCGTAGAACCGGCCCGTGGTTGCGGTCGCCCAGAACGGCAGCGATATCGCCACCAACGCCGCCGCCAGTCGCGCGGCGCGGTGAGTGGCGAGACGGCGAACTATCGTCAACACGAGCAGCACCGACGCCAGCGCGCTCAACAGGCTGAGTGCGCGATAGGCTGGCAGCTCTGAATTGAAGACGGCACCCGCGACCCAGCTCGCGTACGAATAGGCGAGGCCGCGGTCGTAGAGCAATTTCGATGGGAGAAGCGGAAGGCCCTCGACCTGAATGCCGCGGACGGCAAACACAGTGAACTCTTCGTCCACCGAGTAGCCTGCGCGGGTTAGTTGGAACGCGCCGACGATCAGGATGAACGAGGCAACCCCAAGAAGGGGTTGCCTCCACCAATGCTTCACAGGCCGATCACGCGATGGTGATGTCCTTACTGAGATAGACGTCCTGGATCGCGTTGAGCAGGCCAACGCCCTCGTTCATGGGGCGCTGGAACGCTTTGCGGCCTGAGATCAGGCCCATGCCGCCGGCGCGCTTGTTGATCACCGACGTCTTGACGGCTTCCTTGAGGTCGCTCTCGCCCGCCGACGCGCCGCCGGAGTTGATCAGGCCGGCGCGGCCCATGTAGCAATTGGCAAGCTGGTAGCGCGTGAGATCGATCGGGTGATCGCTGCTGAGGTCGCTGTAGACCTGCTTGTGGGTCTTGCCGAAGTTGACCGCGTGGTAGCCGCCGTTACCCTCGGGCAGCTTCTGCTTGATGATGTCGGCTTCGATGGTCACGCCGAGATGGTTGGCCTGGCCGGTGAGATCTGCGGCCAGGTGGTAGTCCGCCGCTTTGGTCGTGAACGCCGGGTTGCGAAGATAGCACCACAGCACCGTGAACATCCCCAGCTCGTGGGCGTGCTGGAACATCTCGGTCACTTCCTGGAGCTGGCGCTTCGACTCTTCCGAACCAAAGTAGATGGTGGCGCCGACCCCAGCCGCGCCCATGTCGAACCCCTGTTTCACGCTCGCGAACCTGATCTGATCGTAGGCGTTCGGGTACGACAGGAACTCGTTGTGATTCAGCTTGAGGATGAACGGAATCTTGTGCGCGTACTTGCGCGACACCATGCCGAGCACGCCGAGCGTCGAGGCCACGCCGTTGCAGCCACCGGCGATGGCGAGTTTGACGATGTTCTCGGGATCGAAATACTGGGGGTTAGGCGCAAACGACGCCCCGGCGGAGTGCTCAATGCCTTGGTCAACCGGCAAGATCGAGACATAACCGGTGCCGCCAAGCCGGCCGTGATCGAACAGCGACTGCAGGCGCCCCAGGACTGAGACCGGGCGGTTCGACGACAGGTGGATGCGCTCCACGAAGTCGGGACCGGGCAGGTGCAGGGTCTCCTTGGGAATCTTGCACTGGTGCTTCAGAAGGGTGCTGGCGTCGGCTCCGAGAATCGCTTCGACGGTAGGCATGCGGTTTCACTTTATCACTGGGTAGGTCAGAACCTCCACGACCGCTTGCGCCGCCGCGGCCTTGACCATGTCGGCCACCGGCAGTGTGGCTTCCACTTCGTCGATTTGGTGGCGGCGGGCGTGCGTCTCGGGATGCCGGGGCGTGAACAGCGTGCAGGTGTCCTGGTCGGGCACGATCGAGATGCCAAAGGTGCCGAGGCGCTGAGCCTGCGCCATGATCTCTTCCTTGTCCATCCCCACCAGGGGCCGGAAGATCGGCATGCGAACGGCGCTGTCGGCCGCGGCGATGTTGTCGAGCGTCTGCGATGCTACCTGGCCAATCACGTCGCCGGTCACCAACGCTTTGGCGCGGGCGTCCCGGGCAATCCGCTCGGCAATGCGCAGCATGAAGCGGCGATAGATCACGACCCGCAGGTCGCCCGGCACGCTCAGCGTGAGCTGTCGCTGGAGCTCACCGAAGGGCACCAGGTGAAACCGCGAGCGCAACTGGTAGCGCGTCAGTACCTCCGCGAGCCGCCGCGCCTTCGCTTGCGAGGTGTGCGACAGGAACGGGGCGCTGTGAAAGTGCACCAGCGTGACGTGGCAACCACGCCTCATCAGGCGCCACGCCGCCACCGGCGAATCGATGCCGCCTGACAGCAGCGCCACCACGCGACCGGCCGTGCCGGTGGGCAAGCCACCGGGGCCGTGCTCCTTGTCCATGTAAAGGAACGCATTGCCGGGGACAATCTCGACGCTGATCACGAGGTCAGCGTGATCGAGGTCGACCTTCCAGCCGCGGGCGTGCCAAACCTTCGAACCCAGGTCGCGGGCCAGGTCGGGCGAGGGTACGGCGAAATGCTGATCGGCGCGGCGCACGTAGACGCGGAAACTCGAGACGCTCTCGCGCGGCGGCAGGCGCGAGACCATCGCCTCGGCCATGCCGTCGAAGTCGAGCGGGACGCGGGTCGCCACCGAGTAGTTGGCAATGCCGAACACCCGCGACATGCGGTCACGAATCTCGTCGGCCGTCGCCTCGCGACCAAGCACGACCTCGATGCGGCTCATCGGCGTGCGGATTTCCTTCACGCTCAGTCCGGCCAACGCCATGTGCAGATGGCGCACCAGCCGGCCGATGAACCACGGGCGGTTCTTCCCCTTGAGGGCGACCTCGGAGTAGTGCGCGAGGATTGAAGTCATTGATGGTGCGGGGAAGTTCGGGAAGGTGCGGGGAGGCCCTGAACGACAAGCGCCGCCGCACGGTGGCCCGACACCGCTGCCGACTCAATGGTGGCCGGCAAGCCGGTGTCGATCCAGTCGCCCGCTAGCAGAAAGCCGGCGATTCCGGTCTCCGCCTGCGGGCGGGCGGGCGCATCTGGCGCCAAGGAGAACGTCGACCGCTTCTCTCGCACCGCCAGCCCCTTGCGCACGGTCGCGATTCGCGCCGCTGGCAACGCCGCCCGCACATCGGCCAGCGCCAGCGCGATCAGTTCGTCGTTGCTCATCGCGACAATCGCTTCGGCGCCGCTGGAAATCATCGAGAGGTGGGAGCTGGCGCCGCCGATAATGGCGCGGCGATCGAAGACCCACTGGAACGCCCTTCCGGGCAAGCCAATCAGCGATTCGTGCATCACCGGCCGGTCGAACCAGAGGTTCACAGTCACGATCGGCAGGCTGCCGAGGGCAGTCGCATTGGCGATGGTCATGGCCAGCGACTGGGGCGGTGACTCGAAGAGCGCGCCAAGGCCATGCCACGGCACGGTGGAAATTACCCACGGTGCCGCGAGGTGCTCACCGCGCACGCGCACGCCGGTGACGCGGTCGGCGACGACTTCAACCTTGACCGGCGCGTTGACCCGAACTTCGTGTCCGCGCGCTTCGAGCCAGGCGCGCGCCGGCTCGGCATAAAGCTCGTCGAGCGGCACCGCCGGCATCACGAGCGCAGCCGCGGTCGAATCGGGACCGAACATCTGCGCCAGAATGGTGACGAAATACGATGCGGCGGCTTGATCGATCGACTGGTTCAGCGCCGCCAGCGCCAGCGGCTCCCAGAACAGCTCGCACAGGCGTGGCGCCTGGCCGTGGCGGACGAGCCATTCCCTGACAGACTCCCGGCTGGCAGAACTAAAGTTCTGCCCTCCTGGCACCACTGCCACGCCGGTGCCCGGCCCTCTTGGCGTCAAGGCGGCACCGACTCGCAAAATCGACATGCGCTCGAACCAACTGAGGGCATCCCATGCCAGCACGCCGCCCAGCAGGTGCAGCGGCGACGCCATGGGCGGCAGCTTCAACACCGACTCATGTCCGCGCTCGTCGACCATGGTCAGTGCCAGCCCGGCCTGCCATCGCACTCGATCGCTTGCGCCGATCCGCGCGAGCAGCTTCAGTGTGTCGTAGTAACAGCCCATCAGGATGTGCTGGCCGTTGTCGACACGCTCGCCGGTTCCGGGATCGGTGAAAGCGGTGGCGCGGCCGCCAAGTCCGGGTCGTGCTTCAAGCAGCAGCACCTGCGCGCCGGCCTCTGCCAGCGCCGTGGCTGCGCTGAATCCGGCCACGCCGCCGCCGATGACGATGACGTCCGGGGTCACGTGCGTCGGAACAATCTGGAGGCGAGCGCCGAGCACTGACTGCGCGCCCAAATTGACAAGGCGATCCTGGCGCGAACCGCTTTCGGTGCGCGGATCACCTCGGTGAAGACATCAAACTGGCGGCGCTCGATGCGGCGGAGGGTCTCGAAATAGATGCCACCCATGATCTCGGCCGCGACCAACTGGCGCGCGGCTGCAGCCGGCTTCGACAACGCGGCCGCGGCATAGAAGCGGCGGGTGCGCTGAACCTGATACGCCAGCAGGTGGCGAATCTCCGGCGTCACCGTGCCGGCGCGCAAGTCGGCCTCGGTCACGCCGAACTTCGCGAGGTCCTCCTGCGGCAGGTAGACGCGGCCGTTCTTGAGGTCAACGGCGACGTCGCGAATGATGTTGGTGAGCTGCAGGGCCAGGCCCAGGTTGAACGCGTAGTCCCGGGAACGCGGATCGCGCGCACCGAAGATCTCGACACACATAAGTCCCACGGTCGAGGCCACGCGCCGGCAGTAGCCGGCCAGCTCGTCGAACGTCTGGTAGCGCGTGTGGTACAAATCCATTTCGACACCATCAACCAGGTCGTCGAACGGCTGCCGCGATAACGAGAAGGCTGCGGCCACCGGCTTCAGTGGCCGGCCCTGCGGAGTAACCGGCTCAGCCGCGCCGAATACCCGGCCAACCTCGTCGCGCCACTTCACGATCGCGATCGCGGCAGTCTGCTGATCCGACGCCTCATCCACCGCGTCATCGACCGCGCGGCAGAAGTCCCACACCAGGCCAATGGCGTCGCGCTGCGCAGCCGGCAGGACTAGGAACGAATAGGAGAACGAGGTGTCGCGGGCCACAGCAGCGTTTTAGAAACTATCACTATTGCGTCGCTGGTGCCGAGTGCCGGACGCGACGTGAAGACGTCGTAGTCCACTTGCTCGAGGCGATCGAGAATGCGGGAGCCGCCGAGCCAGGTCGCGCGCAGTTCGTAGCGAAGGCGTCCGCTGACGCCGTCGCAGACCGATCGGCCGTCATCGAACAACCGGCGGGTGCGCTGGCCGCAGGCGCGCATCGCGACCGTCCACGCCGGTGTCATCCGCCCACGATCGAGTGTGGCGGGGTCGGCGCCGGCAGTCCGCCACACTTCTTCCGGCACGTACAACCGGCCCCGTGGCCAGTCGATGGCCAGGTCCTGCCAGAAGTTGGTGAGCTGCAGCGCCGTGCAGACTGCGTCGGACGCGCGATCGAGCTCAGCGTCGCGGTAGCCACTGAGGCGAAGTACCAGGCGTCCCACGGGATTCGCGGATCGCCGACAGTAGTCAAGGACGGCCTCCCAGGAGGCATACCGGGTCGTCACGACATCCTGCTTGAACGCACTCAACAGGTCCTCGAACAGCCCGACCGGTAACTGAAATTGTTCCATGGTGTCGTGAAGCGCCAAGAACGTGGCGTCGACCGGCGCTTGGTGCAGCTTGCCTTGCCACTCGTCCAGTAAGCGCAGGCGCTCGTCTGGTGCGCGGCCGGGTTCGTCGGCAAAGTCATCCGCAGTTCGCGCAAACGCGTAGATCGCCGCGACATGCCGACGCAGTCGCGCCGGCATCAACCGTGACGCGACCGGAAAGTTCTCGTAGTGTGATTCGGCGAGCGCCTGGCAAGCCGCATAGGCCTGCTGTAACTCGCGGGAGCCTGTCACCACTGGGTTTCGGGGACACCAGCGCGATGATTCGCGGCTCGCGCAATAGTAAACAGCAGGTCCGACAGGCGATTCAAATAGACAATCACGACCGGCTCCACTGCCTCGGTGCCGAGCAGCAATACCGACCGCTCGGCGCGACGGCAGACCGTGCGGGCGTAGTGCAGCGCGGCGCCGGCCGGGCAGCCATCCGACAGGATGAAGTGGCGCAGCGGCGCGATCTCCTGATCCAGCTTGTCGATCCAGCCCTCGAGGCGGGCGATGCTGGCGTCATCGATCACGATCTTCTCGACCCGCTTCGCGATCTGGTGCGACGGATCCGCCAGCCGCGCGCCCAGCGCGAACAGGTCGCGCTGCAGCGACACGCACATGTCGTCGAGGTCCTGCGGCAGGCCGGCGGCGCGGACCATGCCGAGGCAGGCCTGCACTTCGTCGACGTCGCCATAGGCAACCACGCGAGGATGGGTCTTCGAGACGCGGGTGCCGTCGAAGAGGCTAGTGTCGCCAGCGTCGCCGGTTTTTGTGTAGATGGACACGGTAGGATTATAGGCGTCTGCCGGGACTGAAGTCCCGGCCTTCTGGCACTACTAGCATCACACTTGCCGCCGAAACCACGCACGCCACCACTACCCACGCCCAACCTGCGGCAACGCTTCCGGCGCAACCTGCTCGCGTGGTACCGCAAGCACGGCCGCGACCTGCCGTGGCGCAACACCAGCGACCCGTATCACATCCTCGTCTCGGAGATCATGCTCCAGCAGACGCAGGTCGATCGCGTGCTGCCAAAGTACCACGAGTGGCTGGGCAAATATCCAAGCTTCGCGGTGCTCGCGGAAGCCACGCCAGCCGAAGTGACCAGGACGTGGTACCCGCTCGGTTACAACATCCGGCCGAAGCGGCTGCAGTCAATCGCTCAGCAGGCGGTCGCGAAGTACGACGGCCAGTTGCCGTCCGATCGCGAGACGCTGTTGTCGTTCAAGGGCATTGGCGAGTACACCGCCGGCGCCGTTCGCAGCTTTGCCTTCCGCCAGCGCGCCGCCATTCTCGACACCAACGTCGCGCGCGTGCTGTTTCGCATCTTCATCGGCAAGGGCGATCCGAAGAGTCACGCCATGAAGAAGCGCCTCTGGGCCCACAGCGAAGCCGTGCTGCCGCACAAGCATGTGTTCGACTTCAATCAGGCGCTGATGGATTTCGGCGCGACGCATTGCCGCGCCCGCAAGCCGAAGTGCCCGACTTGCCCGATGAAGGGATTCTGCCGCACGGTCCGGCTAAAGCCGGACGCTACATAGGATCGCGATAAGCGCGCGGTCGGCTTCCGGAAACGGCAGGCCGGCCAACTCGTCGCGCCGGATCCAGCGCATCCCCTGCCCCACCATCGGCTTCGGCACACCCTCGAAGTCACAGCGATAGAAGTGCAATTCGACGGTCTTCTCCGGATACGCGTGCGTCACGGTGTGCACCATCTCGCCGACGGTGGCGACGATGTCGAGTTCTTCGAAGAGCTCGCGGCGCAGCGCTTCGACGTGCGTTTCACTATGGTGGACCTTGCCGCCGGGAAATTCCCAGTGATCCGCGAGGTGAGTTCCCGCGGCCCGCAGCGTCACGAGGAAGGCGTCGGCACGTTCGATGACCGCAGCCACGACAATGGTCGGGCTAAAGCCCGACGCCACCTTCCCATTCACCTGGGTCCGGACGCACCGACCGGCACCGGCTGAATCCACGCGACCTGGCTGTTTGATGCCTGCACCTTTGCGCGCAGGTAGCCTTCGTCGCTGTTGACCGTGTGAGTGTGAAGGTTGCCCTTGTCGCAACGAGGGCTTGCTTGCCCTCCGGAGCCTTGGCGAAGGAGGGGGGCGTGGGCGAAAGCAACAGCCACTACCACTGCTGCCAGGAGCGCTGAACCCAGCAGGACGAGCCGAGGCCTTGAAATCATCGGATGGTCA
>Ga0208960_1001353_pt1 | contig 13131 bp, 9 predicted proteins | sample GreLakmeON33MSRF_FD_187703 | JGI IMG/M metagenome (GOLD analysis project Ga0208960, IMG submission 187703) | Freshwater lentic microbial communities from great Laurentian Lakes, MI, USA - Great Lakes metaG ON33MSRF (SPAdes) | ecosystem: Environmental > Aquatic > Freshwater > Lake | place: Great...
ATGATGTGCGCCCAGCAAAATGACAGCAAGCACTGCTGGAACGGAACCCCGATTGCTCCAACGATGTCTTGTGCCATTTTGCACGACCGTGTCCCCCACGCGTAAGACTTTTTCCACTCCATCGTCAAGTTCAAGCACAACTTCTCCTGACAACACAACTTCAAAATCAATCGTGTCAGTTGTATGCATCCCCGGATTTTCTGGCTCGAGATACGACATCAGCCCCGGAAGTTTGGCCTCCATCTCGGCGAGCCCTGCCTCAACATCAACATCTGCTGCTGGCCCAGGGGCATCATTTGGAGCAACCGTGAAAAGACCAAACCGAAAACCACCCACTGGGGGAAAATACGTGATCTGAGGTGGTGCTGAACCATCGTCTGGAAATGACGCCGTGGTGTCGCCTCCCCAGAGCCTGTAAAACTCGGCACTGGGTTGCAGTGCCATCACGAGTGGTTCGACCTCTGTATCTGACGCAAAGACTGCTTTGCCATTTTTATGCCCTGTCACTACTCTGCGAACGCCCACGTGTGTCTCCTTTGTCTTTCTCCGCAGACTACTTGTCCCACGACGCCATCTGAGACGTCACCAATGCCACGAAATATGCCCCGGCTCCGGCCAAAGTTGCGACAAAGAACCCCACCTCGAGAGCAAGAACAGTTGCCGCGGCGGCAGCCACCACTGACGCAAAGCCATTGACGGCCCACGCAAACGGAGTCGACTCAACGACGATGCGCTCCATGCGTCGCAATCCTGTGGGCATCGCTGTTCCCATCGTGAGCCCAAATGGCATGACCACGGCAACAGCAATCAACACTCGCACAACAAAAGAAGCCGTGATCTGATGACTGACAAGTTCTGGCAACCACCATGCACTCGAAGCAATAAGAGCCGTAGCAGTGCCAAGAGAAATTCCTAGTGCTCGGCGTTCGTTAACAAAGCGAGTACTCCACCAAGCGCCGACGCCCGTCCACGCCAACAATGCCGACAGCACGACAGACAAACTGTATGTGGGATAACCCAGAAGCAAGACCAAGCGCTGAATCATGACCGACTCCACGATGAGATAGCCAAGACCAATCGCAACAAAATACAAGAGCACAAGTCGAGGAGGCTTTTTCTTTTTTGGAATGCGCCGGATCGGAATGAAATAACCCAAGATCGATAACGCTAATAAAATCCCAAAAGTCAAAAACAAGATCAGCACAGGATCAACCGAGTAGGAATACCCAGTCATTCTCTGACCAATATCTCCAAATCTTTTCATATTGAAAAAGAACGGCTTGTCATCTGTGGTCGGGCAAACATTTAATCGATAGGCGCGACAAAAAACTGCGGGAGATTCTGCCGCGCTGAGTTCAACCCACTCATGTTGTGATGGACTTCCTTTGGCATACGCCACACCGTTTCCGCGTTCATTGGCAAGTGTGGTTATCGTGGCTAATTCTTGATCGGTAAATGGCGTGGCCTTCACCATCACTGTGCCGAATTCAGAATCAAAAAGATCGGTTCCCATCACGACCACTACTTGAGATGTCGGATCTTGTGCTCCGAGTTCTTCTACTGCTTTGAGTGCAATAATTGTGGTACGCAAAGATTCATCACCGACAAGACGGCGCAATCTTGTAACTGCGAGCACGCCACCCGGTTGCAACTTCGAGAGATATTCCTTGAACGCTTCTACTGTGTATAGGTTGTTCTCCGACAACGCGTACGCTGATGCCCCACCCGCGCTCAGCGAGTCAGTAAAACTAATCTGAATTTGTGAGTACTTAGCGGGGCGACGCGACAACACCGATCGACCATCGCCGATCACCGTATGTACCCCTGGCAGTGAGTACGGCGAACCCGAAAATGCCGCAAGTTTTTCGTCAACGACTTTGCGCACGCCTTCGTTCAGTTCAATCACATCAAGATCAGTCACTCCTGCTGCTCTCAAATTATGGATATCGCGTCCACCGCCACCACCGATAATCAGACCTGGACCACTTGGAACAATCGCAGTCGGAATCGTCTGTGGTCCAAGTTGAAGTTCTGCCCACCCTGGTGATGGATTTGCGCGGCTATACCCAATAATCGGCGCAGTCACTCTGTCATAGAGCACCACACCTAAACCTTTCCCGTTGCGCGGAACCAGCCCGATAGTTCGAGATAACGGTGTCCAATCGTCTGCCCGAAGTGAGTCAGCGTCGCTGAGTCCGGTCAATGGTGCCTCAACAAGCCGTGTCGGAAAAGACGCCATCACGAGCACGGCTGTGAGGAGAACCAAAAAAATGCTTCGTTGTCGCGCACGAGAATTGTTGGACAAAAAAACTGCTACAACAGAAACTATTGCACCCAAGAGAAGTAACAAAACTGGTGGTTCGAGTAGCCATATTGCTGGCACGACTACGACAGCTCCAAGCGCAGCGGCAACGAGATCAAAGAAATATAAACGACCAACAGACTCTGTGTATGTGCGCAGCGCAATTGCTATGACGACGCCACCCGCAAACGATGGAACAGCAATAAACCCACACAGAACCAAGAGTGACACGATGAAGCGAACTGTCAATTCGGAGTACTCAAGGTTGAGGCGTACAGCGACGAGCGGTAATGCGACAAGGGCAACGGCAAAACGCATCATCCACGTGCGCAGTTGCAAAATTGTTCCTGCATCATCAGAAGTAGGTGCAATCAACGCCGTATACAGACCTCCTGCTCCGGTTCCGAGTAAGGCAAGACTGATCGCCAAGAAACTAAAATGATAAAAAATGAGTGCCGATAAAAGCCGTGTGACAAGCACTTGCGAGGCAATCGTCACGAATGCCGCAACGACAACGCTGAGTACAACGACGCGTGGTGGTTGATTGTGAGAAATTGATGTCATCAGTTATGCAAACGGATTCTGCAATAAGTGCGTGCTCATGTCACCAATAAGTTCGAGCAGCATGCGTCGTTCTGCAAATTTCCAGGATCCGTTAGTCAAATACACTCGATCAATATAGGTCCCGGCAGCCACTGGACCGAGTACACCGCCAGGCGCTTGATGCAGAACCTGCACATACGACCGACATTGTGCTGTTATCTGGTCGTCGTTGAGGTCAATGACAATGTTGGTGACAATGTGACGCGTTCGCGGAACACCGTCATACAGATGAACACTGTATTGCATTGCTGCAAGTACCTGTGAGGCGCCGCACGCTGCAGGGCCATCAACTTGTCCGTAGAGGCCATCGGTGCCAAATAACTCAGATGTCGCGACCAGGTCTCCTCGATCAATGCCATCACAATACGCAAAGAGAAGTCTCTCGATTCCTTCTCTCGCCGTCATCATCGTCCTGGATACGCTTGCGCCACTCGACGTATTTCTGCTGCGTCAACCTCAAGTATCGCCCCTGTCGCTACCGCTGCGTTAGTTGCTGCTATCCACTTTTTAGTAAATGCCGCTTTCGTTGCGTACAAAGCTTTGAGTTCTTTTTTCGTGAACACAATTGTGGTGCCAAAGAGTCCACAAAATGATTGACCGGATTGCCCTTGACCGGACAAGGTTGCAATCGGCACATCTACTTGTGGCGTACGAATGCCTCCTTTTGCATTTCCGTTCGTGTCGCGCTGATATGTCAGAACATCTTCGTTGGCCTCAAGCATTGGCATTGACCGAGGCGCTTTGCCTGTGCGCACCCACGCATCAAGCGCCGACAACGCAGAACGTAAGACATAGGTATGAGGGCCGGCATTAATCGGTAAATCACATTTCACAGCACCAAAATAGATCGCGGTTGGTGGCTTCATCATTGCCGCAAACAAGGCCGTATCACCAGAACCCTTGCCGTTGTCAGTGTCGCCAATTCCGAGGCTGTATGCGTCTCCATGCGCAGTACCCGCTACTTCCCAACTTCTGAACCACTCTGAGTCCTTTTGGTATGCACGGCGGTATCCAAGATTTGCGCCAACAACATCTGTCTCTGATGAAAATACCAACACAGGTCGCTTGATATCAGTACGACTGAGTAGTGCTCTTGGTCCTGCAATATCTGCCAACGGGGCAACAGATAACGCCGCGCCATACGAGCCACGACTGTGAACGAAGTAACCGCTGTATATGTCTTGCAATGGTGCAAGCGCATCTATGTACGTTGCTAAGCGAAATGCCGACTGGGATTCTCCCATCGCAAGAACCTGAATTGGCAGCAATTCACCAAACAGTTTGGTTGGGTTACGCCAGACGGTTGCGCCAACCTGACTAAAGATGTCATAACTAAAATTGTCTCCTGGATGCACCAACACGCCGTAGCGTTCGGGGTCAAATTTCTTAAGTGATAGTGCTGCCCCTAGTGCGTTGCCTCCACCTTCGATTCCGACCCGTTGCGCAGATACTCCAACCCAAATTGCTCCACTGCGCTGCATTTCCATGTCGCCAAAGCTCCATACAGGTGGCGTATCAAAACCAGCGGTGACGTTCATCCACTCCACCATCACAGTGCCATTAAATTTCGCAGGATCTATGGGCCGTCGAACAACGATGCGAGTTTTATAGTCTGCTGTCTCCGCAGGAGCGACGGTCCACAGACCGTCATCCGTCAGTGGCACCGCCGACGTATACGAACGTGCCGAACCACTAATGAAGAACTCTTTTTGAGAGTAATTAAACACTTTGCCATCAAAATCGACAGTGCCAACTCGTGGGGTTCCTTTGCCTGTCTTGATTGGACCTTCAACAACTGTCTCACCAACATTTGTTACTGATGGCTTTGACAACTCGACAATCTGCAATGACCGCGTCGAGGTCGTTGCTGTGAACGCACCTTTTGCGGCCACGGTGAGAGTGACAGCACATTTTCCTGATGCTTTTGTGACAATCGTTTTACCCTTCAGCGAACATTTTCCGACAACTGACCATGTTTGTGCTCCTGATGAACTCGACGATGCAATATCTGTCAATGCAAAAGTTTTTTGGGGAGCAAGATTCGCTACCTTCCAGGAGATGACTGTCGTGGTCGCAGCATGAGCCCCTGTCGCTGCGGGCAACACACAACCCAACACAACGGCACACGCCAGCAGTGTCCTGCGCCCTGTAAAACGAAATACCCGTGCTCCCATAGTTGCCCCTAAACCATAAATTTCCCAAGCCCTATATTACTTGTGTACGCTCAGACCAATCACACTGGAGGCTGAAATGGTTTTGAGATTTGCTACACATCACGGTCGTGCTCAATTAGTCGTTAGCGAAGGCACTCATCTCGTCGACCTAGAACAGGTAAGCAACGGTCTTTTTTCGAGTGACCCGATGCAATCTTTCGCACGTTGGGCTGAATTGCGCGAATTTGCCAAGACCATCACTGCCGTTGGCGAACCTTTCGATCCACTAACACTCGACGCACCATCACCCCGACCTGCCCAACTTTTTGGAATTGGTCTTAACTACCGCTCACACGCCACAGAGACTGGTGCGCCAATTCCGACATCGCCACTTACATTCACCAAGTTCGTATCGGCAATCAATTCACCCTACGGAGACATTCCTATCAAGCACTCAGCAGTTGACTGGGAGGTCGAACTAGTTGTGGTGATTTCCACTGGTGGTCGAGATATCAGCGTTGCCTCTGCATGGGACCATATTGCTGGCGTATGCGTCGGTCAAGATATTTCGGACCGTGCATTGCAAATGGCCACGCAGCCCCCACAATTCAATCTCGGCAAAAGCAGACAGGGATACGCACCGTTCGGGCCATGGATAACCGACTCCGCGCACCTTGCCAATCGCGATGCATTACGCGTGACGTGCTTACTCAACAGCCAAGAGGTCCAGAACTCAACTACCGACGATCTCATTTTCCCTGTCGATTATTTGGTCTCGTACTTGTCCAGCATCGTCGAACTTTCTGCAGGTGACGTGATTTATACCGGGACACCAAGCGGCGTGGGTGCTGCCCGCACGCCCCCACAGTTTTTATCCTCTGGCGACATACTTATCTCAGCAATCGAAGGTGTTTGCAGTATCACCAATCTCTGTATCTAAACACTTTGCTGCGGCCATGCCCTGAACTTTTGTCATCGACAACCTTTTTGTTATCGACAACCTGCGGCTGACGCAGAAAAGTCCCAGTCTCTGTGGAGAAACTGGGACCTCAATGCGTGGTCTGCGCTTTTAGACGCATCCCTTGGTGGCGGGGGCAGGATTTGAACCTGCGACCTTTGGGTTATGAGCCCAACGAGCTACCGGACTGCTCCACCCCGCGTCGTGATGACCCCCTACGGTACTGAGCGCAATGGCCTTCTCGCAACCTCACACTCGTCACCAATTGGGTGCCACGACAGATGTACGGTTGCCAATATGTCAAATCTCACTGGACCGTTCGATACGGGTAAGTTGCCACGCATCGCACCAGGGAGCGTGACCGTCACGATCGCCCGCACGATTGCGCCAGGGCAGGGCGACGCCTTTGCGGTGTGGTGCAATGAAATGCTCACAGCAGTGCAGGAAGCACCGGGATGTCTAGGTGCCGCTGTTTTGCATCCTGGAGTGGACTCCGATGCGTACCAAATGGTGTTTCGATTTATAGATGCGCTGCACTTGCGTCGATGGGAGCGATCTCAACGGCGTGAAGAATTGCTTTCTCAAGTGGACGAAATGATTCTGACCGAAAGAATCACAGTGACTGCCGGAACAGATGAATTCTTTATCGCACAGGGAAATAGCGAACGCCATCGAACAAAATATGGAAAATTCGTAGCGGACATCGCATGGGTGTATCCGATGTCGTTAATTATTGCTGTTGTACTTGCGCCTCGAATTGCCACAATGACAATTTGGCAACGAGTGTTAGTGACGACACTATTTTTTGCAGTTACTAAGAAATTTGGTCTCGGCCCGATGCGCCGTTATTGGAGGCGGCGACATATGTTGCCGCAAAATTCAACGCAACGATGAGGCGCCTTTAAAAAACATTGACGAGATCAACTACGAAGACGAGGGTCTCGCCACCCTTGATGACGCCGCCTGCTCCTTGTTGTCCATATCCCAAGTGAGCGGGAATAGTGAGTCGGCGACGTCCCCCTACTTTCATTCCTGCTACGCCTTGGTCCCAACCAGCGATGACCTGACCACCACCGAGTCGAAAGTCAAATGTGTCTCCTCGATCCCATGACGCATCAAATTGCTTTCCGGTGCTGTAGGCAACGCCAACATAATGAACAGCCACGTTCTTGCCCTTGACCGCCTCATCACCATCACCAACGGTGATGTCCTCGATCACAAGTTCAGAAGGTGGCGCAGAATCAGGAATAGTGACTTCAGGTTTTTGAGACATTCCGACAATATAGTGCCACGAGGCTTGATTGCCTATTTGCTCCCCCATGGGTACCGACCTAGCAACTACCGTGGAGTGCAGGTAATCCTCTTCGTATCAATGACTGTGACGCATATATGTTCAATCGTTCCAAAAAAGAAACTCGGGATGCGCTGGTTGCTTTGGGTCGCGAGATTGAGCAGTTACGCGCTGATATACAGCAACAGAATGACCTCGTAGCCCGAGAGCGCCAATCTGCTCTGGAGTTTGCGGAGCGACTAACAATGATCGAAGGGAAAGTCTCCGGAATGGGAGCAGAGTTATCCCGTCAACTGCACGAACTCGGCAATGACATCGAATCGCTTTCACAACGACCAGAAGATGCGCTCACTGCTGAGTCACTTACATTGCTCCGGAACTCGCAAGTTCGTTTGGCCAACGAGCAAGCCCGATACGAGATTGCATTTCGTCAGGATCTTGCTGCGCTAGCCGAACAGTTGCGTCGACCTCACTAGTTTGCGAGTGTTGCCAACGCTCGGCGAACCAGTTCGCGGGCCTGCGCAAGTTTTTCTTGGTAGGTACTGAAATCTGGGGGTGAACTCGCCAAGGCAGCATCAGCCTGAACAAATAACGCATCTGCTTGAGCCAGTAACTCTTTTGGAGTCGATGTGCTTGTGGCTGGCACTGTTGTGCCAGGAGTAGAGCCTCCTGTTGATGGAGCAACGGTCGTTGTTGTGACAGTTGACGAACCTCCGACACGGTCACCCAAGTCCCCTGTGTAACCAGGAAAGAGTTGTGCGACAACAGCAGTCACGCTGTTACCGATAACTGACTTGTTGTTGTACCAGGCCAGAATTTTGCGAACGAAGACTTGTTTGGCGTCGGCGCCGTCTGGCAAAACATACATTGGTCGCACATACATAAAGGATTTTCCGACAGGAACGATCTGGAGGTCTCCGTATGTCACGCGAGATCCGCGTTGGTCGAGTGGCGTGATTGTTGCAGAAATCGCCGGCTCACTTTCGAACTCAGCAGCGATTGTTGCTGGTCCGGGAGGCAGTGGTGTTGCCAGGTCAAAAACAGTGATCTTGCCGTACGTTGCTGGATCGCTTGATACCACCATGATTGAGCGCAACTCTTTGCGACTGTCATCAGATGAAAACGGAACGAACGGACGCAACATTGCGAATGTGCCTTTTTTATCTACCGCACCGGGTGCGTGGAAAATGGTGTAGTACGGGCTAAATCTCAACACGTTCGCATCAAGAACAGTGGCGGAGTCAACAGCATCAAGCCCAGTCGCTGCTATGCCAACTCCAGAAGATGACTCTGGTGCATTTGGTGGCGCTTGAGCAACGCTCCATGCAGCATCTCTGTTGAAAAATAATGTTGCATCGTCAAATTGATACTTGCCATAAATATTTGATTGCACACGGAAAAGATCTTCTGGATAACGGAAGTGGGCACTCAACTCTGGGTCGACCTCAGAAATAGGACGGAACAGTTTAGGGAAAGCTGCTTGCCATGCTTTTGCAATGGGGTCGACAGAATCGACAATATAAAATGTGACGTCTCCGGAATACGCATTGACAACTGCTTTGACACTATTTCGGACATAGTTAAATGAACGGTTGAGCCCACTTCCGAAACTGATTTGATCAATATTTGCTGATTGTGCATACGGATAGCGGGTAGATGTTGTGAAGGCATCAATGACCCATGAGACTTCGCCTTTAACAACAACTGGATACGGGTCACTGTCGTATTGCAAAAATGGAGCAATCTTGCTAACGCGGTCGCGCACGTCGCGCACTAACAACATCCGAGATTTATCGGTAATGAGATTAGAGCCAAACAAGTTGTACTCGCCAAAGTTCACCGCCATCGCAACTTTGCGCAATCCACCGCTGATCTTGATACCGGAATCAGCATCATATTGTGAGGCTTTGGTATTTGGACACGCTTGCTCCGCCTGATCCGTGTCGACAAGCGCGTATCCATCAAGACCATCACCAAAATACAACTGCGGCTTAGTGACCTTAAGGTCAATGTAATTAGGACGGCCGTCCGCAGTAATTACGCTTGCAGGGGCAGCAACAATTCCGCAGCCGTGGGTGTAGATGAGATGCCGCGCAACCCATGTGCGGTTGGGGATACCAGCGGGATTAAGTTCGCGCGAAGCAACCAACAGTTGTTGCACGCGACCATCTACGAGATAGCGATCAACATCGAGATCAACTACTGAATAGAACGATGTTAAGCCTTGGTCAAGTTTAAATCTGTCGCGCATCTGCGCAGGATCAAGTTGCCGTATATCTCGAAGTGCGATGTCATTGGCATCAATGTCTGCCACAGTTGCCGTGCCCGATGTAGTTGGCACACGTTCAACGTTTGAAAGTCCCATTGCCGCTTTTGTTGCTTCGATGTTGCGTGAGATGAACGGAAGTTCACGAGTGCTGACGCTTGGTTGCACGACGAATCTTTGCACGATTGCTGGATAGACAGCCCCGGCAACAATGGCAACAACAACCCAAAGGCCGACTGCAAGAGCCGGGAGTCGCCAACCCTTTTGTCGAATGTTCCAGAGAAGCAAAATCGCAACAGCGACTGATACCAAAATCATGAGATTAATGGCGGGTAGTTGCGCATTGATGTCGGTATACAAAGCACCTTCAACAACGCTTCGTGACGAGCGTGTGAGGTTGTAGCGCGACAACCAATAGTTCGCAGCTCGTAATAGCGCCGCTGCAGCAAGCAGTACTGAAATATGCACCTTTGATTGTGCCGACATTTTATTAATTTTGTCTTGCGGACGAATGCTGCCGTTTAAAAAATGGGAGACAAGTGTGATGAGCACCACCATGATGAGAGCACCGAATGCCCATGACACGACGGACTCAAGAAACGGCAATCGAAACATATAGAACCCAACATCGGTGTTGAACTGTGCGTCATCAATAGAAAAAGACTGATGATTGCGGAACAACACCCACTCTTCCCAGTGCGATGACATCGGGAGCCCGATCATGAGACCAAAAACGACTGACACAACAAGACGTACGAGCCCCTTGCGTTTTGATGTGATGTCGCGTACTCGCCCGATAGCGAGATCTTGAGGCGTGTTGGGCAACGTTGCTGGCGCCAATCGGTCTGTAATAAAAATATTTACCCAAAAAGCAAGCGCAAGAACCAAAGAAAAGAGGAGTCCAAGTTCTGCTTTAGAACGCAGGATTCCCCAATAGAGGTCTGTTCGGTCAAGGCTGTCAAACCAGAGGACATTGATATAGAAAGCAGAGAGACTCTTGGCGCTTAAGAAAAGACCAAAGATGACTGCCAAAACGATTGACACCACCAATCGCCCTCGACTTGGTTTTTTAAATGAAGGTCGGGTGAATGGAAAGGATGGTCCTCGCGGACCAGTTGGGCCAGAGGATGGGGGAAGATCGGAAGGGTTACGCACAATCTCTCACGCTAGTGCGTAGGAGGTGCGACCAAACAACGGCAGCCCGAATGTGCAAGTGGGTGCACGTGTCCTGTTGGGAACTTTTCTCCACAGGGAGTCACGCCAGACAACGCATTATCCTCAGCATCTGCGCACTCTGGTCCGTTAGGGTCGACCATCCAGCACACGGGAGTACCAACCTCGAGTGACAAGTGTGACCCCATGCTGTATGCAACGCACGCTAGATCTTCTGTGTGGGCATCGATATGAGTGAGTTTCCAGTCTCGATACATACTGCGTACTGCTTTAGCAATCTCATCACGGTTTGCGTTGGAGTCAACAACAATTTGAGCGAGGCGATCTCGTAGCGGTTGCACAATTGTTTCGAGCAACATCGCGTTTACGGCATCTCCAACTGCTTTTTTAGTGATGCGTTTTGTTGAGCCCCCAAAGGACTTCATGGACTTAGCACCTTCAGTGGCAGCCGCCATGATGTCATCGTTAATAGCGACAGCATGATGTTTGGTGTGCACCGAAGTTGTACCAACAATCGCTGCAATCTCAAGCGAAGATTTTTTGACGTTGAGATGCTCAAGAACTGCATTGAGTTCGTCAGCACCGACACGCTTCAATTTTTTTGACATATTGACAATCAATGGAGCAATGGAAGCATCACGATCTGAAAATTTTTGGGTATCAAGAATAGGCGTAATTGCAATTGGCTTTTTGGGCAGTGATTTCACCAGTTTAATTTTTGACTCTTTGGCTTCTTTGGCTTCTTTGGCAATATTTTTTGCAACTTCTGCAGGCGAAGATGCTCGCAGTCGCGCAAAAATATCATCCACAACTTGAGCACCAGGACTTTTTGTTTCTGTTTCCGCTGAAGAAACTTCTTTCTCAATTTCTGCATGCTGTTCTGCCTGATTATCAGTAGTTGTCTCAGGCGCAGGATTGGAACGCCGTGAGCCACCAAAGATCGATACCACTGTCGCCATTTTCTCTAAAGGTTCGACGGGAGAACTTTCTTCTTCTTGCACGATCTCTTCTTCTTGCACGATCTCTTCTTCTTGCACGATCTCTTCTTCTTGCACGATCTCTTCTTCTTGCACGATCTCTTCTTCTTGCGCGATCTCTTCTTCAACGATCTCTTCAACGATCTCTTCAGCGATCTCTTCTTGCACGATCTCTTGGGTTGGCATCACAATTGACGCAGTGTCGTGATCAAAGATTCCGAGCGATGGATGCTCTTGGGAAACATGAGGAGCAACCGCAATCACCGGAGGCACAGGTCCCGTGGTCGGGGCGAGATTCACTAAGAATTCTGGATCTTCATGGGCATCGCTGAGTCCGCCAAGAACATCTTCCGTGGCAAGACGGGCGCGTTCAAATGCGTTCATCAATCGATCTCGACCGTGAAGAAGTTGTTCAATCTGTTCACGTGCGGCATCGCGACGACGCAGTAACTCAGACAAAACTTTTTCACGATAGGCGCGGGCTTCTTCGACCATATCGCGACCTTGCTGTTTTGCAAGTTCAATTTCAGAGTTTGCATCGGACTGTGAATCATCCCGAATGCCCTTCGCATCAAGTGCGGCCTGCTCGCGGATGCGTCCAGCGTCCTGCGCCGCATCTTTCACCATGCGAGTTGCGGACTCTTCTGCACGATCTCGAATCTGAATACTTGCTTCACGGGCAGTTGACAAGACCCGTGCCGCTTCTTCTCCTAATAATGTGATGACTGTTTCTTCGTCCAACTGACCAGGGGCAGACATGCCGCTTGTCTGAATGGCTCGCAATTCGCCTTCGAGAAAACGCTCTCGCTCTTGCAATCTGGCCATTTCGGCGGCCACCATGCGCAGGAACTCCCGAACTTCGCTCGGGTCAAACCCACGCCGTGACGACGAGAACGCTGCCGAGCCAACTGCTGCCGGCGAGGAGGGGTCTGGACGCGAAAAACTAATTGCCATTGGACTTCTAGAGTAGAACTCTTAGGTCACTAAATGGTGTCAATCACTGAGCTATTGGTGGCAATGGGGCTCCCCCAAGCGACAGGAGTTGCGTGAGCGCATCCTCAAGGGTGGCCACAGGGATGATTTTTACCCGCGACCCCGCGGCTTGACGAGCCCTCAGAATTTCAGACTCGCTCTGTCCAGCAGGAACCAGGAATACCCGTGCACCTGCGTCACGCACTGCTACGGCCTTTTGCTCAAGAGCACCGATCGCACCAACTTCACCTTTTTCGTTCATGGTGCCTGTCGCCGCAACCCGTGATGATCCGAGTAATTCTCCGGGCGTAAGTTCATCAAGCAACGCCAGTGTGAAAGCCAGCCCAGCCGATGGACCCCCAATGTCTGAAGTAGCTATTTGCACTTCAAAAGGCAGGACCACTGTTCGGGTATCGGCTGGAACAAACCCGATAAT
>Ga0208960_1001354_pt1 | contig 13125 bp, 7 predicted proteins | sample GreLakmeON33MSRF_FD_187703 | JGI IMG/M metagenome (GOLD analysis project Ga0208960, IMG submission 187703) | Freshwater lentic microbial communities from great Laurentian Lakes, MI, USA - Great Lakes metaG ON33MSRF (SPAdes) | ecosystem: Environmental > Aquatic > Freshwater > Lake | place: Great...
GGCAGGAGGGACATCTTCCCGCCCAAGCCGAGCAATGCTCGGCGCTCCATTCACCGCTTCGGATGAAACCGTTCCTCTAGTAGCGCGCCCCACTTCTTGCTGTAAGGATGCACCTCCTGGACGACGTTCGTGCCGCGATAGACTGGACGACCCTCATTGGCCCACGCGAAGATCGACCCCTCGAGATTGAAAACATTCGTTACGCCCGCCTTGTGCAATTTCTCCGCCAGCGCCGACGAGCGGTAGCCCACCGAGCAATACACCACCACCGGCTGCGCGTTGGACTGGATGGCGGCTTTCACCGCGGCCACCGAACCAAGGTTCCGCGCCCCGCGCAGATGACTGACCAGAAATTCCTCCGCCTCGCGCGTGTCGGCCAGCAGCGGGGCGTGTCGGTTCGTGTCCGCCAGCCACGCGGCCAGTTCGTGTGTCGGCAACTGGCGCACGTCGGGAAATTTCTTCCAGATCACCTCGCAGATGGAATCGCGGGTCTGCGCGCCGACGGGCGAGACGTAAATCACGACCAAGGCCCAGAACGCCGCAAACCGCTGGAACATCGCTTTCATCAGATGCCATCATCACAAAGGATCGGGAGCCGCTTTGACAATCCTGATTTGCGCGAGATTTGCCGGCATTGGCCGCGAAACCACCAGACAACCTTTTGTCGCATATGCAACAAAAGGTTGCACGTCGAGCCGCCGCGCAACCGGGCCATTGCCTCCCGGCCATTCTTCCCGTAGAACCTGCCGATGCCGTTTCTTATCCTGTTGCTACTGGTTGTCTGCGCCGGAGCGTTGCGCGCGCAGGCGCCGACTCCGCCCGCGCTGCCTCCCGGCGTCTTCAACACACAGCGCACGAACGACCACCCGCTCGCCCCGCTCGAGGCGCTGAAAAAAATCACGCTCCCGCCCGGCTTCAACGTTACGCTCTTCGCCGGCGAGCCGGACGTGATGCAGCCCATCGCCTTCGACATCGATGATCGCGGGCGGCTCTGGGTGGTCGAATGTTTCTCCTATCCCGATTTCAAAAAGCAGGACAGCGACCGCATCGTGATTTACGAGGACACCGACCACGACGGGCGGTTTGACAAGCGCACGGTGTTTTTTGACAAGGGGCACCGGTTGAGCGGCCTCACACTCGGCTTCGGCGGCGTGTGGGTGACGAGCGCGCCCAACCTGCTCTTCATCCCCGCCAGCGCGGATGACCAGCCCGCCGGCCCGCCCGTGCCGTTGCTCGAAGGTTTCACGCTCAAGGCCGGGCACAACATGGTCAACGGCCTGGCGTGGGGACCGGACGGCTGGCTCTACGGACGGCACGGCATCACGACCTTCTCGGAGGTCAAGCCGGTGGGCGCGCCCGAGAGTGATCGCGTGAAACTGAGCTGCAGCATCTGGCGCTATCACCCGGTTCGCAAAACCTTCGAGGTCGTCGCGCACGGCACGACCAATCCGTGGGGCCACGACTGGGACGACGAGGGCCAGTTGTTTTTTTCCAACAACGTCATCGGGCATCTCTGGCACGTCGTGCCGGGCGCGCATTACAAGCGGATGTTCGGTGAAGATTTCAATCCGCGCGTCTATGGCCTGATGGACGCGACCTCGGACCACCTGCACTGGGCCTGCCAGGACTGGGGCAAATCGCGCACCGGCCAAGGCGCGCTCGGCGGCGGCCACTCGCATTGCGGCGCGATGATTTATCTGGGCGACAACTGGCCGGCCGAATATCGCGGCGCGATCTTCATGGGTAACATCCACGGCAACCGCGTGCTCTACGACACGCTCGAGCGCAAAGGCTCCGGCTACACCGGCCGGCACGGGACGAATTTTCTGATGGCGAATGATCCATGGTTCCGCGCGGTGAGCATGGCCTACGGCCCGGACGGCGGGGTCTTCGTCACTGACTGGAACGACCTCGGCGAATGTCATGACAGCGATGGCACGCTGCGCACTAGCGGGCGCATTTACAAAATCACCTACGGCACACCCAGGCCGCCCGCGCACGCCGATCTCGCGAAACTTTCCGACCCGGAGCTGGTGAAGCTGCAACTGCACCAGAACGACTGGCTGGGGCGGCACGCGCGCCGGCTGCTCCAGGAGCGCGCGGCTGGTGGCAAGCTGAGTCCGGGCGCGCGCCCGGCGCTGCTGAAAATTTTTGCCGACAGCTCTGAAGTGCCGCGCAAGCTGCGCGCGCTCTGGGCGCTCCACAGCATCGGCGCGGCGGAGACGCCGTGGCTGGAGGAGCAGCTTAATCACAGCAGCGAACACGTCCGCTGGTGGGCCGTGCAACTGCTCGTCGAAGGCAAGACGGCCCCGGCGGACGCGTTAAAAAAATTCCAGAACCTGGCCCGCAATGACCCCTCACCGCTGGTGCGGCTGGCGCTGGCCTCCGCGCTGCAACGGCTCCCGCTGGCCGACCGCTGGAAAATCGCCGAGGGCCTGGCCGCGCACGAGGCCGACGGGGCGGATCAGAATCTGCCGCTAATGATCTGGTACGCCATCGAGCCGCTGGTGCCGGCGGACCGCGCGAAGGCGGTTCAACTCATGGGCCAGTGCAAGCTGGCGCTCGTCCGGCAGTACATCGCGCGCCGTCTCGCGCAAAACTAAATCTCATCGACATGAAAGCAGTCATTCTCGCCGCCGGCAAAGGCACGCGCATGAGGGAGCTGACCGACGAGCTGCCCAAACCGATGCTCCGCGTGCAGGGCCGGCCGATTCTCGAACACATCCTCGAGGGCATCAAATCCGCCGGGGTGCGCGAGTTCTTCATCGTCACGGGCTGGAAGGCCGAAGTGATCGAGAACTATTTTGGCGACGGGCAGAAATGGGGCGTGAACATCCGTTACGCGCGCCAGCTCGTGCAGGACGGCACCGGCAAGGCTCCGGAGCTGGCGAAGGAATTCATCGGCCCGTCGCCGTTCCTGCTGACCTACGGCGACATTCTCGTCCAGCCGGAGACGTATCAGCGGATGGTCCACCGCTACAACGAGGATTATTTTTCCGGCGTCGTCACCGTGACCGGTAGCCAGGATGTGACCAAGGGCGGGCTGGTCTTCTTCGATGAAAAGTTTTGCCTCACGCACCTGGTCGAGAAGCCCTCGCCCACGCAGCTCGATCAGCTCCGCGCCGAAGGCTGGCTGAAGCCGGGCGCAACCGGCTGGTACAACGCGGGCATCTACGTCTTCCGTCCGTCGCTCTTCGAGTTCACCGCCACGCTGGGGAAATCGCCGCGCGGCGAATACGAACTGACCGACGCCATCGCCGCGCTCGTCCGCGCGCATCATCCACTGGCGGGCCTGGAAATCCAGGGCCGCTGGGTGGACGTGCGCGATCCCGAAGTGCTGGCCGCGCTGGAGAAGGGGTGAAGTCCGGCGTTCCGAAGCGGAGGAATCAGGCCGGTTGCGCGCGGCGCGCGGCCAGAAAGATTCGCAACTGTCCGTAGTTGTAGCCCGCCGGCAAAAGCTGAAACGCGCCGCCCAAACCGTTGTACCCCGCCTTCTCGAACGCCCCCGCAATCGCCTGCTGCTGCGCGCGCGTGAGCAGTTGATCGAGTGAGATGCCGGCTTCGCCGAGTTCGAGCGCGCTGGCGAGATGGCCGTGAATCGTCCCGATGCTCAGACTGCGGTGATGGGCGATTTCCTCGGCTGATTCGCCGGAACGAAACCGCTGGAGCGTTTCGCGGATCGTGTCGTTCATGCGCGGCTTCGGCGCGGGCGGCGGCTCGGTTTGAAACGAGTCGTCCGCGAACATCTGCTTGGGATAGGTGCGGAGATAATCCGCGATCTCGCCGAGAAATTTTTCGCCGAACTCGATCCGCTTCTTCTCGCCCACGCCGCTGATGCGCGTGAACTCGCGATCGGTCGTCGGATAGTTCTGCGCCATCTGCCGCAGTGAGACGTCGCCGAAAATGATGTGGGGCGGCACGCGGCGTTCCTCGGCGAGCTTGCTGCGCAGCCCGCGCAGCCGCTCGAAGAGCGCCTCGTCGCAGGCGATTTCCCCGGCGCTGTGGGCGCGCGGCTCGGGCACGGCGGCGGGCTTCGTCAGCGTGACCGGCGTGCGCGTGCGCAGCACTTCGCGACCCTCGTCCGTGAGTTCGAGCGTGGTGAATTTGTCCGTCGATTGCTTCACGAAGCCGAGCCGGACCAGCTCGCGCCCGATGGACTGCCATTCCGTCCGCTTCAAATCCTTGCCGATGCCGTAGGTCGAAAGCTGGTGATGGCCCCACTTGCGAACCTTGTCCGTGTCCGCGCCGGTGAGGATTTCGACGAGGTGATTCAGGCCGACGGAAAAGCGGCCGTGCTCGCGCACGCAGTAGATGCACGAGAGAAATTTTTGCGCGGCCAGCGTGCCGTCGAACGTGGCGCGGGGGGAAAGACAGTTGTCGCAGCCCTCGCAGTTCGTTCCGGGAAATTGTTCACCAAAATAATCGAGCAGCATTGCGCGGCGGCAGTCGGCGGCCTCGGCGTAATGCACCATCTGCTGCAACTGCTCGCGCGCGAGCTGCTGTTCCCGAGGATCAGGTTTCTCGTCGATGAACCCGTTTTGTTTCACCACGTCGCCCGCGCTGAAGAGCAGCAGACATTCGCTCGGCAGTCCGTCGCGGCCCGCGCGGCCGGTCTCCTGGTAATAGCTCTCGATGTTTTTCGGCAGGTCGTAATGGACGACGAAGCGGACGTTCGGCTTGTTGATGCCCATGCCGAACGCGATGGTCGCGCAGATCACACGCACCTCGTCGCACAGAAACAGTTCCTGATTCGTCGAGCGTTCCTCGGGCGTGAGTCCCGCGTGATAAGGCCGCGCGCGAAAACCGTCATTGGTCAGCCGTTCCGCCGTGCTCTCCGCGCTTTTGCGGGACGCGCAATAAACAATGCCCGCCTCCTTCTTACGCGCGCGGACGAAATCGAGCAGTTGCTCATACGGCCCGGCTTTGGGGATGACGCGATAAGTGAGGTTCGGGCGGTTGAAGCTCGCGATGAAAATTCCGTCCGCGCGCAGCTTGAGCAGCTTCACGATGTCCGCGCGCACACGCTCGGTGGCCGTGGCGGTGAGAGCCATCACCGGCACGCCGGGCAGCAGATCGCGCACGGACGCAAGCTGGCGGTACTCCGGGCGAAAATCGTGGCCCCATTCGCTGATGCAATGCGCCTCGTCCACTGCGAGCAGCTTCACGTTCCAGCGTTTCAAATCTTCGAGAAAGCCGGAGAGCATCAGCCGTTCGGGCGCGACGTAGAGCAGGCGGAATTCGCCGTTGTGCAGTCCGCGCAGACGGCCCCGCGATTCACCGGCGCCGAGCGAGGAGTTGAGAAACGTCGCGGCCACGCCGCTGGCCTGGAGCGCGTCCACCTGGTCTTTCATCAGCGCGATGAGCGGTGAGATGACGACGGTGAGGCCGGGCTGCGCGAGCGCGGGCAACTGGAAGCAGAGCGACTTGCCGCCGCCGGTCGGCAGCAGCGCGAAGGTGTCCTTGCCCGCGAGCGCGTCGCGGATGATCTCCTCCTGCAACGGGCGGAACGAGGTGAAGCCGAAGTATTGCTTCAGCAGTGGGAGGAGTTCTGGTGTAGCGGATTTCATTCGTTGCGCGGCGGGAATGAAACCGTCCCTACGCCGGGGCTGCAAGCTTTAGCTTGCGCCTCGTAGCGGCAGGCGTCTCGCCCGGCGGAGAAAATGCCCGACAAGCCCGACCGCGTTGGCGTTTCAAAATCGTTTGGAAAATATGGACGGTGCTTTCCGGGCGGCGGGACGCGCGCCCTCTACGTCAGGCGGGACGCCCGACGCTACGATGTGGCGGCCAGCGCCTGCTCGCGTTCGAGCAGCGTGGGGTGCGAATAGTAGAAGCCGCTGTAGAGCGGATGCGGCGTGAGGTTGCTGAGGTTTTTCTCGTTGAGCTTGCGGAGCGCGCCGCTGAGCGACTGTGTTTCGGCCATCGCGGCGGCGGCGAAGGCGTCGGCCTCGTATTCGTAACGTCGCGACCAGACGTTCGCCAGCGGCGTGAACCAGAACGTCACCACGCCGCTCAACAGCGTGAAGAGCAGCAGCGCGGGCGCAAGCTGTCCCGGCTCAAAACCGAACGCGCGATAGAACCACGCCTGTTGCGCGAGCCACGCAATGACGGCAAACGCCCCCAGCATGCTGGCCGTTGAAAAAAGCATCAGCTTCACGATGTGCCGCTTTTTGTAGTGGCCGATCTCGTGGGCGAGGACGGCGGCGAGTTCGGTTTCGCCGAGCTGCGACACGAGCGTGTCGAAGAGCACCACCTTGCGGAATTTTCCGAAGCCGGTGAAGAAGGCGTTCGAGTGCCGCGAGCGCTTGCTGCCGTCCATCACCTGGATGCTGCGGGCGCGAAATCCGGTGCGGCCGGCCAGCGCGACGAGGCGGTCGCGCAGCGGCCCGTCCGGCAGCGGGGTGAATTTGTTGAAGAGCGGCATTATGAGCGCAGGCGCGAGCACCATCAGCACGAGCTGAAACACCACGACCACGCCCCAGGCCCAGAGCCACCATTGCGCGCCCGTCCATTCCACGACTTTCAGAATGAGCACGAGCAGCGGCCAGCCCAGCACCGCGCCGAGCAGCAGGCCCTTCAATTTGTCCGTCCACCAGAGCCGCACCGTGGTGGTGTTGAAGCCGAATTTTTCCTCGAGCCGGAACTGGTCGAACCACGCGAACGGCAGGCCGGGCAGCGAAAGCGCCACGCCGACGGCAAACAGAAATGCCGCCATGGCCCACGCCGATTCGCCGAAGTGTCCGATGAATTTTTGAAAGCTCCACGGCAGCACGCCGCTGAACAACACCAGCAGCAGCACCCCGAGATCGTAAATCATTTCGATCTGGCTGAAGCGTCCCTTGGCCAGCGTGTAGGCCACCGATCTGGCGTAGGTGACGGGATCGATGACCGCGCGAAAGGAGTCCGGCACGGCACCGGCATGGGCGCGAACGTGCCGCTCGTTCAGCCGCTCAAGAACAAACTGCGCGAGCCACTTCGCGAGCAGCAGGAGCAGGCAAGTGAGCAGCACCGGATTCATGGCGCGGAATTTACCGCAAACAAAAAGGACGCGAGAAGATATTTTCTTCGCGCCCGCCGTAAAACAGTTTCACCACTGCAACGCCGGCAGACGCTTCGCCACTTCCTCGGCATTGGCGCGGCTGTTGAAGCTGCTGATGCGGAAGAAGCCTTCGCCTTTCGAGCCGAAGCCGCTGCCGGGCGTGATGACCACGTTGGCCTCGCCGAGAATCTTGTCGAAGGCCTGCCAGCTCGTGACGCCCTTCGGAGTTTTTACCCAGATGTAGGGCGCGTTCACGCCGCCATAAACTTTCAGGCCGGCCTGCTTCGCCCCGGCACGGAGGACGGCGGCGTTGCCCATGTAATGTTCGATGAGCGCCTTCACCTGCGCCTTGCCTTCGTCGGTGTAGAGCGCTTCGGCAGCGCGCTGGACGATGTAGCTCACGCCGTTAAATTTCGTCGCCGAACGGCGGTTCCAGAGCGGATGGAGCGGCTTGAACTCGCCGCTCTTCGTCTGCGCGAGCAGCGTCTTGGGCACGACGGTGAAGGCGCAGCGCGTGCCGGTGAAGCCGCCATTCTTGGAGAAGCTGCGAAACTCGATGGCGCATTCGCGCGCGCCGGGAATTTCGTAGATCGAATGGGGAATCGCCGGATCGCTGATGTAGGCCTCGTAGGCGGCGTCGAAGAGGATGATGGATTTGTTTTCCAGCGCGTACTTCACCCACGCTTCGAGCTGTGCGCGTGTCGCGACCGCACCGGTCGGATTGTTCGGCGAGCAGAGATAAATCACATCGACGTGCTTCTTCGGCGGGTCGGGAATGAAGCCGTTGCTGGGACGGCAGGGAAGGTAAACGATCTTCGCGTAGGCACCGGCCTCGTTCGCCTCGCCGGTGTGGCCGGCCATGACATTCGTATCGACATAGACCGGATACACCGGGTCGGTGATGGCGATTTTGTTTTTGTGGCCGAGCACGTCGAGGATGTTGCCGCAATCGCACTTCGATCCGTCGCTGATGAACACCTCGTCGTCGGCCACGTCGAGGCCCTGGTCGCGGAAATCATTCTTCGCAATCGCGGCGCGGAGAAAATCATAGCCCTGCTCCGGGCCGTAACCTTTGAAGGTGGCGCGTCCGGCCATTTCATCCACGGCCCGGTGCAGCGCGGCGATGACGGCGGGCGGGAGCGGTTCGGTCACATCGCCGATGCCGCAACGGATCAGGCGCGCGGCGGCGTCCGGGTTCGCATCGCAAAACACTTTCACGCGCCGGCCGATTTCGGGGAAGAGGTAGCCGGCCTTGAGTTTGAGATAATTGTCGTTGAGATAAGCCATGTCAGTGATCGGTGTTTAGTTTTCAGTCATCCGTGGGCGTGCCGCTAAAATCGAAGGGCGGACGTTAGCGAAAGGCGGGGCCGGATGCAAGCGGGGCGGTGGCGGATGCCGGGGAATTTTAGCTCGGCCGCAGCTTGACTGGCGAGGAGTTGGCGGAGGCAGGCGGGGTCGAGGGTGGCGCGCAGGTGCAGACTCTGGAGGCTGCGTTGGTGCTCCTTGTCCTCGCAACAAACAGGCGGCCAGCCGCCGCGTCGCGGCCCGGGGCCATTCCGATCCAGGGCCAGCCGCTTAAAAACGGATCTGAGAAATCACCCGGAAAAATTCGCGCTCCAAAGTCCGGCTAAGAATTTGGATGTTAAAAATTATTAAGATTCAAGAATTGAAATTGACTGGAAATTTTGGTCAACATCTACCCATTAATTCGACCATTTTTTTACTCATGTGACAATTGTGTGTCAATTGGTCGATTCACCAAGCGGGCCATGGGCTTGATCACGGGTTTGGGGATTGCCTTCGGCGGTGGGTCGGCGTTTGCCGCAGCCGTCACCGGCGGGAAGCCCGTGAGAGCCTCCGGCGCGATTCAGACTTTATACTTGAACCTCTCGGACGTGCGGGCGGGGGGGATCGTCTTTTTTCAGCGCGAAGTTTCGCGGCTCACGGCAACGATTCACGAATCCCCGCTGGTCATCCCGGTAGAATCCACTCATCACCCAGCTTGATTTCCATATGAAAAAGTTGCTCCTCCACTCTCTCGCGGCGGCGTTCCTCCTGCTCGGCCTGGCCGGGCCGGTGGCGGCGGATGTGTTGACTCTCCAGCAGGGCGTCAGCGGTTACACCGGGCTGAAGTTCACCACGCTGGTGCAGACGGCTGCGACCAGCACGAACGGCGGGCTGGGCGCCGGTGTCTGGACCGTGGACGGCGGCAGCGGCGCCTTCAATGACGGCCAGTTCCGGCAAGGGTTGATCCGCTTCGACAACATCTTCGGCTCCGGGGCCGGACAAATCCCGCTCGGCTCGACGATCAGCGCCGCGACCATTACCGGGAATTACAATGACAACAGTTCCACCGCCTTTGCCGTGTATCGCATCCTCGTTCCGTGGGAGACGACCAACGCGACCTGGAACTTCTTCACCGCCGGCCTGACGAACGACGGGGTGGAAGCGGCTGCGTCACCCACCGTCACTTTTTCCAATCCGAACGCCAATGCCGTGGGAACGTATAATGCCTACGGCACCGCCTTGACCAACGAACTGGCGGCCTGGTCGGCCGGGATGCCCAACTACGGCTGGGTGGTTCTTCCCACCTCGGGCAACCAGGGCTGGGGCTGGACGGCGGCCGGTGGCAGCCCGGTGTTAAGTGTGACCTTCACCCCGCCGCCGTCCGGAGTTCCCTCAGTCACGTTGACGGCTCCGGCCAACGGGGCATCGGCTTCCGCGCCGGCGACGATCAATCTGACGGCCTCGGCCAACGGCGGTCTGGGCACCGTGAGCAGCGTGGCCTACTACTACACGAACAGCGGCGGGGTGACGTTCGTCGGCTTCAGCACGGCGGGGACAACGTATCCGGTTTCCACCGCCAGCCTCCCCGCCGGCAGCTACGGCTTTTACGCGATCGTGACGAACAGCCTGGCGGAGATCACCAATTCCGTGACGAACGTGGTGACCCTGACAAACATTCCGCTCTCGGTGGTGCTGACCTCGCCCGCCAACGGCGCCAGCTTCGCCAGCCTGGACGCCATCCCGATCGCGGCGGCGGGGGGCGGCCCGGCTCCGGTGAACATGAAGTTCTACATCGACGGCGGCCTGAGCAACACCGTCGCCGCGCCGGGGCCGTATTCCTACACTCAGCCCGCAGGCAGCCTGACGAGCGGCAGCCACACCATTTTCGCCCAGTTCACCGACAGCATCGGCGGGACGACGAACTCCGCCACCAACACCTTCACGGTGGTGGGGCCGATTGAAGTGACCGCCGCCGGCGTCACCAACACCTTCAGCTCCCAGCCGCCGCCGCGCTCGCAGTGGGTCAGCATCGACATCTCCGGCGCCACCACCGAAAACCCCACGCCGGCGGCGATGGACATCTCGCAGAACCTGCTCAACGCCGCCACCATCACCAACGGCATCATCAGCGAAGCCCAGAACACCGGAGGCAATCAGCATCCGTGGAAATGGGAGCCGACCGTCCAGTATCTTTATCAAGGCGCGGCCGCGGGCAACGCCTACAACTTCGCAATGGCGACCCTCAAGAATGTCACCGGCTCGACCGTCTTCTCCCTGAGGATCGCCTACGACTACACGATCATCCGGGACGGCGCGGGCGAGGAAATCCCCGGCCTGCGCGTTTATTACAGTCTCACGGGCCTGCCCGGAAGCTGGGCGAATCTACCCGCCATTTCACCGTCCGTCTCCAACGCGCCGGTCACCTTCCTGAGCACGAACCTGAGCCTGACCTGGCCGGCCAACGCGCTGCTCTACGTCATGTGGACCGATGACAACGCCAGCGCCGTCAGCGGGGTCAACGAGGGGATGTACGCCATCGACAATGTTTCCTTCACCCCCATCGTCACCGTGGTGGACTCGCTGACCTTCCAGCAGCAGCCCGCCGACGCGCTGGCCAACGCCGCCATCACCCCCGAAGTCCAGGTGCTGGCCAAAAATTCCAACAACCTCCCCGTGGGCGGCGCGCCGGTCACCCTGACGCTGAGTTCAGGAACGGGCATCCTTTCGGGAATTTTGACCACGAACACGGATGCCAACGGCGTGGCCCATTTCAGCAACCTGTCCATCGACACGACCGGCGCCGGAAAAATTCTCAGCGCCACCAATGCGGCCACGCTCGTCGGCACGAACAGCACGGCCTTCTCCGTCGTGGCCGACCTGCCGCCGGCGGTCAGCCTGACCAGCCCCGCCTCCGGCGTCGCCGCCTGCTCGGTCACGAACGTGACCATCGCCGCCGCCGCCGCCGCCACGGACAACAGCGCCGTGACGAATGTGGATTTCCAGGTGAACGGCGTCCGGGTCGGCGGCACCAACCTGGCCCCCTACAGCATCGTCTTCAGCATGTCGCCCGGTAATTATTCAATCACCGCCGTGGCCACGGACGATGCCGGATTGAGCAGCACGTCCGCGCCCGTGCTGATCACCGCGCCGAACTGCCCGCCCTCCGCGCCGGTGCTCATCGCCCCGGCCCACGGGGCCACCGGCGTGTCCATTCCGCCGAGCCTGCAGGTGGCGGTGGCGGATCCCGAAGCCCAGAGCCTGACGGTGACGTATTATGGACGGGTCTTCGATGCCGCCCCGGCGCCCGGCCCCGACTTCATGATCGTGACTATTCCCGACACGCAATACTATGTCGCCGCGATCAACGGTGGTACCCCGCCCATGATGTTCGCGCAAACCGACTGGATCGCGACCAACCGCGCGGCCAGCAACATCGTCTTCGTCGCCGGGCTGGGCGACTGCGTGGAGAGCGGCGATGCCAACCCCTTCGCCGTCGCCGCTCCTTGGAACACGGCCCGCGAATGGGACTGGGTCACCAATGGGATGTATCGCCTCGAAAATCCGCTGACCACCGGCCTGCCCGACGGCACGCCGTATCAGCTTTCCGTCGGCAACCACGACCAGGGGCCGCAGAACAGCGGGCCAGCCGGCACGACCACGAACTACAACCTCCATTTCGGCACGAATCATTTTGCCGGGAAGTCCTATTACGGCGGCCACTACGGCACGAACAACAACAACCATTACGTGCTCTTCAGCGCCAGCGGCCTGGACTTCATCGCGATTTCCCTCGAGTACAATAATTCCGACGCCTCCGGCAACACGGCCAACAGCCGGGAGTTGACCAACGTGCTGGCCTGGGCGGACGCCCTGCTCAAGACCCACCGCCACCGCCGCGCCATCCTGATCAGCCACGCCATGATCAACGTGAACACCTACGTCGGCGGCGCCACCGCCAACGCGCCGTTCTCCTACGCGCAGGGCCAGGCGATTTACGACGCGCTCAATGACAACACGAACCTGTTTCTCATGCTGGCCGGGCACCAGCCCTCCGCCCCGTTCGCCGGCCGCCGCTACGACACGACCAATGGCCGCACGCTGGTCACGTTGATGTCGGATTATCAGGTGGACACGAACGGCGGGAGCGGCTTCCTGCGGCTCTACACGTTCTCGCCGGCCCGGAACGAAATCCAGGCGCAGACCTACTCGCCCTACTTTGGCGGTTCCAAGACCGACACCAATCATCAGTTCACGGTGCCCTACGACATGACCGTCAGCGCGCCCTTCCTGCCCATCGGCACCAACACCGGCGTGGCCTCCGGCAGCACCAGCGCCCGGATCTGGGCCGGGCTGGCGGACGGCACCACCTACGAATGGTATGCCGTGGTGAGCGACGGCACGAACACCGTCCCCGGAACGACCAACACCTTCACCACCTCCCTGATCACCCGGCAGCCGGCCAACGTGACCAACAACGTCGGCGGCAATGCGACCTTCAACGTCACGGCGGGGGTCGCGCCCGTGCGGTATCAATGGTATTTCGGCGTCACCCCGGTCGCCAACGCCACCAACGCCTCGCTCACGCTGGTCAACGTGCAGACCGGCGACGCCGGCGGCTACCGGGTGGCGGTCACGAACAGTCACGGCCACCAGCTCAGTTCCGTCGCCACTCTCACGGTCAACCAACCGCCCGTGGCGGGGGCGGACACGTTGGTGACGACGGTGAACACGGCGCGGCAGGTCGCCGAGGCCACCCTGCTCGCGAACGACAGCGACCCGGACGGCGGCACGTTGAGCGTGAC
>Ga0208960_1001355_pt1 | contig 13125 bp, 14 predicted proteins | sample GreLakmeON33MSRF_FD_187703 | JGI IMG/M metagenome (GOLD analysis project Ga0208960, IMG submission 187703) | Freshwater lentic microbial communities from great Laurentian Lakes, MI, USA - Great Lakes metaG ON33MSRF (SPAdes) | ecosystem: Environmental > Aquatic > Freshwater > Lake | place: Great...
GCCCGTTTTTGAATATCTTCGGTTGATAAATCGCAGTAGTAGGCCTTACCTTGTGCAAAAAGTTTTTCGGCTGCTGCAACATGCAAGGCCGCGTTAGCAGACTGAAAATACGGTCCTTCAAAGTGTGAATCTGAAGAGTCGATGCCAAGCCATGCGAGCGCATCAATGATTCCTTGTGTCCATTGCGGATTATTTCGCGAATCGTCTGTGTCTTCAACGCGCAAAACGAACACACCGTTGGTCTGCAGCGCAAGAATCCAGTTATACAACGCAGTCCGTGCGCCACCCACGTGAAAATAGCCCGTTGGTGACGGCGCAAATCGGTAGCGCGGTGACTGTGCCATTTGTCTTCAGGCTATCTCAGTGTGTGTTGTTGACCGAGACACAACTATCGTTGACGACGTGGCAAAAAAAACTGCAGAACACGAAGGTCACCCAGATCACCGAGCACTCGCAGGCGGATCGGCACGCGCCGGTGTTTTTGGTTTTAGTGATGGCTTGGTTTCAAATGTTTCGTTGATAATTGGTTTTGCTGCGGGAGGTGTCGACTCAAGTGTCGTACGACTCGCAGGTATCGCAGCCGCTGTTGCGGGTGCTGCAAGCATGGCCGCCGGTGAATGGATCTCGATTAGTGCGCAAAACGAACTCGTCGTGCGCGAGATAGCACTCGAACTTCGTGAATTAAAACTTCACCCTGAAGCAGAGACTTCTGAGTTGGCAGCGATGTATCGCCAGCACGGCATGTCGAGAGAACAAGCCGCGATCTCGGCAAAAGAAGTAATGCAAAACCCAGAGCGCGCCGTGATGGTTCATGCACGCGAAGAATTTGGTCTTGACCCTGATCACTTGCCTAACCCAGTTCAGATTGGTTTGATTTCACTTCTTGCATTTCTTAGTGGAGCGATGCTTCCAGTAATTCCGTGGGTGTTTACTGGCGGCAACAATGCTCGTTTTGGATCTGTAGCTACAGCAATTGTTGCTGCTGCTACTGCTGGTGCTGCAATTGGTCAGCAAGCAGAGCGCTCAAAAATCACTAGCGCTGTTCGCCAAGTTTCGATCATGTTGCTCGCCGTTGGCATTACATATCTGATCGGCCGACTCGTCGGAACAACAATCAACTGATATGTCTGTCGGTGCACAAACAAATGTCTATGGTGAGCCAATTGAGCCCTGCAATTTTGACCCTGTAACTGGTTTCTTTCGCACCGGGTGTTGCGAAACAAGCGGTGACGACAGTGGTGTGCACACCGTCTGCGCAATCATGACCGCAGAGTTTCTTGAATATTCAAAATCGGTCGGCAACGACCTTTCAACTCCAATGCCTCAATATGGTTTTGCTGGTCTCAAACCTGGCGATCAGTGGTGTTTATGTGCACCACGTTGGCAAGAAGCCTTCGAAGCAGGCAAAGCACCGAATGTCCGCTTACGTTCAACACATACTTTGACACTTGAATTTGTTTCTCTAAAAGACTTAGAAGCCCACGCTGTAACTGATTAAAAGTTACGCGCCAGTCAGTGCGCGCCAACTGCCAGGCATGCCAGTGCGAACTTGTTCTGGGGTCATCAACATTGTGCTTTCGGGAATCATGTCAACTAATTGTCGCGTCTCAGAATAATGATGAGTGACGTTTCCTAAACCTGCGAATAATTTTCTGCGTTGTGCAACAAGATCAGAAGGCGGATCAAGCAGCATCCATCCCCAAATTCCGAAGGCAACTTTTAGATCATGAATCACAGGAGCACGACCGTATTTCGATGCACGACGCAACGCAATTGCAAGTGAACCACAAATTGCATCGTCGGCAGATTCATTTAGTTGCAGAACGACTGAATCTCGCAGACCCTCTGCAAGTTTCAATGCATATCCCTGATCAGGACCTTGATGCCCAAGACGGTTACCTGATGGCTGACGACTAGTTATTGCTGCTGGTTGATCGTTCTTCCACGGGGATGGAACGTGATCTGGCGATGAATACGAACGCGGACGATCAATTGGATTGACCTGTGTAAATTTTGGTGCAGCCATGAAACAAAGAGACTAGATCAAGAATGCATGTGCAGTAGTCCGTAAACCAAAGATTCTTCAAGTGCACGCCAAGATGCTTCAATGATGTTGGCTGAAACACCGATAGTTGTCCAAGAACGCTCGCCATCTGTGGCATCAATTAACACACGAGTGACTGCCCCAGTTGCAGAATCAGAGTCAAGAATTCGAACTTTGTAATCGGTTAGATGCACACGCTCAAGTTGCGGGTAACTGCCCCGCAATGCTTCACGCAAAGCCGTGTCAATTGCATTTACTGGACCGTTTCCTTCAGAGGTAAAAACATTTCGGTCATCGCCAACCCAAACTTTGACAGTTGCTTCAGTCGTGAAAGTTCCAGAGGCGGCTTCGTCGGTGATTACACGCATTGATTCAACTTTGAAAAATGATTGCTCCCATCCGGTGGCACGGCGCATCAATAATTCGAGCGATGCGTCAGCAGCTTCGAAGTGATAGCCCTCAAACTCAAGTCGTTTGAGATCATCAAGCACTTGATTAATCGCTGGACCATCCATTTTGAGATTTAGTTCTTGTGCTTTCATTGAAATCGTTGCGCGACCAGCCATTTCTGAAACCAAAAAGCGTGTGCCGTTGCCAACAAGTTCTGGTGCAACATGCTCATAAGCATCTTTAGCCCGAGCAATCGCCGAAACATGCAAGCCGGCTTTATGGGCAAACGCTGAGACACCAACATACGGTGCTTGTGGATTCATCGGACGATTGAGAACTTCGGCGACATGGTTGCTGACTTGGGTAAGGCGTTCAAGATGTCCATCAGGCAGACATGTGTAACCAAGTTTTAGTTGCAAGTTTGGAATCACAGTCGTCAAGTTTGTGTTGCCAGTGCGCTCACCGAGACCGTTTAGCGTGCCTTGCACATGGCGTGCGCCACTTTGTACTGCCGCAAGTGAGTTAGCAACTGCGCAACCAGTGTCGTCGTGACAATGAATGCCGATTATGACATCGTTGCCAACATGGCGACGCACATCAGCAACGATTTTTTCAACTTCGTTAGGCAACGACCCGCCGTTGGTGTCGCACAAAACCAAATGCGTCGCACCATTAATAATTGCGGCTTCAAGCACGCGCAATGAGAACTCTGCGTTGTGTTTGTAGCCATCAAAGAAATGCTCCATGTCGACTAGTACTCGTCGATCGTTGGCAACTAGAAACTTGACCGAGTCGCTGACCATCGCCACGCCCTCATCGAGCGTGGTTTGCAGGGCCTGCTCGACGTGATAATCAGAGCACTTGGCGACGATACAAACCGCACTTGTCTGGGCTTCAATTAAATTGCGCAGTGTTGCGTCGTCGTCAACTTTGCCTAACGGACGACGTGTCGAACCAAAAGCAACAAGAGTTGAGGTTTTGAGTTTTAATTCGGTTCGAGCGCGAGCAAAAAATTCAATATCTTTCGGGTTCGCACCTGGCCAACCACCTTCGATGTAATGCACGCCAAGATAATCAAGTTGTTCGGCGATGCGCAGTTTGTCTTGCACACTTGCCGAAACACCCTCAACTTGCATGCCGTCACGCAACGTCGTATCAAAAACCTCAACGAGTTCGCGTGCCTCAGACATAAATTACTTAGCTAACTCGCACCATTGTTTGTAACGGTCATCTTGACCTCGAACAGCCTTGGCATAAGTCGTGGCGATGGCTTTGGTCATCGGTCCTGGACAAGGAACTTTACGATCGTCAACCGAACTCACAGAACCAACCTCGGCAGCAGTACCGCACACGAAAATTTCGTCGGCGATATACAAATCACTTCGAGCAATATTGTCAACACGAATGTCGTAACCCAAGTCGCGCGCAATTTTTGTGACACTTGACTGCGTGATTCCCTCAAGTGCGCCAGCCGAAAGTGGTGGTGTCAGAATTATTCCGTTGCGCACACAGAAAATATTTTCGCCTGTGCATTCTGCAACTAAACCATTCGGTGAAAGCATGATCGCTTCGTCATAACCAGCCTTGAGTGCTTCAACTTTTGCTAGTGACGAGTTGACATAGTTGCCGACTGTTTTTGCAGCCGGTGGCATCGTGTTGTGATCGTGACGTGTCCATGAAGAAATCTTCATCCGTACACCTTTATCAACAGCATCATCACCGAGATAGGCGCCCCATGGCCAACATGCGATCGCGACATCAACCTTGCATGGCAAAGTGTTTAATCCCATTTCTCCGTATCCGTAATAAGCCAGTGGACGCACGTAACAAGATGGCAAGCCAGTTGACACAACTGTCTGCTTGACTGCCTCGACAAGTTCTTCAACCGAATACGGAATATCCATACCCATGATTTGTGCACTGTTGTGCAAACGCTTGATGTGATCTGTTAGACGAAAAACCGCTGGACCATCTTTAGTTTCGTATGCGCGGATGCCTTCGAATACTCCAGTGCCGTAATGCAAAGTATGTGTCAGCACGTGCACCTTCGCGTCGTCCCAATTGACGAGCGAACCATTCATCCAAATTTTTGGCGTAGTTGTAATCGGCATTTTTCTCCTAAAGACTTCTAAATAAGGCTACTAGCGAGTATTTAAATACTGGCTTTGACGCGCCGGGCGATTTCATCGCCGACCTCAATAGTTGAGCCCGAAACGGTTTCAACACAGGCGCGCCGAAGCGCTTCTGAGGCTTTGGTCTCGCCAAGAAACTCGAGCATGTGCGCCGCCGACAAAATTGCTGCTATTGGATTAGCGACACCTTTGCCAGCGATATCTGGAGCAGAACCATGCACTGGTTCAAACATCGAAGGACCACTTCGCGAAGGATTTAGGTTCGCAGATGACGCGACACCGATTCCGCCGGACACTGCCCCACCCAAGTCGGTGAGAATGTCGCCGAATAAGTTGTCGGTAACGATTACATCATAACGCTGTGGGTCTTGTACAAAATAAATACATGCCGCATCAATATGGTTGTAGGCAGTAACGACATTCGGAAATTCTTGCGCGACACGATCAAATATGCGTTGCCATAAATCTCCGGCGAATGTAAGCACATTTGTTTTATGCACAAGCGTGACATGCTTACGCTTACGAGTCATTGCAAGTTCGAATGCATATCGCACACATCGCTCAACACCCTTGGCCGTGTTGACACTTCCTTGAGTCGCAACTTCATGTGGTGTGCCACGGCGCAACACGCCGCCTTCACCGACATATGGGCCTTCTGTGTTTTCACGAATCACAATAAAATCGTGTGGTTTTGTTTGACCTGGCCCGACGCCAGCAAACGGACGACGATTTATATAAAGATCTAATTCAAAACGCATTTTAAGCAGCAAGCCACGCTCGATGATGCCAGGCGCCACCGCAGGTGTGCCGACTGCTCCGAGCAAAATAGCGTCAAACTTTCGCAACTCAGCCAATGTTGGGTCAGAAAGAATTTCGCCATCTCGAAGATATCGAGCACCACCTAAATCAAAATTAGTGATCGCAAGTTTTACGCCAGAGGCATCCACTGCTTTTAGCGCTTCGGCGATAACTTCTGGACCAATACCGTCACCGCCGACTACGGCGATGCGATGAACAGCAAAGTCTTTACTTGGGTTGTTGTTTGTTTTTTGCGAAACCATCTGATAATTGTATGGCAGAAAATATGGCTCACAAGCAATAGATATATACAACAGAGAGATACTCACTTATTAGGTAGCATTTTCGGGGTAATGATCCACAAAGTCTCACGAAACCTTTACGAACGCCTGCGCGAAGAACACGCCGATCTCACAACGCGCGGACGAATCTCGGCTGCCGAAAAAATTGCCCGCGCGCGCGAGCATGGTGACCTTAAAGAAAACGGCGACTATCACGCCGCAAAAGATGAGCATGGGCATATGGAGGGACGCATCCGCCAACTCGAATCAATTCTTGAAGATGTCGAAATCATAGAACCACCGAAAGATGGAACAGTCGGCTTCGGCACAATCGTCACAGTGCTTTATGAAGGCGACAAGCCATCGATGGCCGAAAGTTATTTGATTGGCCATATTGAAGAGCGGTGTGAGAATGCCGAAGTGATGAGCCCAACTTCTCCACTTGGAGCAGCACTGCTTGGTGCAAAAAAAGGTGACGTCGTTACATACGCGGCACCAAAAGGAAATCTAAAAGTAAAAATTGTCGAGATGCAACAATTGTGATGCGCGAGTCGGTGGCCCCGCTGCCCGGCTTGCCACCCGGATTTGAAATTGATCTTCCTGGTCGCGGGCGAATATTCGTACGCGAAAAATTAGGACCGACAGGTGCGCCAACACTTTTGTTGTTACACGGTTGGACCGCAACTGCAGATCTGAACTGGTTCACGTGTTTTGACGCGTTATCCGAACACTTTCATGTCGTAGCAATGGATATGCGCGGGCACGGTCGCGGAATTCGCACGAAGTCAAATTTCAAACTCGAAGATTGTGCTGATGATGCCGCTGCAGTTGCTGACGTCTTGGGCATTTCTACTTTTATTCCGGTCGGGTATTCAATGGGCGGTGCTGTGGCACAACTTTTGTGGGCCCGCCACGAGTTACGTGTGCGCGGAATTGTGTTGTGCAGTACTGCCAGCCACTTCGCAGAGAAGCGTGAAGAACGACTCAGCTTCTTTGGTCTCACTGGTCTTGCTGCACTCTCACGATTAACTACACCTCAGGCAAGAACATGGATCACCGACCAACTTTATTTGCAACGCAAATCAGACGGTCTTACAGATTGGGCCGTGCAACAAATCGCCAGTCACGATTGGCGACACATCCTTGAAGCAGGTAGCGCGATCGGCAATTTTGATTCACGTGACTGGTTACCGAGACTTGAAGCTCCAGCATCAGTAATAATCACCACCGAAGATGCTGTAGTCGCACCTGATCGCCAACGTGAGTTATATCAAATAATTAGTGATGTCGAAGTGTTCGAAGTTCACGGTGGACATAATTCTGTGTTTGCGAAAAAAGATTTCTTCGTGCCAACACTTGTTGAAGCCTGTATCTCGGTTTACTATCGCTCATCGAATTAGACAGTTAAACAGTCTCGCGACCAACAATCACTTTTGGATCGTTCCATAAATCTTTAACTGCATCAGCCAGACTGCCTCGCGCTGCACCAGCATCTGTGACTATGTCATTTGGTGTGTCGGCAAAACGCAATACCGAGGCAACGCCTTTGTCGCAAACGGCGACCACTAAACGCACGCGACGACGTAATGGATGTTGACTTGGTGGAATATCTTCGGATGTTTCAGTTTCTGTTTCTGTTTGGCCGTCAGCAAGTTCATCACGATCAATTGGCGCCGCCCAACCGCAAGTAAGAACCACGGCCGCGTCAAACATTCGAGCAATCGCACTGCTTGGTGAATCAAGCAGTTCATAGACATCGCCATGCTCGGCAAGAAAACTAATTCTCAACGCGCCGTCTTGCTGTGTCGCAATGCCAAGTGGATCAACAATGCTCACCCCATATAGGCGGGCACGCGGTAAATCGAAACCGTCTAAAGATGTATGAAGACTTGCTTCGACGCAGGTGGCCAGGGCTATTGGTGTTGGATCATCATCATGCATGACCGCGATGTGTACGCGCAAGGCGAATTTCGGCGAAATTAAATATCGCATTACAAGATTTACGCTGGCAGAATAGACGAGTGAGTTCGCAGCCAAAAACCCTTGCACAAAAAGTTTGGGATCGCCATGTTGTGCACTCTGGCAAAGACCAACCAGACCTTATATATATAGACCTGCATCTGGTGCATGAAGTTACAAGCCCGCAAGCATTTGACGGCTTGCGAATCTCGCAACGCAAAGTTCGCCGCCCCGATTTAACTGTGGCTACTGAAGATCACAATGTGCCGACAGAAAACATTCACCTGCCGATTGCCGATCCGATTTCAGCAAAACAAATTGAGGTATTGCGAACGAATGCCAAGGATTTCAAGATCACGCTCTATCCAATGGGTGACACTCACCAAGGCATCGTGCATGTGATCGGTCCAGAGCAAGGTCGCACTCTGCCGGGCATGACGATTGTTTGCGGCGATAGCCACACTGCGACCCACGGGGCATTTGGTGCACTCGCATTCGGCATTGGCACGAGCGAAGTTGAACATGTTTTAGCAACGCAGACTTTGCCTCAAGCACGACCAAAGTGGATGAGCGTTACGGTCGACGGCATCGTGCCCGATGGAGTCACCGCAAAGGACATCATCCTCGCTGTGATTGGCGAAATCGGCACGGGCGGTGGCATCGGCCACGTAATCGAATATCGCGGTTCGGCAATTCGTGCGCTGTCAATGGAGGGCCGAATGACAGTTTGCAATATGTCAATCGAGGCTGGCGCACGCGCAGGGCTTGTCGCGCCAGACGAAACAACATTTAATTATTTGCGAGGTCGTGAATTTGCGCCAACTGATGCACAATTTGATGCTGCAGTTGCCGACTGGAGAACTTTGCAAACAGATGACGGTGCTGTTTTTGACAAAGAAGTAACAATTGACGCGAGCAAACTTTCACCACATGTAACTTGGGGCACGAACCCAGCCCAAGTTGTGTCGCTAAATGGTTTGGTGCCGACGCCGAGTGACTACAGCGATGTGACTGAACGCGACAGCGTTACGCGAGCACTTGAATATATGGGCTTAACTGCAGGAACCAAAATTCGCAATATAAAAGTCGACACTGTATTTATCGGCTCTTGCACAAATTCTCGAATCGAAGATTTGCGTGCTGCTGCTGATGTTGTGCGTGGGCGAAAAGTAAAAGTGAAACGCGTGATGGTAGTGCCAGGAAGTCATGCCGTGAAATTGCAAGCGCAAGCCGAAGGCCTTGACAAAATTTTCATCGCCGCCGGAATGGATTGGCGCGAGCCTGGTTGCTCAATGTGTTTAGCAATGAACCCAGACAAACTTGCACCACAAGAACGAGCCGCAAGCACATCAAATCGCAACTTCGAAGGCCGACAAGGTCGCGGTGGGCGCACTCACCTGGTCTCGCCTGCTATTGCTGCAGCCACTGCGATCGCTGGACATTTTGCAGCCCCGGAAGATCTCTAGTGAAAGCAGTTCGTTTAATTTCTGGACGTGGTGTGCCACTCAAGCGCAGTGATGTTGACACCGATCAGATCATTCCGGCTGAGTGGTTGAAGCGTGTTGAGCGAACAGGTTTCGAAAAGGGTTTGTTCTCGACATGGCGTGATGATCGAAATTTTGTGCTCAACGATGAGCGTTATGCCGGTGCGTCAATTTTGGTTGCCGGAAAAAGTTTTGGTGTCGGCTCGTCTCGAGAGCATGCCGTGTGGGCAATTCAACAAGGCGGATTCGATGCCGTGATCGCACCTAGTTTCAGCGATATCTTTCGCAACAACTGTGGCAAGAATGGTTTGATCGCTGCGGTTTTGAGCGAAGAAATAGTAAACAAACTTTGGAGCATCATCGAAAATGACCCAACAACTGAAATTACGGTCGATGTCGAGCAACTAGTTATTGAAGTGCCACGCACTGGTCTTCGTGAAACTTTTGAGATGAATGCAGACACACAAAATCGTTTTTTAAACGGACTCGACGACATCTCAATTTCTTTGCAACATGGTGACGAAATTTCTCGTTTTGAAACCAGCCGACCAACTTGGTTTGCTGCTAAAAAATAAACGCTCTAAGCGACTGGTTCTAAAAACTGTTGCAGGTTAGTAAGCCGCTTATCGTTTGAAAAAACTTCGATCGGTGCTTGTATTTCGAGTCGTAAACCACGCTGAATAATTCGACATGTCGTGTGCTGGTTGTATTCGGCCAGAGTTACTGCCCAACCGTCTTTGCCCGCTCGCGCTGTTCGACCAGAGCGATGCAAATAAGTTTTAACTTCTAGGGGCGGCACATAGTGCACAACGATCGCCACATCATCGATATCGATTCCGCGTGCTGCAACATCTGTGGCAACAAGAATATTTAATTGACGCTGTGCAAAATTTCGCAGCGATCGTTCGCGTGCACCTTGCGCCATGTCACCGTGCAATGCCGAAACACTTGCACCCAAGGCTGTCAAATCTGCGGACACTTTGTCGCATGCGCGTTTGGTGTCACAAAAAACCACGGTTTGCCCACCAGCGTTAGCCATTGCTGCAATCACGCGATTCTTGTCCATGTGGTGTACACCCAAAAAGAGATGGCGCATCGTGCCAACAGTGTCGGTTGGGGCATCGATACTGACTTCTTTGGGTGACTTCATATATCGCTTGACGAGTGTCGCGACTTGTCCATCTAAGGTTGCCGAAAACAACATCGTTTGATGGGTTTTTGTTACATGTCGCAAAATCCATTCAACTTGTGGCATGAAACCTTCGTCAGCCATGCGGTCTGCCTCGTCGAGCACAATCACTTCTACGTCACTCAGATCTGCTTCATTTGATTTCAATAAATCAATCAGTCGAAGCGGTGTGGCGATCACGATTTCGGCGCCACGATTTAGCTGATCAACTTGTTTGTCTCGAGCCGCACCACCGTAAACGGCAAGCACACGCACGCCACAATGCTTTGCAATTGGTGCCAACACATCTGTCACTTGAACTGCCAACTCGCGAGTTGGCACAAGAACCAAGCCTCGGGGTTTTTTGGCAACAGCAGTTTGGGTAACGCGTTCAATCATTGGCACGCCAAATGCCAAGGTCTTTCCTGAGCCAGTTCGAGCACGACCACAAAGGTCTTCGCCGGTCAATGCCACAGGGATCGCCTCAGTTTGAATCGCAAACGGCGCAGCAAAACCAGCTGCTGCCAAGCCAGCATCCACTCGCTCACTTACTCCAAGATCAGCGAATCCAGTTGGTGTTGTAACCGCTGGGCGCGTATTGGCGCTCGAGCCGATATTGCCGCTGGCATTCTCGTTTGACTCGCCTGCAGGTCTCGGATTTTGCGGACGACCAGTGGATCTATTTGTTGAGCGAGGTGCGCCACGGCGCGATTTGGGGTCAGACATGTGAACTCTCACACTACCAACTTGAGTTCGCTGACTCGTGAGTCAGTTTTGCCTGACCACTCAGACAGTAGACAAATGTTTGTGACGTGTGTAGGGTCAAAAATTGTGATTAACGAAAATTCTTCTGACAATAATCTTGTCGCACTTGACGAGCCACTCTTCACTGGTCGCAAAGGCATGCCATACGACTGGCAAGCATTATTAATGCCGACTGATATTGCATTCGATGCTTCACTACACGCACTTCTAAACGCTGGCAAGGACGACTCCGCCACTCGATACGCGTGACCGCGCAAGCGCGCCCAAATCGGGTGCTTGTTCTTGGATGTGGTTCTGTTGCGCAAGCAGTAATCCCTTTATTGATTCGTGATCTAAAACTTGATCCAAAGTCGATTTCAATCGTTGACTATGTCGACAACCGAAGTCGGGTTGCAGATGTTTTGGCAATGGGTGTCACTTATGAAATCGGCGAAGTAACTCAAGAAAACTTAGACAGTTTTCTCTCGGCGCGCATTTCGTCCGGCGAAATTTTATTAGACCTGGCCTGGAATATTGGCTGCACAACGATTGTTGAATGGTGCCGAAATCACGGTGTGCGATATCTAAATACTGCAGTTGAATCGTGGAACCCGTATGACAATATGGCGGCAACTCACCCACTAGAGCGCACTCTCTACGTGCGTCATCAACAACTTCGCAAAATGATCGCCAGATGGGGATCAAATAACGGCCCGAGTGCAGTTGTAGAACACGGCGCTAACCCAGGCTTGGTTTCTCACTTTGTAAAGCAAGCATTATTTGAAATCTCAAACAAAATTTTGACAGATGGTCGTGCAGGTTCGCGTCAAAGTGCACTCGAGTCGGCGCTCGCATCTGAATCATTTGATCGTCTTGCAATGTTGACGGGCACTCGCGTGATTCATATCAGCGAGCGCGACACACAAATCACAAATCAGCCAAAGCAAGTAAACGAATTCGTCAACACTTGGTCGGTTGAAGGTTTCTACGAAGAAGGAACTGCGCCAGCAGAAATGGGTTGGGGCACGCACGAACGGTGGATGCCAGCGAATGCCCAAGTGCATGCCGATGACGGCCCGTGCAATCAAATTTGTTTAGCCCAACCAGGAATGGAAACGTGGGTTCGTTCGTGGGTTCCTAGCGGCGAAATTCTCGGAATGATTATTCGTCACGGCGAAAGTTACACGATGAGCAATCACTTAACCGTGCGCGACGATTCTGGCAAAGCGATTTATCGTCCGACTGTGCATTATTCGTACTGCCCATCAAACGAGGCGATCAACAGCGTGCTCGAACTTCGCATGCGAAACTGGCAGAAGCAACCAGCCGAGCGAATCATGAACAACGAAATTATTTCTGGTCGCGATGAACTTGGTGTGCTGTTGCTCGGTCACGATTACACGGGCTGGTGGACAGGTTCGCGTTTGTCAATTGATGAAGCACGCACAATAACAACTGGCCAGAGTGCGACGACTTTGCAAGTTGCAGGCTCGGTGTTGGCTGCGTTGAAGTGGATGATTGCGAGCCCGATGCAAGGCGTGCGCGTGCCTGACGAGCTTCCGTGGAAGTCAATTCTTGCTGACGCACGACCATATCTTGGCGAGATTCATAGCGCGCCAACCGATTGGGACCCATTGAAGACTCGCAATGATTTATTCCCTGGTTACGGCAATACAAGCCGACTAGATATGACAGACCCTTGGCAGTTCAGGAACTTTCTCGCACCAACGCCTAGTTGATTAATTAACTAACTAGCCAACTAGCTAGTTGGCGTTGTCATAATTTGCAGGCAGACTGAAAGAACAATGATTAACGGAAACGGACTACTACTTACGTAACGGCGCAGTCGCATATCACTGCAGCCGCACCCTCTGAGCCAAAAGGCCCAGGGGGTTTTCTTTTTAATAAAATTACGAAACGAGACACAAAATGCCACCAAAGCCAGCCCAACCTCGCAAGATGCAATTTGAAAAATATTCGCACTCGGTGCCACTCGTACTCACCGATCGCACCTGGCCGAACCGGATCATCGAAAAGGCACCGTTGTGGTGTTCTGTTGACTTGCGTGATGGCAACCAAGCTTTGATCGACCCAATGGACCCAGAGCGAAAATTGCGGATGTTTA
>Ga0208960_1001362_pt1 | contig 13110 bp, 11 predicted proteins | sample GreLakmeON33MSRF_FD_187703 | JGI IMG/M metagenome (GOLD analysis project Ga0208960, IMG submission 187703) | Freshwater lentic microbial communities from great Laurentian Lakes, MI, USA - Great Lakes metaG ON33MSRF (SPAdes) | ecosystem: Environmental > Aquatic > Freshwater > Lake | place: Great...
TTGGTGCACATTTTTGAAAGTATGTATTCCAAAAAGCTCTTCTACTTTTACAGTCCCTTTTTGTGCCGAGCGTGACAAATCGTTGCGCACAATATCAACAATCATTACATTTTCACTACGTTCTTTTGGGTCATTAAGTAGCTCTACTTTTAATAAATTATCCTCCTCATTAGTTTTACCTCTTGGCCGTGTCCCTTTTATTGGCTGAGAGCTAATTTTAGTTCCTTTTTTTTCAATAAAGCGCTCTGGACTTCCACAAATAAGCCAATTATTGTCATTTTTATAAAGTGCTGAAAAAGGTGCTTCAGTTAATGAATTTAGCTTTAAAAATAGCTCGCCTGGATCAATTGAAACGTCTATTGCAAAAAATTCTATGCAATAATTGATTTCGTAAATGTCGCCTTTTTGTATGTGACTGAGTAGCTGAGTTACATTTTTTATATACGCTTCCTTAGTAGTTCTTGCTTGGATTGAGATAGTTGTAGAAATAGATTTTTTTGTGGGAATTATGTCAAATAATTCCGATGCTGATTTTTTCCCATACGATTCAATAGTCAGTTGATCTTTTTCAAGTTGAATAACAAATTCAGGATTAAAAAAGGAAAGGGTAGGGAATCCAACGTTATCTGAATTTTCAGATTTTAAAAGTTCAATCTCATTTTTTAAATCGTATGCAAAATGTCCGAGCCACCAGTTTCCAGAGTTTGAAATTTGTGTATTTAATACTTCGAATGAATCCTGAGCAGGGTCACTTTTAACTGTTTTAAGACTTCCGATTCCAGCAAAAATATTTTTTGAGGAATTGGGAGAATTATTAGATGAAAGTATACACACATCGTCAAATGCAGAACATATTCCAACTAAATTCTCTAGTATTTGCTTGGACGATTGTTTAGTTTCTGAATTGATTCGAGATGTGTTCAATCTATTAATAATATTTCTCTGGTTTAATTTATGCAATTCCAGTTCTCAATTACATTTTACAATCAAGATAAAATTATTTTTTTTAATCCGGCAACCCATTCGGGATTTGTATTTAAGGAGGGTACTAACTTTATTGATTCCCCACCATTTTCTCGGAAGAGCTCATTGTATTCAGTTCCTATTTCAAAAATAGTTTCCAAGCAATCAGCTACAAAAGCAGGAGAAAAAGCCAGTATGTTTTTTTTACCTTCTTTAGCAAGGCGAATTATTTCAAAATCGGAGTAAGGTTTTATCCAAGGGTCTTTTCCGAGTCGAGATTGGAATGCTATCGTAAAATTTTCTTTTTTAATTGCTAATCTTTTTGCAATTTCATTTGCAGTCTGAACGCAATTTGCACGATAGCAAAAATGATTTTCTGGTCTTGAAGTTTCACAGCAGGATCCGAAAGCACATTTTCCGTCACCCATTAGTTTGTCATTTTTTAATATCTGGCGTTCTGGTAGTCCATGAAAACTGAAAAGTACATGGTCGTAATTTTCTAGGTTTAAACCATTAGCTGATGCTACTAAGGCATTCAAATACTCTTCACGCTGGTAAAAATGTGGAATTATTTTCACTTCTTGTTTTAATCCTAATGCAGCTACTTCTTTTTTCATTGATTCAATGCTTGAGGCCGTTGACGCAGCAGCATATTGCGGATAGAGTGGAATGGCAATAATTTTAGTTACTCCAGCGCTTTGCAATTCTTTTAGCGCAGATTGAATTGATGGGTTTTGATAGCGCATTCCAAGCGTTACTAAAAAATGATCACCAAGTTCTGTCTGAAGTTTTGCTTTTAATGCGACTCCATTTGTTAAAAGTGGCGAGCCTTCTTTTGTCCATATTGCTTTATATAGTTTAGCAGATTTGGGTCCACGTATGGGAGCAATTATTAAATTAATTAGTATCCAGCGAGCAATTGGATTGATATCAATTACCAATGGATCCATTAAAAATTCTCGAAGGTATTTTCTAACATCACTTGTGGATGGACTGTCAGGCGTTCCTAGATTTATTAGTAAAATTCCAGTTTTCATTAGTTCTGTATAATTTTAATTTGTTTTTGATCAACTTTAGCCAATTTTTTTCGAATATATTTTGAGATTGCGAATAACATGCCGCTTATTGAAATTAAGAGCATTGAGATGGCAATGTAATCGCCGTTTCGAGTATAAAAAGTTGTCCCTACTTTGGAGTACATTGTTTGTTTTATGACACTTGCTGTCCACCATTTTTGTGCTTGATGTATTGTACCCAGTTGATCAATGAAACAAGTAACACCAGTGTTTGCAGAACGCGCAATACTTTTTCGAGTTTCAATAGCTCTTAAGCTTGCGTATCTAAGGTGTTGCTTATGTCCTGCTGTATTGCTCCACCAACCATCATTTGTCAAAATGAAAATAAAATCAGCACCGTTTTGGATATATTCACTCACGTATTGCCCATAAATTGATTCGTAACAAATTACTGAGGCGATTTTTGATGTGCTATTAGGAGAAACAAAAACTGTTCGTTCCTCTTGCATTCCTAAGCTCCCTGTTGTTCCGCCTAAGTCGAGTGCAAATTGTTCAAGAAATTTCAGGTGTTTTATGAAAGGCATTTTTTCTGTACCGGGAACTAATTTTGATTTATGGTATACTTGAATTGTTTTGGTAGAATCAATTTGTAGTGCTGTATTGTAAGAATCGTAATAGCTATCCTCTTGTAAAAATTTGCGGGTTGTTGCTGAATGCTTTTCGCCTTTACTGAATTCATATGCTGTATTTGCACCCGAAACAATTTTTAGTTTAGGATATTTTTTTAAAAATTTCTGCAGTCGGTGAATTGTCCAACTGTTATTAATATTATTTTCCCATATACTTTCTACAAGTGCTGTTTCTGGAAATACAAGATAGTCGGTAGTGGAATCTATTTTTGTTTCTGCAAGAAGGAGCATCTGCTCTGTCATTTCTTGAAAATCAGAATTAAATTTTTTGTAGGGGTCAATGTTAGGTTGAAGAATTGTTACGTTAATTGGGGTTACATTATTTTCTTGAATTTTGTAGTTGTTGGAAATGAGGTACGAAATAATTATTGGAATAAAAATTATTACGGAAAGGGAAAGTATCAACAATCGTTTCCTAGCCAATGTTGCAGCTAAAGTTTTTTTATAAAGTAAAATTTCAACTAGCAAAACATTGACAGTTAATACCCAGAAACTTCCTCCAAATACGCCTGTGAATTCGTACCATTGAATCCAACTTAGTTGGTTTGCAAATCCGTTTCCAAGAGTCATCCATGGCCAAGATAATTCTCCATGGTGGTGAAGAAATTCAAAGGTAATCCATGCTGGGATTAAGAAAAATCGTCCAATACGATCAGGGAGTACTGATTTTACTTTATGAAAAATTAAAAACGTAAAACTCATGAGGATGGTATTGACCATTGTTGCCATTACTGCGCCAAACTCTGAAGCATACCAAATCCACCAAGTTGTTAATGCATTCCAAACAAAAAATGTTAGAAAGCCATAAAGAAAAATGTGTTTTCCTTTTAGCTTATCATCTGTACTAATGATTTCTTGGATGTAGAGTAATGGAAGGAAGGCGATAAAAAGGAGTGGAGCATAACCCCAAGGTGGCCATGCGGCAGCAAGGAGGCCCGCTGAGAGAAAGCTAAGTAAAAAAAGCTTGCCACGCATGTGTGCAAAGATACACAATTCATCAGGTGCAAAGAATTTTTTAAAAATACAGTTAAGGAAATGGCCCTGATGAAGTTTAGGAATTAACAATAATTTACAGAATTTTTATTTCTGAATTTTTCTATTCAAGTCCAACTTAAAAGAAAAAATATTTGAATAAAGGGCAATAGATTGATCTCCAACATCGGTCAAAGCGTAATCGATAGAAATTGATTTTATTTTAATTCCTATACCAAGGTTGGGTTGTACGGTGGTTATACTGTTTCCAAAAACATCATTTTCCCTTTGGATATTTCCCAATCCAGCACGTAGGAAAACAATTCCTTTGTACCCTGTTTCTAATCCTAAAACGGGTTCCATACTCCAAACTCCAGTTCGTATTGGCGTATTTCTTTTTCCGTCAAATGTGTTTATTAAATTTATTTCGCCTTGTAGCGAAAATTTTTCTTTTTTATCCAGTGAGATTTTTTTTGCTGCACCTAAAATACATCGTGGTAATGTTAGTTCGAGTGAATTAGAAGGAATTTCATTTCCTGTTTCAATAAAAACGTCTTTCATTTCCGGAGTCAAATTAAAACTCCAGGCATTAAAGGTTGAGGTCACATCTTTTACAACCACTCCAAATTGATATCCTTTCCAATTATATTGTGCGGCTGCATCAATCCCAAATCCCCAGGCGTTGGCGAAGTCGCCAATTGTTCGTCGAATTATTTTTGCATTAGCTCCAAAATTCAAACCAGGGATTGGACTTTTTCTAGCATAAGAAAAAACAAATGCATAATCTTGAGCTGAAAAAGTGGTGATTCGGTCGTAGTCAATATTTCCGCCAGCATCAATTAGTTGTGTTGTATTTGGAATATCGTCAACTGCAAAGCGCAGAATTGAAACTCCAAAGGAGGAAACGCTATCAATTCTTCCAGCTACGGCTGCATAGTCATATTTTGCAATTGAAGCAAAGTATTCGGCGTGCATGAGCCCACCTTGTATATTATTTTTTATTCCAAGAAGGCCAGCCGGATTCCAATAGCCTGCAGTAACATCGTTGACACCTGCAACACATGCATTCGCCATCGATAAGCTGCGCGCACCAACTCCAATAGCTAAAAACTCGTTACTATACTTTGGGGCCTGAGCCTGAGCCAAAGAAGTTGAAAAAAGTGTTATAAATACTGCAAAAAAGCGGAAATTATTCTTCATAAAGATGCCATAAAGTTAGGAGAATTTTTTTACCCATCCAACAACGAAATGTGTGTAGTTTTATTGTTGAAAATGAACTATTTCTATTTCGTTGTTTTTTTTTCTGCTGTTTAGCATTGAATAATTTTTGAATGCTTTGAAGGCAAGGGGTTTTACATTCCGAAGAAGAGTATATTTGTAATTATGAAAATGTTTACGATTCCCAATTTATTTACACTCGGAAATTTATTTTGTGGTTGTTTGGCGATTGTATGTTGTATGGATGGCAATTTAGTTTGCAGTGCCTATTTGGTTGCTATTGCCGCCTTGTTTGATTTTTTGGATGGATTTTTAGCTCGTTTATTAAAACAACATTCTGAAATTGGTAAACAGCTGGATTCTTTGGCTGACATTGTTACGTTTGGAGTTGTTCCTGGAGTAATAATTTTTGTTCTATTGAGAACTTGGTGTGAATCTGAAAAAGGCTTGTCCACATTTGAACAAAACCCATATTTTCCTTACATCGCATTTATAATCCCATTGTTTTCTGCATTAAGATTAGCAAAATTTAATGTTGATGTTCGTCAGTCTGATTCTTTTATAGGTCTGCCAACGCCAGTAAATGCAATTCTAATCTCCTCAATTCCCTTAATGATTCACTTTAAAAAAGGAATGTGGATTACCGATATTGAACCCAGCTACCTCAGTTGTTTTGTTCAGCCTTATATGCTTATTGGATTAACAGTTATCATGTCATTGCTCCTGATATCCGAAATTCCCTTTTTTGCACTGAAATTTAAAAGTTTTGGATGGAAAGAGAATGCAATTACTTATATTTTTCTTGCTGTATGCTTGGCATTGATTTTTTTCTTGAAATTCGTTGGAATTCCGTTTGCTATTGCCCTTTATATTCTGCTTTCGCTTGGCCTTTATCTTGTTAAGAAAAAATCCTAATACTACAACTCTTATTGTTCTACGCTGATTTTTTCGAAAATGAGGCTTTGTTTTTTAATATCGATTTGTGCCTGTTCGTATTTTAGGTGTAAAAATGTTGATAAATTCGAAAATACCTTTCCCTTCTAGCAAGCATCTACAGTACTAATTATTAAATTTGTGGCATGAAGTTCAAAGCAGAAATAGACGTAATGCCGCTGAAAGCGCTCCTTGACCCACAAGGGAAAGCGGTAACTGGAAGTATGAAAAACTTGGGTTTAGAAGCAATTCAAAATGTAAGGATTGGTAAACATATTACCTTAGAAATTGATGCCCCAACAAAAGAGGAAGCGTCTGATAAGGTAAATGAAGCTTGTAAAAAATTACTGGCTAATCAGATTATGGAATTTTATGAATTTACACTTGAAAGTGTTAGCCAGTAGGATTTTTGGGACTGCAATTTTTAAATAATGTTTTTTTTTCTACCGTTTTTCTTTTTACAATCTTTTGATTAACATTTTTATTTTCCTATGTCTTTCTATCGCTACCCACTTGCACTAATAGCTTATTCACTGCTTGCGATTTTTGCTTTAGCATACGGTTGGAATTGGTTGGGGGGAGCTGCTTTAGAAACGTATTGGTATTATTTTCCAGCAGGTGCCGGAATTTATTTGATTATTTCTTTTTGTCTTTCAAAATTGAATCTTCAGTGGGAGTGGGATGTGGCAATTCAGGTTGGATTTGTTTTAGCTCCTGTTTTATTTTATGTAAACATTAAGGAGCCCGTTAAATATCCAACCTATATTTTTATTGTGAATTCGGGCTACACTGGAAAATTGGATGTTATTTTTAATTTAGATAAAAATGCTCCGACCAATGCTCGTAGCACTGCCGATACGTTGTATTTTAATTTTGATAGCGAGGGTGAAATTTTATTAAATGAAGATGTCGACTTCATTAAATTAGCAATGAAAAACCAATTGTACTTTTTGAATCCAGATGCTTCTAAACATAAAATTGAATCAGTTGAAAAAAATGCCTTGCCTTTGGATACAACGAAAATAGTTTTACTAAAGGATGCTGATGAATCTGAAAATGGCAGAATGAAAAAAATGCATTATCGCCTTAACTACCCTCCAAAACTAAAATAAAAAAGGTTTACGCTTTCATTTATATAATTTTGGATTTATTATTATCGTTTTTAGCTTAAATTTTCAAATCTTATTAAAATTATTTTTTTAAGAATTTGGATTCTTCAGAAAATAACACCTCCTTTGCGCCCTTAAATTATTTTTCACGTTCGTTTTATATCGTTTTAATTTTTTTGCTTTTTTAATTTTCTGGAGGATTTCTAATGTCGTTAGTAAAAACTTATGGTTGCGCCGTATATGGTATTAGCGCTACAACAGTAACTGTTGAAGTCAACATCGATACGGGAATTAATTTTCATATTGTAGGGCTTCCTGATAGCGCTGTGAAAGAAAGCCAGCAACGAATTGATGCCGCTTTAAAAAACAACGGGTATAAAATTCCAGGTAAAAAAATTACTGTGAACCTAGCACCAGCAGATATTCGCAAGGAAGGGTCATCTTACGATTTGCCTATTGCGATGGGAATTTTATGTGCTTCTTCGCAATTGGTTACCATCGAAATTTCGAATTATGTAATCATGGGAGAACTTTCTTTAGATGGTATTTTGCGTCCAGTTCGCGGTGCTTTACCAATGGCCTTGCATGCTAAGTCTTGCGGTTTCAAAGGTGTAATTTTGCCTGTTGAAAATGCAAAGGAAGCGGCCGTAGTAGAAGGGATTGATGTGTATGGAATAGCTACACTACTTGAAGTAATTAAATTTTTTGAAGGCCATTCCACAATTCTTCCAATTAAAATTGACTTGGAAGCAGAATTTTCTCGACCACTAAATAATTTTGATGTTGATTTTTCTGATGTGAAAGGTCAGGAAAATATTAAAAGAGCATTAGAAATTGCTGCTGCAGGTGGGCATAATATTCTTATGGTAGGACCGCCTGGCGCTGGAAAAACAATGTTGGCAAAAAGATTATCTGGAATTCTTCCACCTATGACGCTAGATGAAGCATTAGAAACCACAAAGATTCATTCTGTTGCTGGTAAAACAGTGAAGCATTTTGGATTGGTAACTTCTAGACCATTTCGCGCACCACACCATACCATTTCTGATGTTGCTTTGGTTGGAGGTGGTTCTCATCCGCAACCTGGTGAAATTTCCCTTGCTCATAACGGTGTTTTATTTCTTGATGAGCTACCCGAATATAAACGAACAGTTTTGGAAGTCATGCGGCAGCCCTTGGAAGACCGAGTAGTTACCATTTCACGAGCCAAATTTACTGTGGTTTATCCAGCTGGTTTTATGTTGGTTGCTTCCATGAATCCATGCCCCTGTGGTTATTATAATCATCCTGAAAAAGCATGTGTTTGTCCGCCTGGTGGTGTGCAGAAATATTTGAATCGCTTATCGGGCCCATTGTTGGATCGCATTGACATTCACATTGAAGTAACTCCTGTTAGCTTTAATGAATTGACTGATCGACGACCAGCAGAATCAAGTGCAGCAGTTCGAGCGCGTGTAGTAAACGCTAGATTAGTTCAACTCAAACGATTCGAGGGAATGGAAGGGATTTATTCGAATGCACAAATGAATGCTAGTTTATTGCGGTCCGTTTGTAGAATTGATGAAGCAGGACAACAATTATTAAAAACAGCAATGGAACGATTAGGTTTATCGGCACGTGCCTACGATCGAATTTTGAAAGTGGCTCGAACAGTAGCTGATCTTGAAGGTAGTAAAGCTATTGAAACGCAGCATTTAGCTGAAGCAATACAATATCGAAGTTTGGATCGCGAAAATTGGGCTGGCTAATTTTTAATGTTCTTGAAAAATAATTTTCTTCGTAAAGACCATTCAGCGACAAAAAAACTTAAACTTGTATTCACAATTTATCAAAATGTCAAGACTGCTTTTTGTTGTTTTATTTTTTAATTCATTTTCTATTTCTGCTCAGCGTGATTCTATTCTTTACGGCATTAGGTGTTACATGGTTTCGGAAAGCAAGGATACTGGAACTGTTTGGATTCAGCAAAATATTAAAACAAAGCACGGCTTTATATTTAACGGGCATTATTTTGAGCTATTTGCTAATGGCAAATTAAAAATTAATGGAAATTATAAGAAAGGAGCGAGGACAGGTAAATGGATTGGTTATTATGAGACTGGGCAGAAATCCTTTGTTGGTTATTACGACCATGGTTTAAAATCAGATTTGTGGATGAAATATTTTCCACACGGACAGCTTGCATGGAAGGGTAGTTTTTTTAAAGATATGCATGCCGGATTCTGGCGTTATTATTACGAAAATGGGTTATTAAAAGCAATGACAAGGTATTTAATTAAAAGTAGGGCAGTGACTGGTAAAAAAATAGCAAAGCTCAACCAATTTTCATTCTTCCCTAATTTGACTTTTAATTATATTGTTTCTCCAGCCGATTCACTTGTGGAGTATTATCCAGATGGGAAGTTGAAAATTAGATTTTTGTATGGACAGAGTGGGGGGTTAAATGGTATTTGCAACTCCTACTATTCTACTGGGAAAGAGAATTTTTCAGGCGCATATACAAATGGTCAAAAGTCAGGGCTTTGGAATTATTATTGTAGTGATGGAATTATTTACCAAAACATTCAATTCAACACTAAGACACTTACTCTAATTTCTAATACAGATTCTAATGCTGAATTACATTGTTTGTATCTTGAAATTTTACCTGAAATAAAATGGGAGAAAGAATTTTATCCTTCAACAAATTAATCAATTATAAATTTATATCATAAGTATGAAAAAGATATTTAGTTATTCAGTTGTAACTGTCCTGCTCTTTTGCATGCTATTGTTTATGGGTTCTTATATGGCAGTTGTTTCTTTGGTTGGAACCATTACACCTTTGAAAACTAATTTTTTGTATGTAGGTGTGGATAACCCGATTCGATTAACAACAAATGAGTTGAATCCGAAAAGTTTAATTGTAAAAAGTTCAGGTATTTCCTCTGTTATGAAAGATACACTTGGTGTTGATCTTTATAAAGTTCGAATTAACGAGGTTGGTACTACTACTATTTCTGTTGGTGTTCGTTCAGATAAGGTTTTTAAAACATTGTTCACACAAGACTTTAATGTTATTGCACTTCCTGATCCTGTTGTTTATTTTGGAGCGAATAAAGGAGATGCCATAATTGCTAGCGAAGAACTTATAAGTACTTCAGCTTTGATTTGTAGAATTGAAAATATTGATTTGGAATGTTTGTTCGACATACAATCTTTTACTCTTTCTGTTAACAGAGAAGGAAATTGGTACGACTATGAAGGGCAAGGAAAATATTTATCAGCACAAATGAAAGAAGAATTGCTACGCGCTGTTTCCGGCTCTAGAATATTTATCCATGATGTGCATGTTAAAGGTTGCGATGGTCAACAGCGAATATTACCTGGCTTGAGTTTGAAGGTTAGGTAATGCTGCATTTTTAAGAAAGCATCACGATTTTATTTTTCTACAAGTAATCCAGGTGCTACTTGTTCTCCAGTTGGTAAATGACCATAAATTTCATCGTAGGAGAAACGACAAAATTCCGAATTGGGATACTCATTAGCATTTCCTTTTACAAATTCAATAAACCGATTAAAGTTTCTTTCTTTTTTTAAGTCATCAATAAAATCAGAATATTTTTTATAATCAGTAAAAAAGTCGCCTGCAAGTAGGTAATGAAACACTTCATAGGCATTTTGAAATTTTGTATAACCGTCGTTGGCACTTCCAAAATGAGAAAAATTTAATAGTTCCGGTTCATAAAATAAGCGAACAAATTTTTCAATGAGAGCATATGCTCCGTTGATATCCACAAAATGTTTTTCAAATGCAGCTTGTCCGGCGTCATTGCCCTCACGAAATTTTATATCAATGGCTTTAGCTACTCGATCTGCTGTTTCCATTGCAACAAAAATACCACTTGAGAAAATTGGATCGAGAAACGCACCAGCGTCTCCTACCATTGCAAAGTTTGCTCCAAACTTATTTTCTACAGAATAGGAGTAATCTCCTATTGTTTGCACAGCATGTTCTGTTTTGGCATTTTTTAAAATAGGTTGCAGGTTTAACGCTTCCTTAATTTCATTTTTGTAAAATTCTTCTTTCCAATCGGTTCCATTATATTTTAGCTTTTGTGATTTTACATAGGAGTTATTTAACGTTACGCCAATACTTAAGTGATTTCTTCCTACTGGAATAACCCATAGCCAACCTTGTTTTTCGCCACCGAGATAAATTATTTTAATTAATCCTCCTTCAAGGGCTTTGTCGTATTCTGTATTTACCCAGTGGCTAAAAAAGGCAACTCGATTTAAGCCATCGTATGGTTTTTTATCATTTAATTTTCGTGCAAGAAAGGAGCCTTGGCCACTTGCATCGATTAAAAATTTGGCTTTAAAATTTATTTCTTCTCCCAATTCATTTGCAACTCGTAGTAAAACGATTTCTGAATTGGATAGTTCTACTTCTTTTACTTGGTGCTGTTCATAAATTACTGCGCCACATTTTTTTGAATGATCCAATAGGACTTTGTCAAAGGGAGCCCGTAAAGCATGCAGTGACATTTTAGCACCATCTTCAATCACTTTATCGAAGCACCAAATAGCTTGGCGTTTTGAATCGCGGTCTATGAATTGAACGCCTGGCTTTTTGGTTGAAACTTTTGTAACATCTTCCAAAACTCCAAGGTCTTTCATTTTGTAATAGCAAAATGGAATAAGTGATTCCCCTACATGGTCTCTAGGGAATTTCTCTTTTTCAAACAGCACAACTTCATATCCAAGTTTTGATAAATAGGTTGCTGCTGATGATCCTCCTGGTCCTCCTCCAATGATTGCAACGTCGAAATCTGTTTTCATTTTTTATTTTGAGGTATAAAAATACCGTTTTTTATTGAATAAACTATTTGTTGTATTGTATTTTGAAGTTTCAAAAAATAATTGAAGGTTTTTTTAATGTTTTTAGGAAAATGAATTTTTAGTACACACCTTAGCTCAATAATTTTCCTTTGAATCGGTTAATGATAGGAACGAATTCAAACCTTATAACAAATAACAACAACGAATAATGCGCTATAATTTAGGTGATAATGTAGCGACAAACCCTTCACTATTGAGTATCTTTGAACTATGAAAAAACTGATAACAAATTATGGCATTATACTTTTTACTTTATTTAATATTGTAGTTACCAACATTAGTAATGCTCAAGGAAATCAACAAACAAATTACGGGAAATATGCAGGAAATGCCCCTGTCTATATCATTAATATTTCTGCTATTGAATCAGAAAAACTTGCTCAGGAAGGCGTTGCCAAATTGATCAAAGAAGGCTACAAAGCGGGCTATTTATGGATTCCCGACTATGCTTCTTTAAGTGGCGCAAAATATTTCTGTGTTTTTATCGGACCCTTTCTTACCCAAAATAAATGTGAAGTTGAGGTGGAAGAATACAGAAAAGTAAATAGCTCAGTTTATGGGCTTCTTGTTTCTCAAGAAAATAAAAGAGTCGAAATTAGAGGGATTGGAAAAGTTACTGTAAAAAATATTGAACTCAAACCAAAAATTGGCGAAGAAAAAGAGTTACTAGTTAAATTTACTAATATTATATATGGCGACATGAGCACTTATATTATGTTTGAGCCTGTAAATTCACCAGAAGGAAGTAATGAAATGAGTTTTGCTTATTGGACATGGGAGCCAGACCACTTAAGTGTTAATACTGATATGGAATGGTTTAACGAGAGTCTGTTCGGTTCAAAATATAAAATAAAGATAAAATATTCCACTTTGAAGGAGTTAGAATATAAAGGGTTTGAAATAGGAAATGTTGAAACAGGTAAACTCTATAACGATTGGGTATTGGTGAGAATAGAAGTAGTAAAATAATTTATTGACCACCTTATTAAGTGCATAAAAAATTGTTTAACTGACGTTAAGTCTCGAGCCAGTTGGAAAAATGCTTCGAAAAGAAGTGTGATTTATTAAAACATTCCTATAACAGCGTGTGAGCTAAATCGCCTTGCCGCCGGCGTAACACAAGGCAACATCGCCTAAACGCAAAACGTTATGAGCAAGTTTATGAAAAGACAACCAAACGGAATTAGAAAGACAAGAGAACCGCCAAAGAAAAGTCTTGATAGTTCTTAATAGGCAAATATTGTCGAACTAATCCATTTGTATTTTCATTACATCCACGTTGCCATGGACTGTAAGGATCTGCAAAGTACACCATCTTGCCTAATTTGT
>Ga0208960_1001363_pt1 | contig 13109 bp, 11 predicted proteins | sample GreLakmeON33MSRF_FD_187703 | JGI IMG/M metagenome (GOLD analysis project Ga0208960, IMG submission 187703) | Freshwater lentic microbial communities from great Laurentian Lakes, MI, USA - Great Lakes metaG ON33MSRF (SPAdes) | ecosystem: Environmental > Aquatic > Freshwater > Lake | place: Great...
GAAAATCTGCCATCGCACGCTAAAAGTAATTTTGCTTCAATAAAGTTTTTATCATTTAATTCGATTAAAACTTTTTCATCAAAATTAATTTCTTGGTAAAAATTTGGACAAAAAATTGTAATGTTTTTTTGTTGAGAAATTTTATTTTTTAAAGCTTCAAAAATAAAATGATTTTCAATAATTTGCCCGAGTTGACCATCTTTTTCATCGACTTCTAAGCCAATAAAATCAAGGACAAAAGGCGATTTGTAATCGGTGATTTTTATATCAGAAATTTTGCCGGCGACATTTTGTAATTCATCGTAAATTCCAAGTTCTTTAAAAAGTTTTAGCGAAGATGATGAGATGGCGTAAGCCCGCCCATCATCTGTGCGCACCTTATCAAAAATATTTTCTTTTTCGATTAAAGCGATTGAAATTTGTGGCGAAATTTGCGCTAAAGTTAAAGCGCAAGTCATGCCCGCAAATGAACTTCCGATGATGGCTATATCAAATTTTTGACAGTTCATGACTTGGCGTTAATTAAAGCGAAAATTATTTTCCTTGATAAATTTTAATAATATTATCAAGCATTTTTAAAGCTTCTTCTCTTGGACGCTGAAAGGTGTTACGACCAATGATAGAGCCATTTGCGCCCCCTTTATAAATTTGACGAATTTCATTGTAAATTTCTTCTTCGCCTTTAGCGTTTCCGCCCGAGAAAACCACAATACGACGACCGTCAAAAGCAGTTTTAATAATATGTCGCACCCTTTCTTCAAGAGTGTTCATTGGAATTTTTAGTTTTTCATAAACCTTGATTGTTTCAAGATTTTCTAAGGCTTGAGTTGGAGGCTTAACTTTAATAATATGGGCTCCAAGCATTGCCGCGATGTGAGTTGCATAAGCGCAAATATCCATCGCCGTTTCGCCAATTTTTGATAAATCGCCTCCGCGTGGGTAAGACCAAATTACTACCGCCAAACCGTTGGCTTTGGCCTCTTCAGCGATGCTAGAAATTTCTTCAAACATATCAAAAGCCGCGTCGGATCCGGGATAAATTGTAAAGCCAATCGCCGAACAACCCAAGCGTAAAGCGTCTTTTACCGAAGCTGTTGTAGCTTGGTGTGGAGCCGTTCCGCCATTGTGAAGTGAATTTGAAGAATTAACTTTTAAAATTGTTGGAATTTGTCCAGCAAAAGTATCCGCTCCGGCTTCAATCATGCCAAGTGGCGCGGCGTAAGCGTTCAAACCAGCTTCAATTGCTAATTCATAATGATAATGCGGGTCGTAAGCGTGGGGATTAACTGCAAAACTGCGATCAGGGCCATGTTCAAAACCTTGATCGACGGGCAAAATAACCATTTTGCCGGTGCCACCTAATTTGCCGTGCATCAAGATTCGCGCTAGATTGGCTTTGGTTCCCGGATTATCGCTTTCATAGTGCGAAAGAATTTTTTTAACTGTTGCTGAGATTTTCATAATTTTGTTTTTGAATTTGCTTTATACTCAAAATTTATACTAAATTTTAATTCTAAAAATGCTTTTTAAAATTAAATTTAGCCCTAAATATTCATTTGAAAAAAATTATAAATTTTTATTTTTGAGGGTCAAGATTTTTTAAAAAATGCGAGTGATTATGTAAAAATATCGCGAAATGAAATAGCAATTTCTAAAAATTTATGCTTTTATGTTGCCTCACCCTAAATTACCTCGGCTAAAATGATGGAATTCTTCATTTATATATAAAATCAAAGCCAGAGATGACTAATGTTGGAATTCGGATGTAACTTTTAAAGCATTTACTTTTGAAACTTTTTTTAGATCTGCATTTTTTGGTGGCCTTTCTTCAATTGGCTTAACCTGGTTTTCGTTGGCTTTAAGTAAATAATCACTCTTAATAAAAGATGCGGGATTCAAATCCGTTTTTTGCTTATATTTTTCATAAACAATATTGCCTTGCGAATCTTTTATAAAAAAACTATAAGTATCTTTTCCCATAAAATCTTTTACATCGAAAATTTTATCATCAATTTTAATTTTGGGATTTTCTCCTCCCAACATAATCATTGACAAAACTGTGCCAGTTTTTATATCTATAGTAATTATGGCTTGAGAATTTTCTAAACCTTTGGCGGGTTGGCATTTATAAGGATCTGAGGTAGTACAATAAGATAGCGCCTTTTCGCCATTCACGACCATATGATAATTTTCATCATCCAAATCATTAGAAGAAATTTTTATAATATTATTAAATTTTTTATTTGGATTATAAGTAGATCTAATTCCCAGAGTTTTTGGATTATATTCAGTAATTAAATCGGCTTTTATTTCTGGTTTTCTACCAAGTAATTCCATATATTTTTTAAGTAATTCTTGGTCGATAATTGTGGGTTCGGTAATTGGCATTATGTTTTTAGCAACAAACTTCCCCTCCTCATCTGGATGCTTAGCCATCGGAAGCAAATAAGATATTTTGGAAGGGTACGCTAAATCAGATTGCTTCGCTGGATCTTGTAAAATCATATGGACCAATTCATGTAAAAAAACTGCCCAAAAATCTCCCTTCTCTATTTTATTAGTGTTCATAAAAATAACATGATCCTTGTTACCAAATCCAAAAAAATTAACAAGCTGGGTTCCACCCGTAAGTTCTGAGTTAATAAAATTAAAATGTAAATTATAATCGACTTCTATAGCTTTAGATTTATCTTTAATATCTTTGTTAGTTACAAATTTTATATTGTAACGACCAAAAAATTCATTACAAAGATGCGCTCCTATTGCTTCAATATCATTAATATCTTGTGGCGCTTTAAGACTTGTATAATTTGGATTGGAGTTTTGTATCTTTAGGCCAGATGGAATTTTATCTTTATCAGCATTAAGTAAAATTATAATTTCCTTACCCGACTTCCATTTATCAAGATAATCTTTCGATACAACCCCGTTATTACCAATCCTTTCTTTTAAATCTTCAATTGATTCTAAGTTTAATTGGTTTGCGCCCTGAGTTTTTTGAATTACTTCCCCGAGAACACCATAAAATATAAAAATGGCGCCAGTTAAATTCAATCCAGTAGATGATGGTATATAAATACTAACATCACCTATGGAAGCTTGATTAATTCTAATTTTAGCCTTATTAAAATTAGAACCAGAAAAGTCGGAATTGTATGACCAAAGATTTTCAAATTTTGTTCCAGCAAAATTGGCATTGGTGATTCTTAAAATTTTAGGTTTTATTCGGGTTTTTGCAGTTAAAGCTTCAATTTTCGATTGTATTTCTTTCTGAGACATTGAATCAATATCGTATTTCAAATACTTAACACTGTGATTGTCATCAAAATATTGAATTCTGTTTATTAATAATTGATTTCCTCCAGTTAGAGATATCAATTCATTAATCTGATTTTCATATATTCTATCACCAAAATTCACTTTTTTCAAAACAATATTACTGAAATCAGCATTTTCTAAATTGCAACTATTGTAAAAAATAACCGAATCTAACGAGGGAAATTTTGCCCCTGAAAAATTACAATTTATAAATTCTAAACCATTTAAATCAAAATCTCTAAGATCCATTTTTGAAAAATTTACACCTTCGACTATTTTTTTATTTGCCCTCGCATCTTTGAGAAGATTTTTAAGTCTCTCAACTATCTTCGTATTTGCCTTTGGATCTTCGAAACGACTTATGAACCCATCTTTTGAACTTTTAGGAGGGGGAAGTTGAGGTTTAGCAATTAAATTAGATTTATTGCCTAGTTCTGCTCCAAGAGAATTTTGGAGCCCTTGAACTCTCGGCATCAATCCAACTCCTAAGCCCGTTTTTGTTCTCAAATCCCCCAAGGAAGAAGCTTGGAATGTTAAAGATGATAATGATCCCGCTGTTAACGCAACCATACCCGCAATAATTCTTTTCTTCATAAAATTTGTAATTTTTTGTAGGGTTTTTTAAGAAGATTTGATGCCGAAGAAAAGGTCATTTTTAAATATAAAAATTACAAATAATTATTAATTTTGATTGCAAAAAATCAATTTTCAATAAAAAAACTCAATGAATTAATTAATAATACCATTTCCAACAAAAAATGCTAATTTCTAAAATCAAACAATTAAGCAAAGAAGAAATTTTACAAAAATCCATTTAAAATTTTATCTTAGCCTTAAATCAAACTTGCAATTAATTTCATAAATTTTTATTATTTTGAACCAATTTTTTTAAGAATTTATGCAACTTGAAATAGAAAAAAACACAACACAACAAAAAGAAAAAATTTTTGAAGAAATCAATAATTTTTTTATGTTAAATTCTGCGCAAAAAAAGTGTTTGGAAGATTATGTTTCAAAGCTTTTGCAAGAAAATGAAAATTTTAATTTTATCGGCAAATCAACAATTGATCAAACATGGCATCGCCATATTCTTGATTGCGCGCAATTAATACAATTTATTAAAAATCCGCAAAAAAAATTCGCTGATTTGGGTTCGGGTGCAGGCCTACCGGGAATGGTTTTGTCAATTCTTGGATTAAAAGAAATTCATCTGGTTGAAAAGTCTTTTCGCAAAGCCGATTTTTTACGCAAAATAAAAAATATTTCGCCGAATCGCGTTTTTGTTCATCAAGCCAAACTTGAAGAACTTGAAAATATTAATTTTGATTGCATCATGTCTCGAGCCTTGGCACCACTCGATAAACTTTTAGAATATTGTAAAAAATTTTTAAAAGATGATGGTTATTGTTTATTTTTAAAAGGCAAAAATTTGCCACTCGAAATTTCTCAAGCGAAGCAAAAATTTTCTTTTGAATTTGAGCTTTTTCCAAGCTTAACTTCAAAAGAAAGTAATATTATTCGTATCAACAAAATATCAAATTTAAATTAGGAGTTAAAATGTTAATTGGCGTTCCAAAAGAAATAAAAGATCATGAATATCGCTCGGCCTCAACACCTTCAGGAGTTAGAGAGTTAGTAAGTTCTGGGCATCAAGTTTTAGTACAAAAAGATTTAGGCGAAGGCATTGGTTTTTTAGACGCAGATTATCGCGAAGCGGGCGCTAAAATCGCTAATTCCGCCGAAGAAGTTTACGAAAAATCTCAAATGATTTTAAAAGTAAAAGAGCCTCAAAAATCGGAGTGTGATTTAATTAAAAAAGAGCAAATTATTTTTTCATATTTGCACCTCGCGGCCGAACCGAATTTAACAAAATTATTAATGAAATCGGGTTGTCGCGCGATTGCTTTTGAAACCGTTACCGCTAACGACAAATCCTTGCCACTCTTGGCTCCAATGAGTGAAGTTGCAGGAAAATTATCAATTCAAGCAGGAGCACGCGCATTAGAGAAATCTCAAGGCGGACGCGGTGTTTTACTCGGCGGAGTTCCCGGAGTTGAGCGTGCGAAAGTTGTAATTATCGGCGGTGGAGTTTCTGGCACCAACGCGGCCAAAGTCGCAATTGGCATGGGTGCGGAAGTTATAATTCTTGACAAATCTTTAGCGCGAATTCGTTATTTATGCGATATTTTTGGCAATTCGGCAAATGTTCTTTACGCCTCAATCGAAAATATTGAAAAAAATGTTATCGATGCTGATTTGGTAATCGGCGCAGTTCTAATTCCGGGGGCTTCGGCGCCAAAAGTTGTTTCCAAAAAAATGGTCAAAGAAATGAAAAAAGGTTCGGTGTTGGTTGATATTTCAATCGATCAAGGCGGATGCTTTGAAACAAGTCGCCCAACTTCGCACAGCAATCCAACTTACGAAGTTGATGGTGTCATTCATTATTGCGTCACTAACATGCCCGGTGCGGTTGCGCGCACTTCAACGCAAGCTTTGGAAAATTCAACTTTGCCTTTTACTTTGGCGATTGCCAATAAAGGCTTTAACAAAGCGCTTCGCGACGATAAAAATTTAATGGCGGGTTTAAATGTCTTTGATGGCATGATTACTTACCGTGCGGTTGCGGAAAGTTTAGGTCATAAATTTTTTGATCCACAAGATTTAATTTAATTTTTATTTTTGCCTTAATTTGTTTTTATTTTTTAATAAATTAAGGCAAATATAATTTTAAATTTTATAGAATGATACCCACTTAAAAACCAACAAAACAAGATGTCGCAACTTCTCTCAACTTCAGAATTAATTAAAAAATATCAACTCGACGCCAAAAAATCTTTAGGACAAAATTTTATTCTCGACAAAAATTTTACCGATAAGATTGCCAAATCGGCGGGCGATTTGAGTAATTTTGAAGTTCTAGAAATTGGGGCTGGACCGGGTGGATTAACTCGTTCAATTCTCGATGCCGGCGTCAAAAAATTAATCGTTATCGAGAAAGATCAAAGATGTATTTTAGCGCTCAAAGAATTGCAAGAATTTTACGGCTCAAGGCTTGAAATTATCGAAGGCGACGCTTTAGAAATTGATGAAACTAAAATATTTTCAGAGAATTCTCAGTTTAAAATAATAGCCAACCTGCCCTACAATATCGGCACTGTGTTAATTTTTAAATGGCTTAAAATTTTACCAAAAATTGCCTCGATGAATTTAATGCTTCAAAAGGAAGTTGTGCAAAGAATTTGCGCTAAACTTGGCGATAAAAATTATGGACGCTTGGCGATAATGTTGAATCTTTTATGCGATACCAAAATGTTGTTTGAGGTCAATAAAATGGTTTTTTCGCCCCCACCAAAAATCACTTCGGCCATCGTGCAAATAATTCCAAATGCTGAAAAAATTGAAAAATATTTTGAAAAAAATAATTTAAAAAAATTTGAAAAAGTTGTGCAACAAGCTTTTAATCAAAGACGAAAAATGCTCAAATCTTCGTTAAAAGGCGCATTTATTAATCAAGATTTAGCAGAAATTTTTGTAAAGTGCGACATATCTGGCACTAAGCGCGCAGAGGAAATAACTATCGAAGAATTTTGGAAGATATCACAAATTCTAAAATAATTACTAGCAAGTTTTTAATTAAAATTAATTTACCTTGAATTCACTCATTTCCACAGTGAAATTCGATATTCCGCTGAAATCCGCTGAAAATAGCTTGATGTTAATTTTTTTCCTGCGCCCTTCACCCTTACACCCCTATACTTTTTAAAAATACTCGTAAAGCTTACGAGCAGTAGCTCCCCCCTTGAGGGGGAGCAGGCTCCGAGGATTTAACGGTAGTTAAATCCTCGGAGACGTGGGGGGTCAGAAACTCAGAGCACCGAAGGTTTTGATGTTACGAAAAATTTAAAACAAAAAAAATTTCAAAAATGGCGATTTCTTGGCTTTAGTTTTAACCTAAAAAATATTCTAAATTTTCTTAAAAAAACCATCGAAAAAATACAAAAATAACTTAAAAAAAATTACAAATTTGTGGATTAAAGTTAAATCAAAAAATCATCTTTTTTATAAAATATTTTTCCATTGGCTCGAAATCATTGATTGCCTAGGATATTTTGACCCCCCACCGCATCTCCAACAAGTTGGCTTAAGCGACTCCCCCTCAAGGGGGTAGTTATGAGCCCGTAGGTGGTTTGTGAGTATTTTCGTAAAGCGAAGGGGTAAGGCCCTTCACCTTCCCACATTAGGATTAGGATTAGGATTATCATTAACTTTTACTCCTCCTTGTCCTATGTTACTCGAATCTAAACGCGGAGCCTTTGGCGACGAACCGACAGCTGGAGCTAGAACTGGAGTTGGAGCGCCAGCTTGAACTGGAGATGGAGCGCCACCTTGAACTGGAGATGGAGCGCCACCTTGAGCTGTGGGTTCATTATCTAATCTCAAATCAGGAACATCCTTAACAGAAATATAAGGATCAGGATCTGAATCTCGAGCTCTTTTTCTCGGACCTAAAGTTGGAGCATTTGGCTGCGAACCAGTAGATGGCACTGTATATGGAGCTGGAGCTGGAGCTTCCTTATTCAAGGGCCCTTCATTACTTTTCATAATTAATATAATTTCATATTTATAAACAATTCATTTACAATGCATAAATAAAATGTTTTTATTTTATTTCCAAAGTTTTTTTGAGATTTGGAGGTAAAATTAACTCAAACTCACTCTCTTGAATTTAATATTCGAACTGAACAAAGGCTCTTTTCCTTAATTCTTGAAGATAATTTTTTATCGCCAACTCAGTTTTTCGATTGACGATTTGATTTTTTATAAAATCATATTCTTGATCACTTAGTTTTAAATCACTTCTTTTGTCGATCAATTTAAAAATATGCCAGCCATCTTCGAGAAGAACTGGCTTTGAATATTCATCAGTTTTTAACTTAGAAATTGATTGATGAATTTTTTGATTTAACTCCGAGGACCAAAACCAACTAGTATTTTGAGAGTTTTCTTTTGTTTTTAATAACAAAAAATTATTTATAAAATTTTTGAAATTATCTTGCGAACGCAATTCTTCATAAATTTTATTAGCAAATTCTTGCGAATTATTAGAATTTTCAATCAAAAAATCTTGCAACAAATATTTATCATTTTGCCCTTCAATTTTCTCTTTTTCAAGCCATTCTTTTATCTCTATGATACTTACGCTAACAGAGGGCTTAATGACTTCTTCGATAATTTTTTTCCAAACCAACTCAACCTCAATTTGTTTTTGAAAATTTGCAAAATTTAAATTATTTTTCTGCAAAAATAATTTAAATTTTTCAAGATTCTTGTGGTTTTTTTGAACAAAACTTTCGATTTTAAAATCCAATTCTTTTGGATCGATTACGATTTTGTAAATTTTAGCTTTTTGAAGAATAAGCTCTTCCTCCGCCATTCTTTTGGCAATCATATTTCTCCAAAGATTGCGCTGATCTTTCTTATCAATTTTTAATTTGGAAGTTTTAATTAGAAACTCAAATCTCTCATCAATTTCATCTTTGGTAATGATTTTATTGTTGACAAGAATTTGAGAAATTGGTTTTTGGGGAAGAATTTTTTGATAATTTGTAGTAATATTTTTAGCCAAGGAATTGATGCTCAAGAGGCTAAAAAATATTACTAAAAAATAATGCATTATTTTTTTATAATAGAATTATAAAGGCCGATGCCACGAATTAAATCAAGCGCTCTCGCCAATTGATAATCCTTTTCATAAATGTCGATATTTTCGTCAACAATTTTTTGTTTTTCTTTAGAAGATTTCGCAGTTTTTTCAATTGAATCTTTAATTTTAATTTCAATATGACCTTTTAAATCAGCTTCAGAATCGCGCTCAAGATTTTTTTGTTTTTCAATCGAAGCTTGGGCAAGCTCGATATCTGGCTCAATTCCCATGGCTTGAATCGAGCGACCCGAAGGCGTATAATAAAGTGCGGTGGTCATTTTCAAAGCGCCTTGATTATTTTCAAGAGGAATTATAGTTTGCACCGAACCTTTGCCAAAAGATTTCAAACCCATGATAACCGCTCTTTTATGATCTTGCAAAGCTCCTGCAACTATTTCAGAAGCTGATGCCGAACCTTCATTAATCAACACAACGATCGGCAAATTTGGCACCAAAAATTGATTATTTTCAGTTTTAAATTCTTTCAAAACTCCCTTTTTTCCTTTAATAGAAACCACGATTTTATCTTTATCCAAAAATCCGGCGCTCACTTCGATTGCTTGATCAAGCAAACCACCTGGATTATTACGCAAATCAAGAACCAATCCTTTAAGATTTTTCTCACCAATTTGTGTTTTTAATTTTTTTAAATTCGTTTGGAGGTCAACAAAAGTTTTTTCTGAAAAATTAGTAATTTTAATATAAGCAACATCATTAAAGCGACTTGATTTTATTGGCTTAATTTTAATGATACGACGAATAATTGTTTTTTCGAGAGGCTCTTTTTCGCCTTTACGATAGATTGTGAGCTTGACTGGGGTATTAACTTTGCCACGAATTTTTTTAACAATCTCATCAATTCTCATTGAATATGTTGATTTGCCGTCGATACGGACTATGAAGTCTCCTGATTTAATATCGGCGCGATATGCCGGAGTATCTTCAATTGCTGAAACAACTTTTGCTACTGACATTTCGGTAGTAATTTCAATACCGACTCCACCAAATTCGCCTTTGGTGTGGATACTCATTTCTTTAAGATCCTCGGCGTTTAAAAAAGAAGAATGCGGATCAAGTGAAGATAAAATTCCTGAAGCTGCCGCCTCAACTAATTGACTTTCAGATTTTTCATCAACATAATCATTCTTTACACGCTCTAAGACTTGACTCAAAAAATCATCGGAATATTTGATTTTATCTGCTGAAGGCTTGGAACTTACTGCTTGAATTTGCGCAAAAGAAATTGCCGAAAAAAATCCAACAAAAACCGAAGCAAAAACGATCGCAGTAAGTTTTAAATTTTTCATAATTTAATATAGTTTGTCTGGTTAAAATTTTTGGCTAATTTTAGTTAATTTTTATAAAATTAACTAATACCATATTCATCTTTAATGGCTTGCGTAACATTAGCAGGTGGCTCGTCTCCATAGGCAGAATAGAGAATTTTTCCATATTTTTCGAGATGGATAATATCATCATTCAAAGCCTTGAGAAATAATTGAACTTTTAAACGCTCTACCAACACATAATACCAAGCATTTCTGCCAGCATCAACACCTCTAACCAAATAAATATATTGTGCTAAAGCTCTTTTTTGTGGATCGACAGCTTTCTTATTATGCTGATCAAGGCTAGAAGGATTAGCTATATTTTCCTTGACCACGCTTTCATCAACTTGCGTTGATGAGAAAGTTTTTTTCTTTCCATATTTGTCGGCAAAAGCCTGATTTGAATCTTTTGCATGTTGCTCTGCATTATTATTTTGCTCTGACATAAATCTAAAAAATTAAAGTTAAGATAATGAATTTAAATGATGTTTTTTATAGTCTTTGATCCACCAATCATTGATAGGTTTTTTTGGACCGCATGGACCATCTTCACTAGAAACGCAAGGACTTTTTATATCTACAACTTTATTAGTGCAAGACGCTAATCCTAGAAAAAGGAATAATATGATTAAAAAATTTTTCATTGGTTGTTTTAAAAATTTTTTGAAATATAATTTAAAAAGAATATAAAATTTAATTAAGTCTGTTAATTTAAATTTAATTTTTTCTTTTGCAATTTAATTTATTATTATTTCTGATTTTGAAAAACATTCTTTACAAAAAAACATTAGTAATTGGCCTTGGACTTCTTGGCGGATCAATTGCCAAAGCCTTTAAAAAACACAACATTTCACAAAATATATTTGCCTTTGATGTTGATATTGAAGCAATCGACCTCGCTAAAGAGCAAAAAATTATTGAAAATATTACACTTCTCGATGATGATTTAAGTGAATTTGATTTAATCGCCATCTGCGCTCCACTAAATCAATATCAACAAATTTTTTCTAAAATTAATTCCAAAATTAATCCTCAAGCTTTAATTTTTGATATTGGCTCAATTAAAGATTTTAAAATTAAAAATATTCCACAAAATTTTGTGCCTTGCCATCCAATTGCTGGAAGCGCTGAAAGCGGATTTGAAAATTCTCAAGAAGATTTATTTTTAAATAAAAAATTCTTGATTTGCAAAAACAATAACAATGCCGAAAAGGCTCAAGAAATTTTTAAAATCGCTCAAACAATTGGTGCAATTCCTGATTTCATTGAAGCCCAAAAACACGATGAAATCTATGGCCTCGTTTCTCATTTGCCCCAATTTTTATCATTTTTATGTACCGAATTTTCTTTAAAAAATATTGAAAATAATTTTTTTAAAAATGCTTTTCGCTTAGATGATTCAAATCCAGAAATCTGGAAAGATATTTTCGATTTAAACCAAAAATATTTGCAAGTTTTTTATGAAGAATTTTTTGAAAATTTAGAAAATTATATTGAAAATTTAAAGAATTTTAATATCAATCAAACCCTAGAAGACAAAGATTTTAAAGACTTTATAGATGACAAAATTATTTTTGATAACTCCACCGAACAATTTTTTGAAAAGAATTTTGAAGTAATTTTTTTCCGCTTTTTGATGATTTTAAGTCTTTTAAAAATTAATAAAATTCAATCATTTAAAAACTATGGGGGTCAAGGCTTCATGGACTTCATTTCGATTATAAATATTATAAAAATTAACGACTCTAAAATTAATTTTTTACTACAAAAAAATTATTCAAAAATTACTAATTTTTTTAAAAATATCTCATAAAATTTATGCAAGATAAAATTAACGAAATCCGTCCATATCGCGCGATTCATCGTCGCAAATCTAAACAAATTTTTGTGGGCAATGTTGCCATTGGAGGCGATGCCCCAATTGTGGTACAAACCATGACCAACACCAAAACCGTCGATGTTCAAGCAACAATTCGTCAAGTTAACGAATGCCACGAAGTTGGTGCTGAATTAATTAGAATTTCGGTTCCCGATCAAGAATCCTCTGAAGCTTTAGCGAAAATTATTCCACATTGTCCCGTGCCAATTATTGCCGACATTCATTTTCATTATCGCCGAGCCATCGAATCGGCAATTGCCGGCGCAAAATGCTTGAGAATTAACCCCGGAAATATCGGCTCAATCGATAAGGTTCGCGAAGTAATAAAGGCTGCCAAAGATTATGGCTGTTCGATTCGCATCGGAGTCAATGCTGGCTCACTCGAAAATGATATTTTACAAAAATACAAAACTCCAACACCGGAAGCCTTGGTTGAATCGGCGCAAAGACACATTAAAATTCTCGAAGATAATGATTTTTTTAATTTTAAAATCAGCGTTAAAGCGTCCGATGTTTTTTTAGCAGTTGCGAGCTACAAAGCTTTGTCGGAAGCTTGCGATTATCCATTGCACATTGGCATTACCGAAGCGGGAAGCCTTTCCGCCGGAACCGTTAAATCGTCAATTGGACTTGGTAGTTTATTATGGCAAGGCATTGGCGACACAATGCGCGTTTCACTTTCAGCCGATCCAAAAGAAGAAGTAAAAGTTGCTTATCAAATTTTAAAATCTCTCGGACTGCGTCATCGCGGAGTCAATTTAATTTCATGTCCATCTTGCGCAAGACAAGGTTTTGATGTTATTAAAACCGTCGAAGAAGTTGAAAAAAGAATTGAACATATTAAAAATCCAATCACCGTTTCGATTCTTGGTTGCGTTGT
>Ga0208960_1001367_pt1 | contig 13081 bp, 7 predicted proteins | sample GreLakmeON33MSRF_FD_187703 | JGI IMG/M metagenome (GOLD analysis project Ga0208960, IMG submission 187703) | Freshwater lentic microbial communities from great Laurentian Lakes, MI, USA - Great Lakes metaG ON33MSRF (SPAdes) | ecosystem: Environmental > Aquatic > Freshwater > Lake | place: Great...
GGGGGGGGGGGGGGGGGGGGGGGGGGGGGGGGGCGGTTTGAGGCCAAACGGATTGCGCTCGAGAATCACCTTGTAGTCGCCGACCGCGTCGGCCCGCGCGATGACGGCGGCACCGAACACGGCCAGAAGCAATCCGCATTGAGTCGCGCGTTTCATGTTCAAACGATGTCTGCCGGCTTCAACACCGGAGAAAGTAGTCGGTTGCGCACGCCGTGGCAATAGGATCAAACCCAAGTAGAGCAACTCGCGCTTCGCGGGCTACCGAGGAGAATCCAGGCCCAAAGAATGAGATTGCTAAGTGACGGCGCGCTTTGAAGATTGCTCCGCAAGCATGTCCCAAAACTTGTCGGTCAGAAAAGCTCAGCCTGAAGCCCTCAAAGCATGGGCGCGTCCATCTGTCCGCCACCAACAACAACAAACCAACTAACCCGCACATGAAATACTTCGATCGTCGTGGATTCCTTAAGACCGCCGGCGCTGCCGCTGGCGTCTTCTACATCGCACCGACCTCTTGGGCACAGAAAAGCCCGGGCGACACGCTTAACTCTCTCGTCATCGGCGTCAACGGACGCGGCGGCTCGCACATCGGCGGGATGCTCGCCTTGAAGGACAAGGGCGTGCGCCTCACCGCCCTCTGCGATGTGGATGCCACCGTCCTCGGCAAGAACGTGGACAACCTCGACAAGAAGGGCACCAAGGTCAAAGGCTACGCCGACATGCGGAAGGCATTTGAGGACAAAGACATTGACCTCGTCTGCATCGCCACGCCGAACCACTGGCACTCGTTGGCCGCCATCTGGGCCATCCAGGCCGGCAAGGATGTGTATGTCGAGAAGCCCGTCTCGCACAACGTCTGGGAAGGCCGCCAAGTCGTGAACGCCGCCCGCAAATACAAGAAGATCGTCCAGACTGGCACGCAGAGCCGCTCCTCCCGCGCGGGCATCGGCGAGGCCGTCAAGTTTGTGCAGTCCGGCCAGCTCGGCAAAATCCTCGTCAGCCGCGGCACCTGCTACAAGCCGCGCGGCAGCATCGGCAAGTCAGACGGCCTCGTGCCGATCCCGGCGGGCATTGACTTCGACACCTGGTGCGGCCCCGCGCCGAAGGACGAACTGCGCCGCAAGAAACTGCATTACGACTGGCACTGGGTTTGGAACTACGGCAACGGCGACCTCGGCAACCAAGGCATCCACCAGATGGACATCGCCCGCTGGTTCAGCGGCGAGATGGAACTCAGCCCGCGCGTGTGGAGCGTCGGCGGCCGCCTCGGCTACGCAGACGACGGCGAGACCCCGAACACGCAGATCGTCTATCACGACTACGCGAAGGCCCCGCTCATCTTCGAGGTGCGCGGCCTGCCCTCGAAGGCCGGCGCGAAGAACATGGACAGCTTCATGGGTTCCACCGTCGGCGTGGTCATCCACTGCGAAGGTGGCCACGTCACCGTGCCGAACTACAACGGTGCGACCGCCTACGACAAGGACGGCAAGGAGATCAAGAAGTGGAACGGCTCCGGGGACCACTTCGCCAACTTCGTCGAAGCCGTCCGTAGCCGGAAGACCGAGGACTTGCACGCCGACATTCTCGAAGGCCATCTCAGTAGCGCCCTCTGCCACACCGGCAACATCTCCTATCGGCTCGGCCAGCAGAAGAACCCCGACGCCATCAAGGAGCAGATCAAGGGCGACCGCGACGCCGCCCCCAGCTTCGAGCGCATGGTTGAGCACCTCAAGGCCAACGAAGTGGACGTCATGAAGGACAAAATGACCATCGGCCCCGTGCTCAAGATGAACCCCAAGACCGAGAAGTTCATCGGCAACGCGGAAGCGGACAAGCAACTCACGCGCGAATACCGCAAGCCCTTCGTCGTTCCGGCGATTAGCTAACTCGACTCACAACGAATCCCACGAGAGCCGGCGCGAAAACGCCGGCTCTTTTTTTGTGATTGGAGTGGGGTGCGGAAGCCCACGTCCACAGGTAAGCCAGAGAACTCGAAAGAGGATTCCACGTGCGTGCCGCAACTCCAGCGGACGTAGGCCTCCACGCTCCTGCCGAGTGGGCAGTCAGAGCTTGGCGGACTTGGGCGGGACAGGAACCGAAGCCGCCTTCATCTTCTGATAGTCAGCGGCAAGTGCCTGCACCTTCTTCTCCTCCACCTGCAACGGCTTGGTCATCTTCTCGGCGGTAGACTTCGAGGCGGAGGCGAGCTTCTTGTTGTCGGTGATGCTCTTCTCCAAGTCCTTGATGCGCTTGGCCAACTTGTCCTTCTCTTCCTTGGTCGTAGTCTTGAGCTTCTTTGCAGCTTTGATGTCCGACTCGGCCTGCTTGATGTCGGCGTTGGCGGTCTCGACCTGCGCTAGCAAGCGCTTGTGTTCGTCCTTCTTCGCGCTGAAATCTTCCTTGGCGCGCCAGACTTGGGAGTAAAAGGCGCCGAGCTTCAAACGGTCCACGCTGGATTTGGCCAACTTGAGGTCGGCGTCGGCGGACTCGATGGCGGCCTTGGCGTCGTCCTGTTTCTTCGCGGCGACCTCGGCGGCGAGGTTGAGGGAGCGCTTGGCATTGGCATCCTTGGCAGCCTCCATGTCGGCCTTGGCCTTGATGGTGGTGGCGGTGGCCTCGGCGAGGGCCGCGTTCAGCTTGGCGTGCCCGGCCTCGAGGTCGGTGATGCGCTGGGCGACTTGCTGCTGTTGCTCGGCGATGGTGGGCGGGTTCAGCGAGATGCCGGAAAGCTCCTTGCCATCGGCGGCGTCCCACGCATAGACGCGGCCGGTCCAGTCGGTGGCGATGACGCGCTTGCCGTCGTGGGTGAGGGTGGCGCGGACGGGGACATCGTTGGTGATGGTGAAGGTCTTGCCCTTGTTGCCTTCCTTGTCCCACAGAGAAATCGTCTTGTCCCGGCCCGCCGTGACCATGAGTCCATCCACGGTCAGTCGCACGCTCACGGCGCTGTTATGCGCGGCGGCGGTCTTGACCTGTGCGCCTTCCTTCACGCTCCAAGTCTTCACCGTGCCGTCTTCGCTCGCGGAAACCAGCAGGTCGGGCGTGCGCCACGCGAGCGCGGTGATGGCGGCGCGGTGGCCGGTGAAGTTCTGCACTTCCTGGCCCGCCTCGGGGTCCCACACGACCACGCCGCCGTTACGGTCGCCGGTCGCGAGGAAGGTGCTGTCGTGGTTGAACTCGGCGGCGAGCACCCAGTCAGTGTGCTTCTTCATCTTGTGAAGCTGCTCGCCGTTGGCGGTGGCGTAAATCTTCACCAGCCGATCCGGCCCGCCGAGAGCAATCCACTTCTGGTTCGAGGAGATGTCGCCGGCGAGCGGGACATCGAGTTCGTCACCCGCCGTGAGGATCCGTTGGCCGGTGGTGATGTCCCAAAGGGCTGCGAGGCCCTTGTTCGCGCCGCGCCCGCCGCTGGCGAGCAGCAGCTTGCCGTTGCGGCTGAACTTCACGTCGTGGGGGAAGCCCTCGGGAAAGGGCAGCACACCCGCGAGCTGGAGGGTGTCGGTGTTGTAGAGTAGGACCTGCTTCTGCCCGCCGAGCGCGACGAGCGGTGCCCACGGACTCGCAGCCAACCCCGTGCTGGCGCTGGTGCGCACGGTGCGGAGGACCGGCTCCAGGAGCAAATCGCCCGGCATCGGGGGCGCACCCTCGGGCTTGGCGAACGCCGCGCCAGTCAGGGTCATGTCAATCTTCGGGCGGTTCACGACGATGGCCTTGCTGCCGGAGTTTTCGAGCAGGCCGCCGGCAATCCACTTCTTGATGAGGTCGAGTTCCTTGTCCGCCAGCTTGTTCTTGGGCGGCATCGTCGGCTCGGCGGCGTGCGTGGTGACTTTGTAGAGGATGGAGCTGTCAGGGTCGCCGCCGGTGACGATAAGGCCGGAGCTGCCGCCTTTCATCACCGCGCCGTAGGTGGAGAGGTCCACGTCGGCCTTGGGCTTGTCGGAACTGTGGCACTTGAGGCACTGGTTCTTGAAGAGCGGGAGGATGTGCTCGTCGTAGGTGACTTTCTGCGCGGAGGCGGAGGCGACGCCCAGCAACAGAGCGCCCGCTCCCAAGAGGAGAGTGGTTGTCTTCATGGAGGTTTGAGAGTGTGACCCACGCTCTCACGAGCGTGGCCACGAAGTTAGTGATTGAAGATGAACTCCTTCGAGTTCAGCACAGCCCAGAAGACGTCGTTCAGCACGACCGCCTTGTCAGCGGGCGTCTTCGCCTCGGTGAAGTATTCCGCCAGCTTGGTCTGCTCGGTCTGCGTCGGCGGGCGAGCGAGGCTGCGCCAGTAGAACTCCTCGATGATTTGCTCGTTGCTCTTCCCTTCCTTCGTCATCGCGGCGACGAGTCCGCCACTCTGAATCTTGTTGTTGACCGTGTCGCCGTTGAGGAGGTGGAGCGCCTGCGAAAGGTTCGGCTCCATCTTCACCTCGCACGAGCAGACGGTGCCGCGATCGGCGCGGCCGAAGGTCGTTAGAAAGTAGGAGGTCGTGCGACCGTCCACGATTTCCACAGCGCGCGAGCCAACCGGCAGGCCGCGGAACTTGTCCTTGGTGACCGTGACCTGGTTGATGACATCAAGCAGCACCTCGGCGCGGAGGCGGCGGATGGTGCCCTTGGCGAAGTTGCGCGTGTCCTCGGCGTTCAACTCGTTGGACTTGGGCGTGAGCTGATAGGTGCGGCTGGCGCAGATGTCACGCACGAGCTTCTTGAAGTTGTAGTTCGAGTCGGTGAAGCGCTTGCCCAACTCGTCCAGCAGCTCGGGGTTCGACGGCGGGTTGCTGATGCGCACGTCGTCCACCGGCTCCACGATGCCCTTCCCGAAGAAGTGCGCCCAGACGAGGTTCGCGAGGTTTTTCGCGAAGAACGGGTTCTGCGGCGAGGCCAGCCACTTAGCCATCACCTCACGGCGGTCCTGGCCCTCAGCGGGCGTGCCGCCGTCCATGCCGAGGAACTTCGGCGGGATGTCGCGGTTGCCGACCGGATGACGGACGCCGCCATTGCCCCGGTTGAAAACGACCGTCTCGCGCTGGTCCTCGCCAGTCTTGCGGCCCACCTGCGCGAAGAACGCGGCGAAGCCGTAGTAGTCGTTCATCGTCCAGCGGTCGAAGGGATGGTTGTGGCACTGCGCGCACTGCATCCGCATGCCCATGAAGACCTGCGCGACGTTCTCGGAGAGTTTTAGCACATCGGTCTCGACCTTGTAAAAGTTCGCCGCCGGGTTGGAGAAGGTGCCGCCCTTGGCCGTGAGCAGCTCCTGCGTGAGCTGATCCATCGGGACGTTCCGGGCGAACTGATCCTTGAGCCAGTCGTAATATTGAAGCACGGACTTGTATAGGAACTGGTTGTTGTCGGTGCGGATTTGCAGCAACTCGGCGAACTTCATCACCCACAGTTCGGTGAACTCCGGGCGCTCCAGCAGTTCGTCCACCTTCTTGTCGCGCTTCTTCGCATCCTTGTCCGCGAGGAACGCGCGCACATCCTCAGCCGAGGGCGTGAGGCCGGTGATGTCGAGCGTCACGCGGCGCAGGAAGGTCGCGTCGTCGGTCACGTCGCTGGGCGTGATGCGAATCTTCTTCAGCTTCGTGTGGACGAGCGTGTCGATGTAGTTGTGCTCGGCGACCTGCGGGAAGGTGAAACCCGACTCCTTGGGAATCGCCAGAATCTGCGCGCCCACGGTGAAGGCATCGAAGCGGGCCATCACGAACGCCTCGCCGCGCTTGTCGGCGGTGACGAGGCCGGTCTTGGTGACCTTCGCGCTCACGTCGTTGTTGCTGACGAAGCTGGCAATCTTGGTCACGTCGCGGTCGGAGCCGTCAGAATACTTCGCGCGCACGGTGAACTGCTGCGACGCGCCGGAGCCTTCCAGCACGGCCTGCACGGGGAAAATCTCGACGCCGGTGACGTAGGCGGTGTCCTTCGCGTCGGCGGGCGCGCCGGCTTCGAGCCACCTCACAATGGTCTGGTAAAGGTCGTCCTTCGGCTCGAGGAGCTTGCCGCCGGTGTGCTGCACCGCGCCGGTGGACTTGGTGAGCAGGAGGCTTTCCTCGGGCAGCGCGAGGTTGATGCGGCGGCCCAGCATCTGGCGGGTGACCTTGCCGTAATCGCCCTCGTGGTCGTAGCCAAAGAGCGAGAGATGGAAGCCGTCCTTGCCGCGCGCCGAGCCGTGGCACGAGCCGGTGTTGCAGCCGGCCTTCGTGAAGACGGGCATCACATCGAGACTGAAGCTGATGGCGAGCGGGACCGCAGATTTTTCAACCTTCACCGGCAGCGTGAGCGTCTTGGTGTCGAACTTCACCGTGAGCTCGGTCTTGCCGTCGGCGACGGGGTGGACCACCGACTTTTCGAGGCGGGCGAGGGTCTTGTCCGCGAGGCTGAACTGCGCCTGCGCGGTCACGTCGCGCGTGGTGCTGTCCGAGTAAACGGCCTGCACGATGACGCTCTGCGAGTCCTGCTTCGAGGAGAGGTTGATGTCCGGCGGCACAACGCGGACCTCCACGAGCGACGGGGCGGCGAGGGCGGCGAGCGGGAGGGCCAGCGTGAGGGCGGTGAAGAGGGTTCTCATAGAAGAGTGATTAGTAATTAGTCGGTCCTTCACTTCTTGCCGGACTTGGACGGCGTCTTGGCAGCGGGCTTGGTTTCCGGCTTCGCTTCGGCGAGCTGCTGGCGGGTGGGGTCAATGCGGAGCGCGCCGCCGCTGGCGAAGGACTGCGTGATTTGCTGGCCGTTGACCTTCATGTTCATTGCCACGAAGACGGTGCGGTGCATGCCCTTCACGGCGTTGGTGGCGGTGATAATGTCGAAGACAATTTCCTTGTCGTCCTTCGTGATGGACTTGGCCTCGGCGGTAACACCGGAAGGCAGCCCCATGAGCTTGAGCTCCGCGCGGCCCTCGAAGGCCGTCTTCTGGTCGAGCGCACAGATATACTTCACCGGCGTGCCGACGATGGTGTTGGTCTGCGCCAGCTTGCCGCTCACGAAGGCGGGCGCGACCTCGAGGTCGGTGAGCTGCGAGGAGGCGTAAGCCGTGCCGCCGCCGATGGTGGCCGAGGCCAGGAAGGCAATCTTCCAGCCCTTCGTGGCTGCGTTGCCATTGGCGTTGAGGCTATAGACGGCCGACTTCTCACCCTTCGGGATGGTGATGTCCGGGGTGCTGCCGGTGCCGGGCGGGTTGTAGAGGTTGATGACCTTGATGGGTTCGTCGAAGCCTTCCTTGCGCTCGACGAGAATCGTCACGTCGAGCGAACCGCTCTGGACGAGGGGAGCCTTGAGCGGCTGCACGCTGATTTTGAAGGGCAGCTCATCCACGACGGCGACGGCAATCTTGTCCGTCCACGTCTGGTAATAGATGCCGTCGTTGCCGTTCTGCACGAGGTCGTAGTTCTGCCAGATGCCGCCCTTGACCGGGGTCTTCGCGTCGGCCGTGGTGCGCACGGCGAGGTCCGCGAGTTTGCCCGTGATGGGCGCGTCGGCGCGAGCCTCGAACACCACTGGCCAAGTCGTCTGGTCACGGGGCACCGGGGTGGCTTGCATCGTGATGCCGGAGGGGAAGTTCTCCATCAGGAACTCGAGGTCGCCGGAGTCGCCCGGCAGGTCCGTGCGGCGGACGGATTGCAGCGAGGCGAAGCGGTTGCCGCGCGCGACGACAATGGACTTGCGGGTCTGCGTGTCGTAACGGCCCGTATCCGCGATGTAGGTGCTGATTTCGGGCACCACCGCCGTCAGCTCGACGCGGTAGGTGCAGTCCGGCCCGCCGTTGCCGAGGTGGTCGGTGATTTTGATGGTGAACTCGCCGTCCTTCGGGAACGTGAAGCGCACTTTGCTGTCCGAGCCGCCACTGTCGTCGTTGCTGGTGAGCACCTTGCCGTCGGCGTCGCAGACGGCGAGCACGGTGTCGAGCTGCGAGCGGATGCGGCGGGCATAGACGTTGATGTCGAAGGTCTGGCCCTTCTTGGCGTTGAAGCGGAACCAGTCCACGTCGCCCTTCTTGCCGATGATGCCGTTGAAGGCGAGCGGGAGTTCACCGGGCGCGACGGACACCTGCTTCACGTCGTCGTTCGGTTCCTTCTCCAGCACGTTGGCGAAGGGCGAGATGCGAACCGTGTTGAAGCTCGGCGCGATGAGGCCCTTGCGTTCCGCGAACACGCCGAACTTGAACTTGCCCAACTGTGGGAGGCTGAAAGTCTGCGCGATGTCGCCGGACGCGTCGCCGATGAACTTCACTTCGAGCGACTCGCCAGCCTTGCCGCCGGGCGGAAACACCGCGCTGGGCCGGGGGAAACTGCCGATGTGGACGCGGTAGGGATTGCCCGCGCCGCCGTAGCTCGTCTCGCGGACCTCGATGAGATACTCCCCGTCCGCCGGGGCGACGATGGTGGCGTAGGCGTCCTGGATGAAGAGTGCGGTGTCGTCGGCCTTCGCGAGCACCTTGCCGCTCTTGGTGAGGATGGCGACGTAGGGGTCAAACATTGTGCGACCGAGGCGCATGCCCTCGACCTCGACCGCGATGGGGTCACCCTTCTTGGCGATGACGAGGTAGTAGTCCACGTCCTCGTTGGTCATCGTGCCGAGCACGGTCGAGTTCATCGCGACAGGCTGGGCCTTGTCAGAGGTGGTGTTCGGCTCCTTTTCGTCCACCTGCGCAAAAGCGCCGACGACGAACGTGCGCAGGTCAGAGACGCCGGTCTTGGTGCGGATGCGAATCTTGTGCTCACCGAGCGGGCAGTCGGCCTCAATCTTCACTCGCGCCAGCACGAAGCCCTCCTTCACCTCTTTCAGCTCCAGCACCTTCACGCCCGGCTCGTAGAAGAGGACTTCCTCGGCGTCGGCGAGGCGGGAGCCGTTGAACTTCAACTCAACCTCGGTGCCGCGTTGCACCCCGTTGGGCGTGGTGTTTTGCAGCGTGGGAGCGACGGCCCCGGCGGCGAGCGCGGAGGCGGCGAAGAGGGCGAGGGCGAGGGTGCGGGTGTTCATGGAAAGTTTAGCAATCAGTGTTCAGTAGCCAGTCGCTCGAAATCGGTCGGTCGTCTCTGTTTTAAGAACAACGGGGCAATGCCGTGTATCGGACATTGCCCCGTCTTCAATCAATTCTTTGGCGGAGCACCATGCGCGCTCAGGCGAGCAAGTCCTTTTGGACGTGACCATCAAGGACGATGGCCTGCGGACGGCCGCCGGGCGACATCAGGCGACGCTCCGGGTCAATGCCGATGAGGTTGTAAACCGTCGCCGAATAATCGCTGACCGTGAGCGGGTCGTTCTCCGGTTCCGCGCCCTGGGCATCGGAGGAGCCGTGGACGTAGCCGCGCTTGACGCCGCCGCCCGCCATGACGATGGAGAAAACCTTGGGCCAGTGGTCACGACCAGCGGTCTGGTTAATCTTGGGCGTGCGACCGAACTCGGAGGTCACGTAAACCAAGGTGTTGTCGAGCATCCCGCGCTCATCGAGGTCGCGGATGAGGCGGGCGAACGCCTGGTCGAAGTTCGGCATCTGGCCTTCCATCGCGCGCTTGATGTTGTCGTGATGGTCCCAGCCGCCGTAGGTCATGGAGACGAAACGCACGCCGGACTCCACGAGGCGGCGGGCGAGGAGCATCCGCTGGCCGGCGGTGTTGCGACCGTATTCGTCGCGGAGCTTGGTGGATTCCTTCTCGATGTCGAACGCCTCACGGGCCTTCTCGGACGAAATGAGGCTGTAAGCGCGTTGATAGAAGGTGTCCATGCCGTCGAGCGCGTCGGTCTTCTCCAGCTTGGAGAAGTGCTCGTCCACCGTGGCGCGCATCGAGCGGCGGGTGGCGAAGCGCTTGTCATCAATGCCGCTGGGCAAGCTGAGGTCGCGCACCTTGAAGCCGGCGCTGGCAGGGTCGGAGCCGAGGCTGAACGGCGCGAACGCCGATCCGAGGTAGCCCGTGCCGCCATTCGCGGTCATCGAGGGAATCGCGACGTAGGGCGGAAGGTTATTGCGGGGTCCGAGTTCGTGGGAAACCACGGAGCCGAAGCTCGGATACTCCAGCGCCGGGCTGGGGCGGACGCCGGTCATCATGTTGTGCGTGCCGCGCTCGTGGGCGGCCTCGCCGTGGGTCATCGAGCGGACGACCGTGATTTTGTCGGCAATCTTCGCGGTCTCCTTCATCAACTCGGAGAAGTAAACGCCCTCGAGCTTGGTCTTGATGGTGCCCATCGGTCCGCGATACTCGATGGGGGCATACATCTTCGGGTCGAAGGACTCCTGATGCGCCATGCCGCCGGGCAGGTAGATGTTGATGACGTTCTTGGCCTTGCCTTCCTTGGAGGGCGTCGCTTCGTAAGCCTGCGCCTTGAGCGCGTCGCCGAGTGTCAGCCCGAGCGTGCCGAGCGCGCCGACCTGCAAAAAGTTGCGGCGGGAGGTGTAGAAAGAGTGGTCAGCCGAGTTGCACCAAGTAGGTTTCTGATTGCTCATATGTTAAAAGTAATTCGCGACGCAGGGGTTGACGGCAAGGGGCGGGGGCACTATTCGACACCAATCCGAAATTCCTAAAATAGTTTCCGCGCCCGGCTCCACCGCCACTCCAACTGCTTGCGCGTGGCCCCGGTGAGCTTGAACGGTTCGGCGATCCGCAGGCCCTCCACCCAGAACAAACGGCCATCCGCCGCCTCCGCCACGAGCAAGCTCCGACGGGCCGCCGCAGGAATCTTCGCGTTGGTGAAGAGGTCTTGCAGCTTTGCTGGTCGCGTCATTCCGATTGGCTGGAAGCGGTCGCCAGGCCGCCAGTGCCGGAGCAGGACGCGGGGGCCGACTTGGTTCGCGTCGAAACGCTCGCGGTTCGGCGCCGCGCGAACTACAGAACGCGCGCCGCGCGCTTGGATTCGCCATGTCACCTGCACCCCGGCGAAGGACTCGGTCCCGCGCGTGCCACGCACTTCCATTACTTGAGCCTCCACGTTCAGCGCGGCGGTCACTGAGCGCTCGAACGACACACTGCCGGACGCTGCATCGCGCAGCAGCCAGCCGTCCTGCCACGAGTGCTTCACGTCGGGCTGGAGCCGGAGCCGCTCCACGAGTTCGAAGTCAGCGGCGAGCTTCAGCCGCGTGAGCTCAAGACACACACACTGGCGCTGCACGGCGACGGGCAACCGCACGAAGGCCACCCGCGCCTTGCCGCGCAGCCAGTCGCGCGCGGTCGCTTGCACGAACTCCGCCTCGTCGCCGACAATTTCCATTGTGCGCAGAACCGTGCGCTCCACGCCGGGCTGGTAGTCCTTCCGCAGCAACGGCAGCAACTCGCGCCGGATGCGGTTGCGCAGAATGTCCACCGACGCGTTCGAGGCGTCTTCGCGGAAACGAATCTTCTCCGCCCGCGCGAACTCCAGCAGCTCCGCCTTCGGTTGGTCGAGCAGCGGACGAATGAGCGCCACCGACTTGTCCGCCGGGGAAGTGCTCCGCCACTTCATTCCCGCCAGCCCGCCCCCTGCCCCGCGCAGCAGGCGCAGAAAAAACAGTTCCACCTGGTCATCCGCGTGATGCGCCAGCGCGACGGTGTCCAGCAACAACCGCTTCGCCGTCCGCGCGAGAAACTCATGCCGCAACTCGCGCGCGGCCATCTCCACCGACCAGCCGCGTGCCTCGGCCAACGCCTTCACGTCCCCGCCTTCCACCACGCATTCCAACCCCAACCCCCGCGCCACTCGCGCCACGAACCGCGCATCCCCATCGCTGGCCGCGCCGCGCAGGCGATGGTTGAAGTGCGCCACCACCAACCGCCCGCCTCGCTCCGCCGCGAGCGTGTGCAGCACGCGCAGCAAGACCATCGAGTCAACGCCGCCCGACACCGCTACCAGCACACCCGCGCCCGCCGGGAGCAACGCGTGCTGGCGGAAGCTGGCGTCCACTTGGGCGATGAAGGTCTGCACGCCACGATGCTAAGGCGGAAGCGAGGTTTCACAAGTGTTTGCCGGACGGCAGCTCGGCAATACTTCTCGTTGACCGAGGCGTGGCGGCCTTGGTTTTCAGCCATCAAACACGCGAACCCAACTCACGGTTCACTACTTGTTTGGAGACGAAAATTGCATCAACAATATCAACATCGATAACAGTGTGAAGAGAGCAGCAGCCCAGACTGTTTATAGTAGCCATGCGTTCCATACAACCTGCATCCCGTCGCGGCCTCCTCACCTGCGGCCTCGTGCTCGCCCTGCTCGGCATCACGCCGTGGGCGCTCGTCGCGGCCGAGGCCCCAACGCCGGCGCTGATCGACCAGAAGGACAAGTCTGGCTATGGCAAGTTCGTCTCCTTCAAGGACGGCACGCTGACGCTCAAGGGCAATTACAGCGGCTTGGTCTGGCATGACCTCGCCGGGAAAACGCCGGTCGTTCACTGGGACAACGCCGCCAACGAGTATAAGCCGTCGGGCACCGCCGAAATCTTGGCCAAGGTGGACGCTGGAACGTGGATCATCGTGGGCGGGAACCGGGCGCTCATCCGCGTCGGGGCAAGAAAGGGAATCACCACCGGCACCTTCGTGTCGTTCAAGCAGGACCGACTGCTGCTGCTCTCCTCCAACCTGGGCGGAAGTTACGTCAAGAAATACGGCAACCAGGTTCACTTCAGCAAATTCGCCGCCGACGTCCCCGTTTACGAAAGCATTGATGGCGGCGATTTCACGCTGGTCGGCACGCCCACGACGACTTTGCCGAGCGTCAAGGAAGGGACCATTCTCACCGTTCACGGCGCCGGCGACGACAACATCACCCGGATCGAGATCGGTGTGCCGAAGAGCAAGTAACCCAGACCTGCGCCGCGTCCGCACCGCCTTGGTCCCTCAACCGAAAACACCAACCAAACGCTTCATGAAACTGAAATCCGTATCCCACCCCATCCTCACCTACCACATCGTGCCCTGCATCATCGCCCTGCTCCTGCTGGGCGTCGCGTCGTCGACGCTCATAGCGGCCGAGGCGCCACCGGCAACCGACCAGAAAGAGCAGCATGGGTTTGGCCGGTTTGTATCGTTTAAGAACGGCACACTGACCCTCCGGGGCAATCACGGCATCCTCGTCTGGAACAACCTCACCGACAAAACCAAGGTCGTGCATTGGGACCACGCCGCCGGCGAATACAAACCAT
>Ga0208960_1001368_pt1 | contig 13069 bp, 24 predicted proteins | sample GreLakmeON33MSRF_FD_187703 | JGI IMG/M metagenome (GOLD analysis project Ga0208960, IMG submission 187703) | Freshwater lentic microbial communities from great Laurentian Lakes, MI, USA - Great Lakes metaG ON33MSRF (SPAdes) | ecosystem: Environmental > Aquatic > Freshwater > Lake | place: Great...
TCTATTGCTCAAGGGTCTTGTCAACATTGGAAAAAACTCCAAAGGCGTGAAGACTGGATTAGTGGAATTGGGAGAAGGTCTAGGAGAAGTGGGCAAGAGTTTGAAATCCATTATCGATCCTATCACCGATCTCTTTAATAGTCTCCTTAAGGGCGCCTTTGCGGTCATCGTATTTGCTGGTGGACTTTATCTGGTGGCCAAGGCGATTACGGCCTTCGCAGATATAGAATGGGAAACGGTTGGAAAGGCGACAGTGGTTATGCTTGGATTAGCCCTGTTGGGAATGGCGTTATCCAAAATGTCGGGGTCTATGATAATTGCTGCAGTATCCCTAGTCGTGCTGGGTGCCGCCATCTGGGTAGCAGCGGAGGCGCTCCAGCATTTTGGTGGGATTAAATGGGTGGATGTGATGATTGGTGTTGTGGCTATTTCGGCCATTGCTGCCGCCGCAAGTTTTGCCTCCCCAATTTTACTCGTTGCTGGTGCCGCCCTCTTAGTGTTTGGCGTAGGACTCTTGGCCACGGCGACGGCACTGCAACTTCTAGGGGACAGTACTGATAGTTTAGAAAAATTAACGAAAATCGATGCGGAGAATCTATGGAGTGTCGCTGGGGCAATCACTGCCATCAGTGTGGCTCTCGCGGCCTTTGGTGTTGGTCAGGCGGCTGCAGGTATTGGTTCATTCTTTGCGAACGTCTTAACAATGGGTCAAGATAGCCCCGTTGAACAAATGGAAAAAATGAGTAAGATGGGGCCAGGATTAGTGCAAGCGGCCGATGGTTTGTCTCGCATTTCTGGTGCGGGTGAAGCTAACAAATTACTTCCCCAACCGACTGCTGCGGGAAGACCCAATATGGAATCGCTCACGCCGACAACTCCCCAATCAGAAAAAACGGGTTCCGCCATCGTCAATGCGCCCACCACCAATTCGTCAACCAATGTGGTGAATAACAATTCCTCGATGGTCATGCCCCCACCCCCGCCCCGCAATTCAGAACCCACCATTAATTCTTCATGGTTTCGTTCGTATGCCCCCGCCTAACAAAAAATCCCCATTCCCTGTTAGGGGAATGGGGATTCTCGCCATCTTGTGATGAATGGTCTAGACGTTACTGGCTAGAGACTTGAAGTAGTCCAACTCATCTTCATCGGCAACTTGCGCAACCGAATTCGGTGTGACCTTGGTCGGCTGAGGTGCCGCATCCACTCGTGCGGGTTGAACAGACTCCGCTGAGGTCGTGTGCGTCGGTCCTTCCATTCCCAGAACCTTATTCAAGCGTGCTTCTAATTGTTCATGGGACTTGAATTGATCCGCCGCTAAGAACGTGCTGAGCGGTTCAGCCTGTTCCCAGACCTTTTGCATCTCGTCTTCTGTTTTGGCCAGAGGAGATGCGGGAGCGAACCCAGACTTATCATAATTGCGATACCCCTCGACATTCCGAGCCTTGAGCATGAAGTTCGCGCCTTCCCAGAGATCAAAGGGATTGACGGCCTTCTCATCGGGAAACTGTGGATTCATGACATCCTGAAGTTTCTCGAAAATCTTGGCCCCAAACCGAAAGAGCTTGACCTGCCCATTATTTTCAGGTTGGGTGGGGTCTGTGATAATCTGAATGTTGGTGATGTAAGTGAGCTTACGCTTCTGCTTGCGTACAATGGTCTTGTTGGATTCCGTGCCAGAATTCCACAGTGAGGTATTGTAGACACAGAGGGGACACTTTTGTCCCTCATTCGTCGTGGGACAATTTTCAATAAACCATCCACCTGGACCTTGAAACGCATGCGAATAGAGTTTCACCCAGGGAAGATCTTTCGCGACACCCTTGGGTCCTACCGGAAGAAAGCGAATGACCGCCGACCCATTGAGAGCTTTATCGACGGACATATTCCAAAACTTATCGGCGTCCTCTTTGGCGTAAGATTTAGTAGACTTCGCAATAGCCTCATTGAGCGATTGTAGACTGGAACGATTGGATTTAAGGGCAGAAAACGTGGTCATAAAAAACCTCCTATAGAATAGAGTACAAACTCATATCGTCTTATTCACGTGATGCATGATAAATGTCGTTCCACGAAGGAACGCTTGTAACTGGGTCCGATACACCTCCTTTTCAAGGACCAGGAATGGATCATATTTCGTTATCTGTCGAAGAATCAGAGGCCACTGAATCGTCTCGGTCATCTGTTGCGTCCAACGAGGGAGAAAGTCACAGAGTCGATTCAAGACAATCAGAGTTTCCAACGACACCTGTTGTCTTCGATAGGCGATCAGCAGGGGTGGGCTGTCATGCATGGGCACTTTGAGCCACTCATTCAATGAGCCATAGATGGCATGAAGACGTTGATAATCTTCTCCAATGGTATAGGCTAACGATTCGATCACTTTACGACGATGTAGATACTGTTCCGTCGCTTCATGCCCCAACAGATCAAACACCGTCGATTTCGGTTTCGCCAGAAAGTTGGCCACCAGAAACAATTCCATATCTGATTCTAGTGGATACAGTTTGGCCAATCGATGAAATGTAAAACGGTCTGGTCGTTCGTTGAAATGATCCTCTCGGCATTTAGTCTTGCCCTGATACTTAAAGTAGTCATAGGAATCCGTCAGAAAGTGGAGTCGAAGTGACTGAAAGAGTTGATAGACACGAAATCCGTGTACTGTCGGCATCAGAATCATAATAAGACGTTTACTCCTAGACGAGTTTTCTCCTTCTTGACGGCCGTTTCAGCAGATTCATCTCTTCGGCTTGCAGCGTCATCTTCTGATGCAGGGTCTCAGAGATCAGCGTCGCTGCCACTTCCACTTCAAGGTCTGCCAAGTCACACTGTTCAAGAATCGCTTCGAGAAGGGGAATCTGGTGATAGAAGGCCAGATGCTCAATCTGTGAAGAGAATTGTTCAATTTCATAGTGACTGGGCATCAGCATTCCTCATACCGGCGATCTTCGTCACGGTTTCGTAGAGCACGGCAAACTCTTTGTCAGATTCAACTTCTTCGGTGACATTCTGCTTGTGATAGACCTTGGCCATGCGATTGATCATCTTCTTGGACAGATTGAGATCTTTGGCGACCTTCGAAAGAGCTTCACGAATATACGTGCGCTCTCCCTCTAGGCGAGAATAGGATCCATCGACTTCACGAATAACGGACATCAGCTTTTCGCGGTCTTTGGTGTTGTTGAGTGTAGCCTGTGGAATCACGATGGTGCCCATAATAACGAACCTCCTGATAAAATAAATGATCTCCGATTTGACCGACGAACACTTTTGTCTTGGCCCAGTAAGGATGGACCGAGGTGGCATGAAAATAGACCGCATGCTCCATATGAGTAAGTATACTCTTTGAGAAGTGAGAAGTCAATGCCCGTTTCGCAACCCGTTGCGAGTCTTTCCAGAGCATCGGATTGGGTGCAGCCTTGTGCGCGCAGTGATAGGAGAATTGACAAATCTTCCCCGTGACAGGATGTACCGAGGATTGACGAATGACGCCGCAAATAGATTTGGCGAATCCAAATCGTTCCCGATTGAGAATGACGATCGCCACCGCTTCTTTGCCAAGCATCGATTGATTGCCCGCTTCATAATAGATCGCTTCCGTGAGGCAGGCTAATTGGGCTTTATGAAAGGTCGAATGCGTCTTCAATTCCTTCGCCGAGGGTCCCTGATAGAGACTATTCTGCAGAGGCGCGGGGGTCAGACTAAACCAGAACAAGAAGAGACTGAGCACCACGACTCCCCAGAATCCTCGATGTCGGATGAGAGGTGACAACATACACACTCCAGATATAGATGGTGGCTGATTTTGAGAGGGAGATCAGCCAAAAACTCCCGAGTCTCTTACGACCCGATCACTTTGTGAATGAGGAGATCAACGGCAGTTGCAACTGCAGCCACCTTCAAAATCCACACCAACGACCAATCCTTAAGTTCTTCCCACATACGCACACCTCCTGGTTAAGATGAACAATACCGTCCATGATATGACTTCTTGCAATCTCAAAGAGAACTATGACTGCAAGGCTTTCACCTTCCAATATTCCGAGACAAGGTCTATGAGTGGTTGGTAGTATTTAGTCTTTGGCAGTACGAAGACATCAGCGGCAGCGGTCTCCGGTGAGGTGAGAATGATGACCAGATCTTGAATCGTCTGTTCGGTGCGTTCCTCGAACATCAGCGCATATCCCGCGCATTGAATAAAGTAGGACTCAATCTGATCAAGGGTCTTGCGCCGTCTAGAGGTCTTGAAATCGATGACGGCCGACCGACCGTTCCACTCTCCAATGAGATCACATTGCCCGGCCACACGGAGTTGATTTGAATAGAGCGTCTGTTCGAGGGCCCAAATCACTCCCAGCGAGATATCTAATTGCTGCTTGATCGGGAGAAAGAGACTCTTGGGAAGTGGCATGGCTGATCGCAGTCGAGCATCACTTAAGGCATTGTTCAGATACACTTCACAGAGCGCATGGACTGCGGTGCCTTGCGTGGTTGCTTGTCGAGAGATCCGTGCCGCTTCGACGGGTCCCACTCGCTGTTTCCATGCTTCCAATGAGGGATTGGGAAAGAATCCCAACACGGACGTCATCGACGGATACCACATTCCTTCGGGAGTCTGATAACATCGAACACCCTGGTGAGTCTCACGGAGCAGCGGTTCAGGAAGCCCCCTAGCCATATGATGAAGAAACGCCATTATGGTTCCTGGACGATGGTGGACCGATACCGACCTTCAGCCATCAAGAATTTCTTGACCAGGGCAGATCGGACAATATCCTCATAGGTAAAATTCACAATCTCAAAGTCGTCGATCAAGGCAAGAATTTTCGTGAAGTGCCTGACACCATCACGTTCAATGGGTCGACAGAGGTCAGATTGATGAAAATCACCAGAAAAAATCACACGACACCCCTCGCCGACGCGAGTAATGACGGTGGACAGTTCTTGATAGGACATATTCTGGATTTCATCTACAATAATCAATGATTTGTTCAGGGTCACGCCGCGTAGGTAGGAGGTGGTCTCAAACACCACTTTCTCCTGAGATTTTAAAATGTCATAGGCATCATGGCGACGAAAAATATCATTGCAAATAATGCGATAGGGTTCTTCATAAATCTGAATCTTCTCATCAATTGTTCCTGGCAGAAAGCCAATTTCACGGGAGGGTACAACCGACCGAATAATGAGAATCTTCTCAAAGAGAGGAATCTCATGCTGCTTCAATAATTCGGTCAGTGTCAGATGCAGAGAAATAAAGCTTTTGCCAGTCCCTGCGGCGCCTTGCAGCAGCAGATGTTTATCCGCACCCCAGGCGCGAAAGGCCTGTTCTTGATTGGGGGTGAGCGCACGAACTTTGCGAGGCACTAAGACGATATCTGGGGCGAGTGGCTTGGACAGTTTGAGAATCTTCTGTGCTTTTTTGGCCATAGAAAAATCGTTCCTGGTTCTGAGGCGTCCGCCCCCAAGATAACGGTTCGCCTCGGTGAAGGTGTGCACGTAATCGCATCATATGCTACTTGGTTATATTCGCCAATGAACGCACGACTTTGTCCGACCCACTCTTGCGCTGAATGGGTTCGATCACGTTTCTAAGGAAATCCTCTGGAGGCTTTTGACGACCCAGATGAAAGGGATCTCCGACTGAGGGAGCAGACAGAATGACCAATTCAACTTCGAGATGATCGCGCTTATATTGCTCCATCTGCGCAATCGAGAGCACGTGCTCTTCAATCTCTCCGGTCTGACGATGTCGAAATGAATAGATGGGCATAGTAGTATTTAGTCTCCCAACTTTTCTGTCAGATACTTTTTACGCGCTTTTAGATCGTCGCGATTCGCCTTGGAGAGACGCGACCGGACGGGCAGATCAAGGGCCGGTTCAGACACCGAGTACTGATGCAACACGCCGCCATCTAATAGATATTTCGAGATGAACGTCGAGATCTCTTCATGTGAATAGTCGATACATACTTTAGCCATAAGTCAATTCCTCTTTGTAACAGATTCGTAAACGTTTCATGAGCGTCCCATCATAAATCCGATGATGAATGGGCCCCACCAGATAAGCGTAAAGACACACGCATTATAGGTGAGATTCTTCCAATCTGCCTGTTCATCTTCTTGAAAATCTTCTGCATCAGGTTCTTTGCATAGATGGTAGTCCTTCAGACTGCGTAGACACACCACATACAGTCCGGCATAAAGTATCAGATACCACGGCAGCATAACTATCTCCAGGACAGACGTTTGGGGTGAAAATAGACCATCTGGCCAATCCAGATCGTATTCAACGTCACCATGACAATACCTCCCAGAAACGAGAGCCATTGCCCCAGGTGGGGATAAAAGTAGAGATTATAGTATCCCCAGGCTGCAAACACGACGGTGGGGAGAATGTGCACTCCCTGAACACGCTTGTCTCGATGAAGCTGCCGCACATTCAAAGCCAAGAGACTCCCCGCACACAGCTCAAACAGACCATTGATCAGGTCAGGCCATTGCATATCCATCAATGAAACACTCCCAGCGAATTCAAAAATCCCACCGTCTCAATAATCACAAAACACCCGTAGAGCACGAAAAAGCCCACAGACCGTCTGGACAGCGCACAACCACAAAAAAGGATCGAGGCACTGAGCCAGGCAGCATAGACCACTGCGAGATTGGCGTCATAGGTATGCGCTGCCAGATACATCGAGGCGGTGAGATTGATCGAAGCCGCAAATACCTCAGCCATGAGTCGGCTCGGTGAGGCTTCCCAGTCATAGACAATCCACTCGCGAATCGATTGCCAGGTGCCCACAATCATGCCGACCAGTCCCGTTCTTGCGGCATGCGGTGGATTCAACACGTCTGGCACCGGACGGAGAATGAAAAATTCTTTTCGCGCATTTTCGTCCAGCGTGGGTAAATCGGATCGATAGATGACATGGCCAGAACGCAGATGAATCGTCTCATCGCGATCGACCACATTCATCACTCGATTGCCATGATGGAGATCTTTGAAATAACACAATGATCCGTTTTCCATCGCCTCAGAGAGGTATTCAATGATGGTTTCCACTGTTCTACTCCCCCCGCAGGTATTCTCGGACAATCGCGACGACGGACATGAGGACCGTTAACACGAGGGCGACTTGTACTAGAGTAGTCAAGATTCTCATGCCAGTGCTCCATTCGTTCCATAGAGGCGCTCAAACATCTCTTCAGCTAATTCCTGCGCCGCACTTCTCGTCAGCGCATCGTCAGCGTCCATCATGACCACACGGACTTGTTCGAGTGCCTCTTCGAGGTCAGCTGACCCGTCCTTCACTCGTTCCACTTCCTCACTCATCACTCGAATATAATAGGGATTATACGGTTTCATCATGACCTCCTAGTAAAATAACCACTTCATCACCAACACGACAACGATACTCATCGCAAACACCAAAAGCGCAAACCATAAATGACGCATCTTAACATCCCTGGTCTGATGCATGATCCTCATCGGGATCCACATCCTTCTTTGACGGCGTCGTGTTAGGTGGCGCGTTTCGATCAGCCCACACGGACATCAATACCACAATGATACAGAAGGTGGACGCAAAAATCAACAGTAGTGTAATTTCATCTGCGAGCATCGCCATCTCCTACTCAATAGTTAGAACTGAATCATACCGAAAGGACCGAAATCCTCCATTAATGGTGTCCCAGACTGGCAACACCCCCTTGGGAGTTTTACGGGCCGCCACGACTATCTTCGGGTCTTTTTCTGGTAACCATGACGGCATCAGAGTGCCCCGCAAGTACCGTTCGGTTCCATCCCGCTTCTGAAACAGAATCGTCACCACCGTCTTTTTCAATCGTACTTTCAATGCTCGAATGGCCTCGGGTGTTAATGTCATCGTCTTTTGAATGCGCTGTGGACTCATCGTTCAACCTCCATTATGAATAATAATCTCTCTACTCTCATGCCTTTATTATACTAGTTTCCGATCAAGAAGTCAAGCACTATTATCGTGTGTAAGTCATTGAGAACACACCAAAATCCCCTCTCCTTTTGAAAAGAGAGGGGAATATCGTGTTCTCAATGAGCTCAAGTGGTTATGGAGTCGGCGGCTTGAGAAGAAGCGTCCAGCGCACATCTGATCCCTCTAGGGTCTCCGCCTGAACCGTCAAATCGGCCAGGCGGCAAAAGAGTTGAAACTCTCGCAGAAAATCTGGTGTGTTCGAGAGGACCTGAAACTGATCTCCAATCATACAGAGATTCGTATGCATACGAATCTTAATGATGGGTTGCGGACACGGTAGGTCGCGACAATCAATGACCGTCATGATTACTCCTGCAGTAATTTAGCGGCCTGATTCGGAACATCGGTCTCTGTAATATCTTCAGCAAATTCGAGCCGCTGGAGACGGTACAGTTCATCTTTGATCGAACGTAAATCCCCCTGACTGATTTCTTCGATGCGTTGAATTTCTGCTTTCAAAAATACAATCCGTTGTTTTAGATATCCATGATAACTCATATGAGCGGTGTCCTGGGTTTATGGATTCCAAGATAACGTCGTCAACAGCTGATCAACCATCCCCAGTGCCACCAAGTCTTGCGGCTGAAGCCAGACATCGGTAGGAGGCAAGAGCGTGGTCTTAATCTTCTCATGGTCCATATGTTCTGAACAACACTCTTGAATAATCTGACAGAGCCGCTTCTCACAAAAATCTAATTCCTTCATGTGTGCATCGAGTTCATGCTTCTTCCCTTCAAATCCCGCCGAGAACTGGTGAGACAAAATGCCCGCATTCTTTGAGACTATGCGAAGGCCCCTCGTCCCCGCCATCAAAATCAGAGCCGCGCATGACATGATATTCCCGACGCCAACCGTTCGAATCTTATGCTTGGACACCCGCATCATATCAATCAGTCCAAACGCATCATACAGTGATCCCCCGCACGAATTAATCACAAAGGTCAGGGGTCTTCCAATCTCCAGAGAGGTCTCTGCGTACAATAACCAGATCATCGCATAGCGAATCGTTTCTGAATTAACTTCGCCCGTGATGAAATGAATTCGTTGATGGAGTAGTGAGGTATCAATCACATCACCGGCAGACACCACTGCGAGAGTGTCGTCTATGAGAACTGCATCAGGACATTCATCCATATTCGTTCTCCTTATTCGATGTTCGAGGGTTGTTCGCACCATGGAAATTCCGTTGGATAGTGAGTTTTTGCGATGAGATTCCGTTCCTCAAAGAATTGACCTGTGACAGATTGGCTATTCCCATCAAGGCGATAATTCACCGTGCGGTGCATCGTACAGGCAAACTGCGGATAACAGGACTTGAGCACGCCAAAGAATTGTCGATCCGCACCCCAGGTTCCATACCAAGTGTGTCCTACGTTGAGCGCGGCCTGTCGGCTCACCGCAAAACAGGCCGTGTCAATGTGATAGCGACGAGGGTCTTCCCCGACGACTGGCCAATGTCCAAGACTTTCGCAATTATCATCACAGAGCCAGACTCCACTCTTCGTATAGATTGACCGAAGGGCATAGCACCACTGATTGTGTGGATGAGCGAACGTCTGCTGAATCGTCTCAATGTGATTGGGTGCATACCAGTTATCTTCATCGAGATAACATAACACCTCTTCGTTCACCAGTGGAGCGGCCGCTGCATAGACCCGATGTCCATACCATCCCTTTCCAATGTTACGACCCAAGACCGAAATTACGAGATTCTCATGTTGATACGGCGCAATGAGATCAATGACCGATTGCAGATATGCATGCCCATCGACAAAGAGATAGTGCGTACAATCTTGTTTGGCGACTGACTGCACACATTGCACCAAATCAGGACTTCCAATTGTAGGAGTAATGACCGCAACCGTATGTGCCATTACACGTTCTCTGCCACATCAAATGGTAAATCGGGAAACGCTTCTTTGAGAAGTTTAATAGTCAAGAATCGAATGCCTAAATCTTGCAGAAACATTTTTGACAGCAGCGCAGATTCGGTCGCATGCAGGGATTCCATCGTCGTGATGAGATGGTCATGCGTCTGCTTGGTGGTCATCTTTCCCTTGCGACGTGGATGTCCGATGACATAGATATAGAGCTTTTCGACCACGGCATTGAGATTGGTGTAATTCAATCCTGCGGGTTCGAGCGCCGGTTTATATGAGGGAAGCGGAAACGGCACGTCAAAGACCACCTTGGGATTGTACGCATAGTTTAAGAACTCTTTGAATCGTCGATCTCCATATTTGCGAAGCACCGCCAGTCTGGCCCCCTTGGTCGTAGCTAAGTCAAATTCATCAAGAATTTCTGAGTAGAGTATGGTATTCATAGCGCCCTTTCATTAAAATTCATCAGCCACCTCAATTAAATTCTTCAACTTTGCCTGAATCAGATAGTTCAGAAACACGGTTTTCGCGGCAGGCAGGACGGTCTCGTAGGAGGAGAGAATCTGTCCCTGCAGCGTAGCAGGAATCTGCGTCAAGTCAATCAGTTGCTTGTTGCGATGATAGTTTCGTAACATCTCAGTCGTACAAAAGTCTGCGGGGTCTTGATTCATCCACTTGATAAGTTTAGCCTCTAGAATAGGCTTCTGACGTATCTTATCGGTGAACGCATTATCAACCGACAGAATGTTGGGAATACCATCGCCCGTATCTCCACGAATAATCAACTGTTTCAGGTGCGCTGATGGAAAGGGGTCCTGAATCATTTTCTTAAGAATAGGCGAATACTGTACGACTCCTGGAATCGATTGCAACTGAATAAAGTCCTTGTCCGACGAGAGAATGATCATCTTCTCCCCTGGACCATACTTATAACAGAGCGTGCCAATGATATCGTCAGCTTCAGCACCCGCCACATCCAGCACCCGATACGGCAAAGAGGTCTTGAATTCCTCGCGAAGGTGATCAAGAATCTGAAACACGGCGGTCCAATCAATCCCTGACGCATCACGGGACTTCTTGCGTCCATGCTTATACTGCGGAAAGATGTCTCGTCGCCAGTAGTGACGATTGTCCATCGCCACCACGACCTCTGGACCATAGGTGTGTCGAAACTTATGGACATAGGTTCGCATGGTATTCAAGATGAAATGCCGCATCAGGCCCTCATCTAGAGGACCTTCGGCTAACACCTGAAACAAATTAGCAAAGACCATTTGATTGAGGTCAATCAGAATCACAATCGCACTCCATTCTCTCGTATCTAGGTAAGAAGATAGACGACTGATCCCAGGGTGAGAAAGGTCGCGTAGATGATAAGGGCCCAGGTCCAGGTGGGAGTCGTGGCATACCAGGGGGTCTGGGATTGGAGCAACATGGATTCAACCTCACCCTCATGTTTGCACGCAATCAATAACGTGCGGAGTGAATTCACGAGCGTCCCTGCTGGAGACTCAGAAATCCACACGCCCACCCATCGACGGGCGACACGGTCAAAACGTTTTTCGTCTTTTGAGAGGGGAGCCTGAGATGCGGTCTTCGAGCGGGGCATAATAAATCCTTTCTAGGAATGTCACATCACGCAACACGAACGATGATCGTCTGCTTATTGATTCGACCATTCAGGGGTCGAGATTGCGCGTTGATGGTCTCCAAGAGATTCTTCAGAATGGTCTTGCCGCCTTCTAAGAGTCTTGGCAACACGACTTCGGGTTTCCGAAGAGTCTTCTGAATGGACGTGACCTTGGTATAGTTCAGAATCGTCGATCCCTTGATCGTCAACCCTCCACGGTCATCAGCCAGATAGCACCCCAGCTTTCGAGTCTTGGGTACATACACCCAGAGCGACATCGCACCAATGATGGTGGTCGGATCAATGGACGTGAGTTTGGTTGCCTCATCAGACTGCAGGAACTTGAGTCGCTTGACCAACTTGATGGGTGACTGCGCTTTCTTCTTGCGCGGAGACCGATTCTTTAGTCCCTCTCCAATCACATGCAGCGCATCACCGATAATGTCATCATAGTATTCGATCATGCGTTTAATCTGCGGCTTGGTAAAATTGGAGTAGTGTTCCCGCACAGACTCATCGACCAATGCTTGCTGAAAAAAGTCTCGTTGCGTCTTAAAGTGGTCAATAACTAATTTCGCATGCGGCCCCTTGAGCGAGAGCATCACGTCACCAGGTCGTTGACCCTTTACACAATCAGAGAGAATGAACTCATCGACCAGGCCTTCTAGCTTGCCAATGATCGATCTGGTAGCTCCGATAATGCGGTCTTGAATCGAGACGATGGCCTTCTGAGGGGGTTCGTCTGAACGATCCACTTCCTGCAGCGAGTCACGATCATTCTGGCGAATCGAGAGTGAGAGTCGGGCCAACTTCTGTTCAAACCAGGCCTTGCCTTCTGGCGGCAACTCTCCACCCCGCATGACAATACGAGCCACATTTCCAAACGTTCTGGTTTGTGCTGCGAGAGACTGAGGGGTGTGGGGCACCTTATGGTGTCGCACATATTCTTTCAGATACTTCATCGATGTTTCGACACTAATAAACAGGGCATACCAATTTAAGATGTTGGCAAAAACTGACCCACTGAGTTCGATACCCGTGACGACGGGTTCTCCCTTCATCACAGGAATTTCAGTCGCTGTTTTGGTAGACTTCTTTTTGGGTTGAGCAATACTCATTTGTAGATCCTCACTATACTGGTATTTAGTAATTTTTTCGGCCGCCTCTTATTGGAGTCGTAAAAGTCATTATCGACCGACAAAATGAATTGAGCACGTGCGCTCAATTCTTGCCGTAACGTCACATATCTCTTTGTCGGCTTATATCTCTTTGTCATCTGTTCCTCCACTATGAATAATCTCTACTCTCATACCTCTATTCTACTGTATTCAAGTCAAGAAGTCAAGAACTATTTTCATGTCTAAGTGGTTGAGAACACACCAAAATCCCCTCTCCTCTTGAAAAGAGAGGGGAACATCGTGTTCTCAATGAAAAGGAGGGTTAGAAACGAGGTTTATAGCGGTCTACTGGTCGAATCGCCCCAGATTGCATTAGTGGATATATCCACTGCACCCGCACACGCTGACGGTCTTGATAGATCCGAG
>Ga0208960_1001372_pt1 | contig 13047 bp, 10 predicted proteins | sample GreLakmeON33MSRF_FD_187703 | JGI IMG/M metagenome (GOLD analysis project Ga0208960, IMG submission 187703) | Freshwater lentic microbial communities from great Laurentian Lakes, MI, USA - Great Lakes metaG ON33MSRF (SPAdes) | ecosystem: Environmental > Aquatic > Freshwater > Lake | place: Great...
CGAAGGCGGAGCCCGTGGCGCACGACGCGGTAGTCGCGGCGGGGGCGGTTGAGGTGGGGATATGACTTGGGGCTGCGGTCACCTATCTCGCCGGATCGAACCACGAACCAACGGTGGCACCGACCTGACACGCGCACCGCCCGAGCCTTCGCCACTCCGCCGCCGGCACCCGCAACGGTCCCGGCGGCCTGCTTTTACCCCAGGTGCCTTTTCAACCGCCAGAAACAGTCGCTGTTCGCGCCGCCGGTCACACTCTTGGACGCCATCTTGCAATGGACGCCGCTCACTTCGCCGAAGTTGGATGCTGTGCTACCCGCCGCCGTGCCGGCTGGCGCCAGCCCCTGACGTTTTGCCCCAGGGAGCAACCCCTGCCATTATAAACAGCTATCGCACGTTCGGGCCGAACACGTTTGCTGGATCACCAATTGGTGAAGTTGAGCGCGAAGCCCGCCTCGCGCTCAACTTCGGAGTTCGGGTTAAACGCGGACGAAGGGGAGATAACGCGGGCGCAGAATCTCAAAGCCTGCGTGATTAATTTCGCGGAGGAGTTCATTCGCCACGGCTTTGCCGGATATAACCGCTGACTCCATGCCGTAGTGATACACGCCAGCGGTGTAATCGCCCGCCAGCCAGAAGCCGGGGAGGCCGGTCTGGTGTTTGCGCGGCACTTTGGACCAATAGCCGACGCGCGTGCCGCAGTAGGTGTTTTTTAAGCGCAGCACGGTCGCATCGATGGGGGCTTGGCCGCGGCAATGAGGGAAGAAGCGCTCGAGGTCTTGAGCTACTTTGGCCAAGATCTCGGCATCGCTCAGGTGCAGTACATCTTCGGCGGCGTCGATCAGGACTTGAATGATGCTGCCCTCTGCCGTGAGCTTGGGCCAATCTTTCCAATGAAAGGCTTTGTCGGCCACTGCGTCGAAGATGGGCCCGTGTTCGCGGTCGCGGCGCGAGATGTAAACATTTCCATCGGTGAACACCTTGGTCGCGTACCACAGGGTGATCGTGATGATGGGCGTCTCTTTGAGGTCGGCGAGCGCGGCAAAGGGCGAGATCGTACGCAGCTCGGCGGGCAGGAGCGCGGGCACGGCATAGCCGGGCACGGCAAAGATGACGTGATCGGCTTCGTGAGTGACGCCGGCAGTGGTCGTGATCTGGGCGGGGCCAGCGGTGGCGGGCGTGACACTCTTGATTGCCGTCGCGAGGTGGATGCGCCCGCCGTGGCGGGTGATGAAGTCTGCCAGGGGATCGACGAGGGCAACGCTAAGCGGGGCGCCGAAAAACGTGGTATCAAAAATACCAATACTGCCGTACATCGTGCGAAGGAATTTGATGAACGAGGCCGCGCTGGCCTCTTCGGGACGCAAGCCTTGGATCGTGACTGCTTCGAGAGCGAGTTGCTGCCGCAGGCCGGCGCTGAGTTTTTGATCGAGTAGAAACTGCGTGACAGAGAGGTGATCAAAGGAGTCCGCCATGCGGTCATCCATGCGCATGAGACGGAAAATAAAACCGGTGAGCTGGAGTCGTTCGGTGGGCGTGAGGCCGGGAAAAGTCGCGAGGCCGCGCAGGGTTTTTAAGACGGATTTACCGGCGAGGAGCGTGTCGATCTGGCCGGTCTGGCCGTTGCACACGTAGTAGTTGCCGTCGGTTTCTTTGAGGGGCAGCGGGTGGCCGATCGCCGCGAAGAGGGCGTCTTTGTTATGATACCAAGGGAAATCGAGGTGGATGCCAGTTTCAACGGGCCGGCCCTTGGCATCGAGCCAAGAGGCGCATTGGCCGCCGAGCATGGGCGCGGATTCAAAGACGTGAATCTCGTACTGCTCGGCGGCGGCTAATAAAAGATGAGCGGCGGAGGAGAGCCCGGCTAGACCTCCACCGACGATGGCGACTTTCGTTTTCATGCGACGAAGACGCGTCGCGAATTAGCTCCGGGAAACGATCCATTTGCCTCTGGCGGGCTCTTCGGCGGCGGTGCTCTCGTAGGTGCCGGCGATGTCATTGCCCTTGGGGAGCCGACGAGCTTGGTGGAAGCAGCGGTGCCTTGGATTTCCCACGTGATCACGAGCTCGATCTGATCGCTCTCGACCTTGAGGGACTTAGTCTGTGCGTGGACATCGGTCCCTTCGTAAACGACGAGGATATCGGCGCCGAGTTTGGCGTCGGCCCCGGATTTGAAGTCGAGCTTGAGAACGCCGCCGGTACTGTTTTGGCCCTGCCATTTGCCTGTGAAGGCGCCTTGAAAAGCCGCGGGGTTGGTGGCGGCGGGTTTGACTGAGCTTTCAGCGGCCAACGCTGGGGAAACAATCGCAAGCGCGAGTGCGAGGACAACACCGAGAGGATGAAATTTCATAGGTGAAAGGTAAGGGGTGTCGAGCGGACGTTTTAAGCGGGGGCCGGTGGCGTCAAAATTAAAAAAAGACGAGCCGCGCATCGGTGGCATAATCTGAACTGAAGTAGGTCGCGAGTGGCGTGGGTGAGCAGCCCGTGGCCCCCCCCCTTTTTTTCGCGTAGCGGCTCCGCTCGGGCTCTGGCTTCGGCAGGACGCGGCCACGCCGGGCGCGGCGGCCAAGCTCGTGACGAGGTTCGCCGTCGATGCGCTCCCGGCCAACGGGCTCGCGGGCGTGAGCAAGGCGCAGAAAGATAATCTCGACACCCTCGTGCTCGATGCGGGCAAGGACGGTGCTGGGATCATCGGCCGCGTTTTTGCCGACGAAAATCTCCTCTCGCCAGCCATGGGCAGGAAAGCCTCTGCCGCGTTTTACAGCCAGTGGCCTTGCTGCCGGTCCCCGAATACCGTGCAGCTTCATTTGCAACGTCCACTCCGATGCGGTGTTCTCAAGCGCACACTAGCGTCTCCCGTAAGTTCAACGACGGATTGATTTCGGCCGCTCAGCCCTCCACGATTAAACCGGACTCTTCCCTCCACCTAACTCCTTCCCATTCTCCATGAACTCCTCCGGCCAACCGCCCTTCCTTCCGTCCATGCACGTCGTTGATTACAAAATTCACGGCGACGACATGCAGTTTGTCGAAATTGAACTCGATCCCCAGGAAGCCGTCGTCGCCGAAGCCGGCGGCATGATGTTCATGGATGAAGGCATTGCGATGGAGACGATTTTTGGCGACGGCTCGAATGCGAACAAAGGGTTCATGGGCGCGCTCCTCGGCGCCGGCAAACGCCTGCTCACCGGCGAATCTCTCTTCATGACTGTCTTTATGAATCAGGGCGCGGGGAAAAAGCGCGTCGCCTTCGGTGCGCCTTACCCTGGCAAAATCCAGCCCGTCAATCTCGGCGAACTCGGCGGCGAACTCATCGCACAAAAAGACTCGTTCCTCTGCGCCGCGAAAGGCGTGAGTATCAGCATCGCGTTTCAAAAACGCCTTGGGGCCGGTCTTTTTGGCGGAGAGGGCTTCATCATGCAGCGCCTCCAGGGCGACGGTCTGGCCTTTGTCCACGCCGGCGGCACGCTCTACGAACGCGTGCTCAATCCCGGCGAATCGCTCCGGGTGGATACCGGCTGCATCGTGGCTTTCCAGCCGACCGTGGACTACGATATTCAATACGTCGGCAGCGTGAAAACGGCTTTCTTCGGCGGCGAAGGTCTCTTCTTCGCCACGCTGCGTGGCCCCGGGAAGATCTGGCTGCAATCGCTGCCGTTCTCACGGCTGGCCGGCCGGATCGTCGCCGCCGCGTCCCAGACCGGCAGTGGCGGTCGCGAGGAAGGCTCCGTCCTCGGCGGCCTTGGCCGCATGATGGGTGGCGATAACCGCTGATTCCAATGCGCGTGCAAGATTGGGCGAACACCGGTTTTTTGTCGCCTGCTTGCGGGCGATTCAGGATGTGAAAATCGCCCGCAAGCGGGCTCCTACCCCCAAGCTCGGTTTAGCTAGTCTTGAACGCAAGGTGGACGAACGCGGTTTTTCAGGAGCCTGTTGGCGGAGGATTCTGTGGCGCGGCGTCGCGCCCGTGAGGTTTGGTACACGCGCGGGAGGTCGATGCACCGCCGAACCATCGCCCGCAAGAAGCCAGTAGGTTCCTCCAGTCGGGTCGTTTGACCTGATCTCCACGGTAAGGGGAACGAGAGGAATCGGGGAGGCCGTGGAGCCGGAGCCATTCGCTCAGCGATCACCCGCGATTGACGTCCTCGCGGTTGCCTTGGCCGCCGGGAGGGAAGCGCGGTCCGAAGCCTGGATCACCGTGGAAATAATCAGTTGGAATTTCCGGCGCTTCGCCCGCAAAAAATAAAAAGGGGCCCGGTTGCCCGGGCCCCTGTGCGAGGTTCATTTACTCAACGGCCTCCCCTGTGGGACCGTTGCTTCATTTCCAAGTCAGGCGGTAGTCCAACGCCGCGACTGCCAGCAGCGTGATCACGCTCCCGTAGCCGACGAGGGTTTCCACGCTGACTGGAGAGTCGGAAGAAAGCAGAAACGCGGTGCCGGCAACGAGGGTGCCGAGAACTACCGCAAGGGTGATGATGTCGTTTTTCATAGGTTTGTCTTTGGTTTGTCGGCCCGTGGAGGGTTCGACGTGGGAGAGTATACCGCATCTGATTCAATAGTTGAAATCGCGACTTCCTATTGTTTTCATCGGAATAGACTATGGAACTGAGCCAACTTCGCTACGCCGTCGCAATCGCTGAGACCGGGAATTTTACCCGGGCTTCCGAGCGCGTGAGTATATCTCAACCATCATTAAGTCAGCAGATTATAAATCTTGAGCGCGAGATTGGGCATAAACTGTTTCATCGTTTGGGGCGGAAGGCAGTTCTCACCGAAGCGGGTGCGACCTTTATTGATCGCGCACGCCGGATTCTGTTCGAAGTAGAAAATGCGGCCAAGGAACTGAGCGATCATCCTTCCCTCGACCGGCGCATCACCGTCGGTGCGGTGCCGACGATTATGCCTTATTTGGTGGCGCCCTTGATCGCAGAGTGTCGGACCAAACACCCTAACCTCCTGATCCACGCCCGGGAAGACTTCCGGCACACCTTGGTGAGGGCGGTGGTCGAGGGTGAGCTCGACCTCGCCGTGGTGGCACTCCCGGTCAAAGACCCTCGTCTCTCGATTGAACCACTCCTGACTGAACCATTGCTGCTCGTCGTAGGAAAGCGACACCCCTTCGCGGATCGCAAGGAAATCGGCATTGCCGACCTCGCCGAGGAAACGTTCGTCTCGATGGGTGATTCGAGTACCTTGGCGACGCAAATTCAGGGTTTTTTCGGCGACCATAACTTCGTGCCCAAGATCGGCTATCGCTGCGCGCAGGTCGCTACGCTCAAGCTCTTCGTGTCCATGGGGCTGGGTATTTCAATTTTGCCGCAAGTGGCGCACACCCACGATGACGAAGGCCTCCTGACTTACCTGCACATTTCTGGTACGACGCCGACCCGAGAAATCGCGGTCATTCGCCATCTCCAACGCTACCAGAGCCGCGGCGTCGAGCAGTTCCTCGGCCTTTTGCGCGGCCACGCGCGAGCGGGGGGCTTTTCCGCTCCGCCCCAAATCGCGCCGCCCGGACTTGTGCGTGAGAGCTGACAATTGCGCTTTGGATAAAAAGGCCAACGCTCCTCCCTTCATGCCAGCCAGCGCCGATCACCATGCCCTCACCAAGGGTCGCGAAATCACGACGCTGCTTGCGCTCGGTGCGGTGCAATTCACGCACATCATCGATTTCATGATTATGATGCCGCTCGGTGCGCAGCTCATGCGAGTGTTCGACATCACGCCCGCCCAGTTCACCCACCTCGTCGCCTCGTACGGGCTCGCGGCCGCCGTCTCCGGATTTATCGGAGGCTTCTTCATGGACCGCTTCGACCGCAAGCGCGCGCTGCTCATCACCTACACCGGATTCGGCCTCACGACGCTCGCCTGCGCCCTGGCCCCGACCCACCACTGGCTGCTCGTGGCACGTCTCGCTGCTGGCGCTTTCGGCGGACTCGCCGGAGCGCTCGTCAACGCCATGATTGCCGACGTGATTCCGCCGGAGCGACGCGGGCGGGCCACGAGCGTCGTGATGTCGGCGTTTCCCATGGCTTCGGTACTGGGCGTGCCGGCCGGCTTGATTTTGGCCGGAAAATTCGGGTGGCACGCGCCGTTCTTCATGTTGGCTGGCTGCGTCGTGCTGACCTTGGCGGTCGCCGCGCTCGCGCTGCCGCACCTGCGCACCGCCGTGCACGGCCACGAACCCATTCGTCAGATGCGCGAGATCCTCACGCACGGCATTCATCTGCGCGCCCTCGCGCTGGGCGCCGTGCTGATCATGGGCGGCGGCTGCCTCGTGCCGTTTGTCGCACCTTCCATGGTCGCCAATATGGGGATTGCCGAGTCGGAGCTACCGATCGCCTACGTCGTCGGTGGAGTGTGCGCCTTGGTCAGCATGCCGGTCATCGGCTGGCTTAGCGACCACGTGAACCGTCTCCGTTTGCTCACCGGTATCTCGGTCGCGGCGGCCACGGTTGCGGTGATCATCACGCAGTTGGGGCCGTCCTCACTCGGGTTCGTTTCAATGATGATGGCGTTCTTTATGGTCACGATGTCCGGGCGCTTCGCTCCGGCGATGACGATGATTACTAACGCGGTCGAATCGCGTTATCGCGGTGGCTTCATGGCCGTGAATGCCGCGTTGCAACAAGCCGCGAGTGCGCTCGCCACGGCGCTGGCGGGCGTGTTCGTTACGCGAGACCCCGCGGGCCACCTCGTGGGATATCACATTCTTGGTTACATTGCCGTCGGCTTCTTTGCGCTCACCGTTGTGCTCGCCGCGGTGCTGCGCAACGCGGCCCCGCACGGCGCGATCCCGGCCACAAAAAAATCTGCTCTCGCCGAACCGCTCGCTACCGCTGCCTAACATGAGTGCCCCCACGCCCGCGCCCACGCCCTCAGCCACGTTCAAACGTCCCGAGCTCCTCGCCCCGGCTGGCGATTGGGAGTGCGCCCGCGCCGCCATCGAAAACGGGGCCGATGCGATCTACTTTGGGCTCGAGCGTTTCAATGCCCGCATGCGGGCGAAAAATTTCACCCAGGCTGATCTGCCCGCGCTGATGGAGTTTCTCCACCGGCGCGGCGTGAAGGGCTACGTCACATTCAATACCCTCATCTTCACCAACGAGCTCGCCGACGCTGAGGACTACCTCCGCACGATCATCGCGAGCGGAGTCGACGCCGCCATTGTGCAAGATGTCGGGATCTGCCGGCTCATTCGCCGGCTTTCGCCAGATTTTCCGATTCATTGCTCGACGCAGATGACGATCACGAGTGCCGCCGGCGTGGCCTTCGCCCGCGAACTCGGGGCCCAACTGGTCGTCCTCGCCCGCGAAAATTCCCTCGCGGATATTGCGTCGATTCAGGCGGCTCAGCTTGCCGGCGCTCCGCACTCAGCGCTCAACGCGCAACGTCCGCTGCCTCTTGAGGTGTTTGTGCATGGCGCCCTTTGTGTCGCGTATTCCGGCCAGTGTCTCACGAGTGAGTCCCTCGGCGGACGCTCCGCCAACCGCGGCGAATGTGCCCAAGCCTGCCGTTTGCCGTACGACCTGATCTCCGACGGCGTCCAGGTTCCCCTCGGCGACAAACGTTATCTACTCAGCCCGCAAGACCTCTCCGGCCTCGAGGTTCTGCCCGACCTCGTTCGCGTCGGAGTGTCCTCGCTGAAGATCGAGGGTCGGCTCAAGTCTCCCGAATACGTTGCCAGCATTACGCGGGTTTATCGCCAGGCCCTCGACAAAGTGATGGCCGACCTCACGGGTGTCGCGGCGCCGAAATTCGAGGCGCAGACGGCCCGCTACGAACTCGAGATGAGTTTCTCCCGCGGTCTTTTCACCGGCTGGTTTCGTGGGATCGACAATCAAAAGCTCGCCCACGCCCGCTTCGGGACCAAGCGCGGCGTCTTCCTTGGCGAAGTGACGCGGGTGGAAAACGACTCCGTTGCGCTTCGTCTTGCGGCGCCGTTGAAACCGGGCGACGGCCTCGTCTTCGACGCCGGCAAACCCGATGAGCGTGAGCAGGGCGGCCGAGTTTACCAAGTCGAGACCAGTCGCAGCGGTGAAACTACGCTGCGTTTCGGCCACGGCGATATCGACTGGCGTCGGGTGCGCAGTGGACAGCTCGTCTGGAAGACCAACGACCCCGCGCTCGATCGCGAAGTGCGCACCACGTTTGAGGGCGACAAGATTCGGTTTCAGCGCCCGATCACGCTCGAAGTCCACGGCCGCACGGGCGCGCCGCTGACCCTCATTGCCAACGATGGTCACGGCCACGTCGTCCAGCTGGATTCCGCCGTCCCACTCGCGGCCGCTGAGAACCAGCCCCTCACCCCGGAGCGCCTCCGCGAGCAACTTGGCCGCCTCGGCGGCACGCCCTTCAAGCTCGGCGATCTGCACTCGCACCTCGAAGGCGATGTGATTCTCCCGATCAGCGAACTGAACCGCCTCCGGCGCGAATCCGCTCGCGCCCTCGAAACGCTCTGTGCGCTTCCGCAGCGCTGGCAGCTCGCGGATAGCGCACCTCGGCGCTCCACGCTTTCGGCTTTGCCGGTGACCGCCGCAGCGGAGCGCCCCCCCGAGCTCATCGCCGTCATCCGCCTCCTCGAACAGCTCGACGCCGCTTGGTTGGCGGGTGCTCGCACCATTTATTGTGAGTTCGAGAACCCGAAGTACTACCGTGACGCCGTCGCCCGCTTCCGCGAACTCCAGCGCACCCTAGACCCCATCCCCCAGACCCGAACTTTCATCGACCCGCGCAGCGCGTCGATCTGGGTTGCCCCGCCCCGCGTCTTCAAACCCGGAGAGGAGTGGATTCTGAAACAGGTGCGTTCGTCCGACGCCGACGGATATCTCGTCCGCAATCACGACCATCTCGCATTTTTCAAAACCGACCGCTGCCGTGGCGATTTCTCGCTCAACGTCGCCAACCCGCTCACGGCCGAGTACCTGCTCCAGCACCACGGCCTCGAGCGCGTCACGGCGAGTTACGACCTGAATATCACGCAACTCGAAGCGCTGCTCCACGGCGCGCCGGGCACGTGGTTCGATATCACGGTGCACCAGCACATGCCGATGTTTCATATGGAGCACTGTGTGTTCTGCGCGTTTCTGTCCAAGGGGAAAGACTACCGCGACTGCGGTCGGCCCTGCGACACCCACCGGGTCGCCCTCCGTGATCGGGTCGGCGCCGAACTCCCGCTCAAGGCCGACGCCGGCTGCCGCAACACGGTCTTCAATAACCGCGCCCAGACCGGTGCCGAATATGTCTCCCGGCTGATCGAACTTGGCGCCCGCAGCTTCCGCGTCGAATTCGTCAATGAGAGCGCCGAAGAGGTCACGCGGACGTTGACGCGCTACGGCCAACTCATGCGCGGTGAAATCACCGGCGCGGACCTGTGGCGTGAGCTCAAGCTCATCAACCAACTCGGCGTTACCCGCGGCCAGATGGAAACGGCGCCACGCATCATCACCAAGAAAACGTAGCCGGCCCATTGCGGCCCTGAGTCGTAACATCGTGCCCGCGAGCTAGGGTGGGTGCTGCAGGAGTTTCGCGAGCACCTCCACTCAGTCGTGGGAGCCGAGTTTAAGCTTGAGAAACACCCCGTCGAACGATTGCTCCGCGATTGCCTTGAGTGCGCGGAAGGCATCGGGACCTTGCAGGACCTGCTCCCTCGGCGGCGAGGGACGGCAGATTTTTCTTGTGTCCGCCCCGCCTGCAAAACCCTCTAAGCGCTCGCGTCTCACCCTCGTCACACGTCATGTCCACGCCCGCTGTCCCACCGCAACCTTCTGCCCCGGCAGCTCCCAAGCTGACCGACCTCGAAATCAAGGACGCGCAATTGATCTTTAGTTCAGTTTGGCAGCGCTTGGAGGAAGAGTACGGGCGGGAAAACCTGCGGTTTCCCAAAGAGATCATTCTCCTCGGTGGTGCTCCGGGCTCCGGCAAAGGGACCAACACCGCGTTTATTACCCGGGCCCGCGGTCTGACGTGCCCGCCGATCGTCATCAGCGCGCTCCTCGATTCGCCCGAGGCCAAGTCGCTCAAGGATGGCGGTAACATGGTGGGGGACCGAGAGGTGGTCGGTCTGCTGCTGCGTCGCCTGCTCCGTAACGATTATCACGATGGCGCCATTCTCGACGGATTCCCGCGCACCCATGTGCAGGTTGAGTGCTTAAAGCTCCTCGTGGGGAAGATGCATGGTCTGCGTCGCGAGTTTTACGGTTCCCCTCTAAGCATCCATTTTCGTCAACCTACAGTGCACATCATGGTGCTGTTTGTGGATGAAAAGGAGTCGGTCGCCCGTCAGCTCAGGCGTGGAACGGAGACGAGGGCGCACAACGACGAGGTGATTCGTTCTGGGGTCGGGGAAATGATGGAAGATCGTCCGACGGACCATGACGAGGGGCTCGCCCGTCGGCGCTACCGGGTGTTTAAGGACCAGACGTGGGACGCGCTGCAGTCACTCAAGGAAACCTTCCATTATCACTTCATCAACGCGCACGGCACGCTGCACGAGGTCGAGCAAAACATCCTCAAGGAGCTCAACTACCAAAGCACCCTCGAACTCGACCCGCGCACGGTGGACCGCCTGCGGCATGTGCCCGTGGCCAATGAAATTATCGTCCACGCCCGGCAGGAACTGGTGAAGCGGCTCGATAGCTACGAATTCGGCCAGCCGGAACTTTTTGGCCAGGTCGTTAGTTTCATCGCAAAAAAAATTCTGCCGATTGTGCAACGCCACGCTATCTCGGGTGCGGCGTTGGTGAATACCGAAGAACTACTCCTCGATGACCCCACCGCCTTGGCCATGTTGATCGACGTATTTTCAGAGCGCGGGTTTCATGCCGTCGTGGATATCCACCGGATCGAAGTGCCGGAGAAATTCGATGCCGTCACGGGCCTAATCACGTGCCGCATCAAGAAAGTTTTCCGGATTCAGGTCCGCTTCCAGGGCTCGGAAATTCGGCGCGGGTGACGGAGTTTCGATTGCGGATTTTGGATTTTCCCCATGAACGAAATTCTAAAATCGAAAATCCGTTCACTCGTAACGCAGCGCCTCGATCGGATCGAGTGACGCGGCTTTCCACGCGGGGTAGAGGCCAAAAATCACGCCGATGCCGCCGCACACGGCGAGGCCGATGCCGGCCCACATCCACGGAAAATTAATCGCGGTATTCATGAAGTAGGCGGCAGCATTTCCCCCGCTCACCCCCACCGCGACACCGGCGATCCCGCCGATCAGCGAGAGCGCGACGGCCTCGGCGAGAAATTGCAGGAGAATGCTGCGTTTCTTTGCGCCGATGCTCTTGCGGATGCCGATCTCCTTGGTGCGCTCCGTCACGCTCACGAGCATAATATTCATGACGCCTACACCCGAAGCGAGCAACGCGATCGCACTGATGATCAGGGCGCCCGCAGAAACGACGTCGGCGATTTTATTAAAAGCATCGATCAGCGATTCGTTTGAAAAAATCTCGAAGTCATTGAGGTCTTCCGGACTCAGTCCGCGCACGAGACGCATTATCCCAACGGATTTCTCTTGGGTGGCCGCGAGCTCGGCTTGACTGGGTGCCTGCACGTTCAGGTTGATCGAGCGCATGGAGCGACCGTAAACCGCAAGAAACCGTGAAATCGGCGTGATCACCAAGGCATCGGGATTTCCGCCAAACGCCGTTCCTTTCGGCGCGAGCAGGCCCACGACGGTGTAATTCTGGCCGTTCATGCGGACCCCTTGACCGAGCGCTTCTTCGCCGGAGAACAGCTTCAGGACGACATCTGAACCGAGGAGGCAGACGGGCCTCCCGTATTCCACATCGTCGGCCCCGAGATTGCGTCCGGCGACGATGTCGAAGTTGAGCGCCGTGACGTAATTCTCATCAGTGCCCATGAGGCGCACATTCGGATTTGTGCGGCGGTCGCGATAACTCACTACCAGGCCACTGCGGCCGATCTGCAGATTTACTTTGGCCGCATCCCCCATCAAATCCTTAAAGCGGTTGGCGATGGCGTAGGTGACGTCGCGCCGGTTCCGGAAGCGGTTCCAATCGGAAAAGCTGATCGCGGGGGACTTGCTGATTTGAAAACTATTTGCCCCGAGGACGTTCAGGCCGCTTTCGATCGAGCCGCGCATGCCGTTGATAAACGTCATGACGCCGATGACAGAAAACACGCCGACGGCGATCCCCAGCACCGTGAGGCTGGAGCGGAGCTTGTTCGCGGCGAGCGACGAAAACGCGAGGCGGAAGATTTCGGCGATGAGCATGACGCGGGTGAGTTATTCGTAGCGCAACGCGACGACGGGATCCAATTTACTCGCCTGCCAGGCTGGCGCGAAGCCGCTGAAAATTCCGGTGAAGACCGAGACTCCGAGGCCGAGGAGCACGAGGCCGAGGGAAAAAACGAGCGGGAAGGACGGCATCAGCACGCCCACGATGGCGGAGAGGCCCCAGGCCATGGCGAGTCCGCCCATGCCGCCGAGTACGCAAATGCTCACGGCCTCGATGAGGAACTGGAGGAGAATGGTGCGGCGACGCGCCCCGAGTGCTTTCCGGGTGCCGATCTCCTTGGTGCGCTCTTTCACGCTGACATAGGTGATGTTCATGATGCCGATGGCACCGACGAAGAGGGCGAGGCCCGTGATGAAAAGGCCGCCGATGGCGATACCGCGCTTCACGGGGTCGAGTTGCTCGCGGATCACTTGTTGGCTGTTGATTTCAAAATCGTCCTTCTTTTCCGGACTCAGTCCGCGCATGCGGCGCATAATGCCGCGAATCTCGTCGCGGGCTTCTTCCGCCCGCTCCAGATCGATCTGCACGCGAATTTCGGGATCGGCATAACGAACGGGAAAGGAACGTCCGAAGGCGGCGAGGGGCATAATGACTTGCGAGTCCCAGCTGAACAGGCCCAGGAAGCTACCCTGTCGTGCCGCCACGCCGACGACGTTGTACAGTTGATTGCGGATACGGATTTCTTTCCCGATCGGTGATACGTTGGGAAAGAGGGCATCGGCGACGTCGAAGCCGACGACGACGACATTGCGGGCACTACGATTTTCGATATCGGAGAAGAACC
>Ga0208960_1001374_pt1 | contig 13023 bp, 9 predicted proteins | sample GreLakmeON33MSRF_FD_187703 | JGI IMG/M metagenome (GOLD analysis project Ga0208960, IMG submission 187703) | Freshwater lentic microbial communities from great Laurentian Lakes, MI, USA - Great Lakes metaG ON33MSRF (SPAdes) | ecosystem: Environmental > Aquatic > Freshwater > Lake | place: Great...
CGGCGATTGTTGCTTCAATCATCAATGAAACAAATGCCCCATATTCATCGGCATTCAAAAAGATTTCTCCTGACAATCCATAGCCGCTTAAGAAACTCTCGATGAGTTGGACATTCAAAGTTGCATCCCAGTGCGCAACAGGCTTCTGGCCCATGCTCGGAATAGAAAACTGGAGCGATGCGTTTGCGATATCAAACATTGTTCGGTCCAAGCGCGTGGAATCGAAGTCCAACATTGCAACTGGCGTTCCGGCCCCAAAGAGAATATTTCCAGGATGAAAATCTCCGTGCAGTATTGAGCGATTCCCACGCTCATCAGATTCTTGAAGAGCATTTTCTGCAGCCGTGGCGGCATCGTTGTATTGAGTCCGCAGAATTTCGACGATTCGCTCCAACTTACTCTTCGTGACTTGTGGATTCACCTCAAGAATCTTTGGAACAAGGAGGTCCCACGATGATGCGACTGACTTACTCTTGTGATATCCAGCATGATTCGCATTCGCTGCTGAATGCTTCCAACCTTGCAGAGTTCGATGAAGACGCGAGAGTAAGGTCCCGCTCTCGCGTGCCTCCCAAGCAGATCGCTGAAACCTATCTGCTTTCATAAATGCGAACATCTCATAGAGACAGCCGAGATTCATAATCCATGTTGCATCAGCCGCAGATTTCATCAGTGGTGCTACTGGAAAATGATTGTGTGCGAGTTGGAGTTGAACCTCATGGCTCAAAGTGACTCGAGCAATATTTGCCGGAGTAGCTGTGCGACGCTTCAACAGAAATTGTGCGCCATCATCGGTCTCAATAATGGCTTTTGGGAAACGAGATGATCCACGGTTGTATGCATGAGCCCGAGTGACTGTCCGTAGCTGAAACAGGTCAGAAACGATCCGAATCTCATCGAGCGAAAGGTGTTCACGGACTTTTTCCCCAACCCTATTCAGCATTCTGCGCCTGCTCCTTGATGCGGTCGATTGCAGTCTTCATTTCGACCACCTGCCGACTGATTGAAATGTCCGCCGACTTACTGGCAATCGTATTGGCTTCACGCAACAACTCCTGCGCAACGAAATCCATTGTTCGTCCGATGGGTTCTGCGAGTTTTGTATTGAGCAGCGATTCATATTGATCAAGATGCCCAGTCAAGCGCACCAGTTCTTCGGCGATATCGGAACGTTCGCAGAAGATTGCAACTTCTCGAAGCAAATCTGCAGGCTCGACAGTCTTGCCAATCTCCACCAACATTCCATCAATGCGCTGTCGCAATCGAGTTTGATATGCCGCGATGACTTCAGGTACGCGCAGTCGAATTGCCTCGACTCGCGAACGAATGATTGCGCCATATTCAACTAAGTGTTCACGAAGCGCCTCGCCTTCAATCTGGCGCATTGCCATAAGTTTGTCGCATGCTTCATCAAGCAAGCGCAGCGCAACTGGGCGGAGGTGTTCAAGAAAAACTGCGCCACCATCTTCGACAACAACACCTGGAAGAAGCAGTAACTGGCCACGATCAATACGCGATGCTTCTTCTGATCCAAGTGCAGCGGTGAGTTGTGCGAGATACTCATTCAAGCGAACGCCATTGATGCGTGTCGTTATCTGCGCTGCAGCATTGGAAATTCTCACTGTCACGATGACACTGCCACGCACAAGGCGGCGCGATACGTGTGCTTCAATATCTGCTTCAAGAACAGTGAAATCTTCAGGCACTCGAAGCGTGCATTTGAAATGTCGATTATTGACAGAACGGACTTCGACTGCAACAAGCGCTCCATCGATCTCGGCTTGTGCGATGCCGAACCCGGTCATCGATCGAATCATTGGGGATTACGGCTTTCCGCCAACAGGCGCTTCTGGTGCTGGTGCTGGTGCTTCTGGTGCTGCCGGTGCAGTCAATGATTGATTCGCTGCTGGAACGGAGTCAGCAGCAGGTGCTGGCGCAGTCAGCGGAGCATTCGAAGCTGGAGTTGTCGGAGTCGTTCCAGTTGGTGCGACAGTTGTTTTTGTTGGATCAGTAGGCAGAAGTCCGGGCTCGATCATCTGTTCTTCAGTTTGGGTACCTAGAGTTGAATTTTGATTGTCAACTACATTCAGTCCGATTGCGACGAGGAGATAAAGCGCAAACGCACCCATCGTGAGATATGTCAAGACATCTCCGGTGCGACCACCGAATGCTGTGTCGGTTCCTCCACCCGAAGCGCCACCAAAAGCCTGTGCCAATCCGCCACCTTGCGGACGCTGCACCAGAATCACAAGAACCAAAATGATGCTGGACAAGATGAAAAGGACGGTAAGAATCGAAAACCACATGCTCATTGGATTATTCCACTCGGCCGGTTTATCCGGTCGCAATTCCGATCATTGCCGAAGAACAAATGGAAAGAAAGTCAGTTGGCTTCAACGAAGCTCCACCAATCAATCCACCGTCAACTCCTGGCGCAGCGAAGATCGTCTTCGCGTTGCCAGGCACTACCGATCCGCCGTACACAATGCGGATCCCAGAGGCGAGTTCTGAATCATAGCGTGAACCAATAAAACCTCGTATCACCCCGTGAGCCTCCTCTGCATCGTCCGCAGTCGCGGCAACGCCCGTGCCAATCGCCCAAACGGGTTCGTATGCAATCACGACTCGAGCCAAAGCATCGGCGGGAATGCACTGAAATGCGCTTGCGAGTTGGTCAAGAACAACTTTATGCGCATGTCCAGTGGTTCGTTGAACCAAAGTCTCGCCAACGCAGAGGACAACCGATAATCCGCTCTCGATTGCCATATCGAATTTTTCTGCCACTAAAGAATCAGCTTCGCCGAGGCGATGACGCCGCTCAGAATGACCAACGAGGGCCCACTTCACGCCAAGATCCAAAAGCATTTCTGCGCTGACTTCACCAGTCAATGGACCGTTGACTTCGCTCGAGACATCTTGCGCGCCCAGAGCGATCGAACTCCCATCGATCACTCGACCAACGGACTGTAAATATGGATACGGAGGAAAAACGACGACATCGATTGCGTCACTTCCGTGTTTGAACTCTGTTGCCAAGGCCGATGCAAGAGCCGTCCCCGATTCGAGGTCCGTATTCATCTTCCAATTTCCGCCAACGAATAGACGACGCGTCATAGGGTCGGATGTTACGGGCGAAACAAATTCGTGGCACAATTGCGTAGACTTCCCTCCCAATGCGCGCTGCAGACATTCGAACCGCATACATCGATTTCTTCCGCAACAAAGCGGCGCACACATTTGTGCAAGGAAGTCCCGTCGTGCCATACGACGATCCGACGCTGCTCTTTACGAATGCGGGGATGAATCAATTCAAAGATGTCTTTCTTGGTCGAGGAACTCGGCCATACACGCGCGCAGTCAATTCGCAGAAATGCATTCGCGCTGGTGGAAAGCACAACGATCTTGAAGATGTTGGAAACGACGTCTATCACCATACTTTTTTCGAGATGCTTGGGAATTGGTCCTTTGGTGATTACTTCAAAGAAGAATCCATTGCGTGGGGATGGGAATTGCTCACTGGAACATTTGGATTGAATCCCGATCGAATCTATGCAACATATTTCGGCGGTGATGCAAAGTCAGGACTGGAACCCGACACGGAAGCGCGTGCGATTTGGCTGCGCTTTCTTCCTGAAAATCATGTGATTCCTGGCTCAATGAAAGATAATTTTTGGGAGATGGGCGAAAGCGGTCCATGCGGTCCATGTTCCGAAATTCATTTCGATCGCATTGGCGGACGCAACGCTGCTGCGTTCGTGAATTCTGGCGATCCCGATGTCTTAGAAATTTGGAATCACGTTTTCATTCAGTTCAATCGTGAAACTGATGGGACACTGAAGCAACTTCCCGCACGACATGTCGACACCGGTATGGGACTGGAAAGACTGGTGAGTGTGATTCAAGGCAAGCGATCAAATTATGACACGGATCTTTGGTCGCCGATTTTTTCCGCGATCCATGAAGTGACAGGAGCGCGACCGTATGGCGGCGTCTTGAGCGACCACATCGATATCGCATACAGAGTGATCGCCGATCATGTTCGCTGCTTGACCGCCGCGGCATGCGATGGCGCTGGCCCTGGAAACGAAGGGAGAAATTATGTTCTGCGCCGCATCATTCGACGAGCGGCGCGTCATGGACGACAAACTCTTGGCATGGATCGTCCATTTGTTTTTGAACTTGTTCCCGCGGTTGTTGAAACTTTGGGAAAAGCCTTTCCAGAAATTCTTGCGGGAGCAAAGAAAGCGACCGACATCATTCGTGCGGAAGAAGAACTCTTCGGTCGCACGCTCGGACGAGGAATCGCTCTCTTTGACGAATCCGCCACGCGCGGCGCCGCAGCAAAACCTCCACGCATCGCTGCAGAAGATGCGTTTCGCTTGCATGACACTTGGGGATTCCCAATTGATCTGACTCAGGTCATGGCAAGCGAACGAGGAATGCAAATTGATCTCGATGGTTACAAAGCTCTGATGGAACGCGCGCGCGAAACGAGTCGAGCCGTTGCAAGCGACGCGCCTCAATTGGAATTGACGCCAGATGCGATTGCAAAACTTGCCGCACTGCATGTGCACGCGACAGATGACACTTCTCGGGACGGTGGTCGACCGATGCGCGCGCATGTCGCTGCGATTTGGGATGGAAAAGATTTTCTCCCTTCTATTTCAGTTGGGCAGACAGTTGGAATCGTGCTGGATAAGACCTGTTTTTATGCTGAATCCGGTGGCCAAGAAGCAGACCACGGCGATATTCGCGCCGGACATATCGATGGCGGCGGCGCAATTGGAGATGGCAACGCAATCGGTTCGCATGGCGTATTCCAAGTCAGCAATGTTCAGAAATTTGGCGATTACATCCTGCACATTGGCCAAGTGCACTCTGGAATCATGCGCACAGGCGATGCGGCAGAGATTGCGCTGCGCCATAGTCGACGCGAAGCGATTCAAGCAAATCACACTGCAACACATCTCTTAAATCTCGCACTGCGCGAAGTGGTCGGAGATGATGTGCAACAGCGCGGATCACTCGTTGCTCCAGATCGGCTTCGATTTGACTATTCAGGATCGGCGGCTCTTTCCCCCGCCGACGCCGTGCGTGTCGAAAACATTGTAAATGAAGCTATTTCGCGCAAACTTCCAGTGCATATCGCCACGGTCGACCTTGCAAAGGCGCGTGCAATCAATGGTGTGCGCGCGGTCTTTGGCGAGCAATACCCAGATCCAGTTCGAGTGGTGTGCGTTGGATCAACGATCGAAGCGCTGCTCGCAGCACCAAGCGATCCAAGGTGGAAGGAATTGTCCACAGAGTTTTGCGGAGGCACGCATTTACAAACGACTGCTGAAGCGGGATCTTTCGTGCTGCTTTCAGAAGGCGCCTCCTCCGCCGGTGTTCGCCGATGTTTCGGATTGACAGGAGTTGCTGCGCGCGCCGCAAAGGATTCCACTGTCGAACTCAATCGTCGCATCGATGCAGTTGCATCGCTTGACGGCGACGCGATGCTCGCTGAAGTTGCGGAGATCGCACGATTGGAAACGACACTTGCCATCGGCATCGTTGCTCGTCGAAATGCTTTGCCACGAATTGAAGCTTTGCGCGAACGCGCGAAAGATGCCCGCAAACAACAAGAAGGAGCGACACGCGATGGCGCTCTTGCACAAGTGAATGAAATCGTGCAGAAACACATTGCAGGCGATGTGACCAAGCCACTCATTGCGATTCTGACAGGAGCAAATCCTGCCGCGCTGATCGCCGCCATCGACTCCGCACGCACTCGTTTGAGCGATACGCCAATCTTGTTCTTGAGTCCCGATGAAGCAAACTCGAAAGTTGCGATTGTTGCGACAAGTCCAAAGTCTGCGATTGCACGCGGAATCAACGCTGGGGAATGGGTCAAGGTCACGGCGCTTGCATGCGGTGGGTCTGGCGGTGGAAAGCCCGACATGGCGCAAGCTGGCGGAAAAGATCCATCGAAAATCAATGATGCGTTTGCAGCAGCGGTTGCATTTACGAATCGTGCTTGAAACCGCTCACATTCCGCGACGCCATCTCGCCATACCGCCTAAAGAAATGACGGCACAGGCGAGACCTACCAATGCGATCGATCCGATCGCAGCGAATTGATCCGCAAGAGACCCACCTCGCCACAACGGTCCTTCGAGCGCTGAGATCGCCCAACGGAATGGACTCACGACGCTGATCGACCGCAAGATTGGTGGCATAAAGACCAGCGGTATCGATCCACCACCCACAATTGCGAGCACAAGAATCAATGCGCGCCCAGCACCATCTGTACCGCCGCCTGATCGAAAGAGTGCGGCGATCATCATCGCAAGTGCGGTGAACGAAATGGCAATCACCAACATTGCAAATATCAACATCGCAAGATTGAGTGGACGCAAGTCGAAGACGGACCACGCCAATGCAAGCAGAAGTCCCTGCATGATCATCGACGAGGTCACACACGCCATGCCCTTACTCGCGAGAATGAGATGCATGGACAGCGGCGCTGCACGAAGTCTGGCGAGCGTTCCTTGCGCACGCTCGTTTGCGAGCGTCGTGACAAATGTCATCACGCATCCTGCTAATCCCCACACGACTCCCTGCGGAAATGTCACGGCATATGTTGAAGGTGGATCTGCTTTGTTTTGCGCGAGCATTTCGGATCGGATTCGTACAGGGCGAAATTCGGTCATTCCTCCGCTTTTTGCGCTCTGTGCGCCATTTGCCCCTTGTTTGACATCATCGGCTTTGCGAGCCACTGCGAGTTCTTCCGCGCCGGAGAAAAGTTTTGTAATCGCGGATCGCTCCTCTGAGCTGAGAGTTTTATCGTTCTCCAATTGACGATTGATATCCGTTGATTGTCGAGCGAGTCGCTCGGAGTCCGTCACGGCTAGCATGAACTGACGAAATCCAATCTCCATCAACTTGCCTTCGAGCAATCCAAGTTCGGCTGCTCTGGAAGGATCGCCCAAGAGATCAACGGGCATCGAACCGCCAGAAAACAAAGCTTCTGCGCGCGCGTCGAATCCATCTGGAAGAATGATCGCAGCAGCCGCTTTCCCTCGACGAACGATTTCAACTGCACTCTCCTTGTTCGCAGCAACTTGGACATGGAGCGCAGAGTCTGCTTGAAGTGCAGCAGAAAATGATCGTGCAAGCGGACCATCTTCGGTGACGACAACAACAACATCGAGCGGACCTGGCGTGGACACTCTGCCAAAAACCATCCCGAAAAGCACTGCGATAATCAAGGGAAATACAATCGTGAAGAAGAGCGCGCCGCGATCTCGCGAGAGCAATCGCAAATCCTTCAATGCGATTGCGAACATTTGAGAAATCATTCGCGCAAACTCCGGCCTGTGAGATTTAGCAGCACTTCTTCCAAGCTGCGTGCGCTTGTTCCTTGGACGCTGCCGTGGGCAGTCAACAATTGTGAAAGCGTTCCATGAGCGCGAATTTTCCCTTGATCCATGACCGCAATACGATCACAGATTTTTTCCGCTTCTTCCATGTCATGCGTCGTCACCAACACAGCGCATCCAGCTTCTGCGCGCTGTCGAATGATCTCTCGCACATGCGCGCGTGATTGCGGATCAACTCCAGCTGTTGGTTCATCAAGAACAAGCACACTTGGTTTATGGATGAGCGCCACGGCAAGATTCAGTCGGCGTTTCATTCCGCCGGAATAAGTCCCAACGCGATCTTTCCCGCGCGAAGCAAGTCCCACTTCTTCCAATCCAGCGTGAATTGCATCACGATGAACAGACGCGCCATACAAACGAGCGAAGAACACAAGCGTCTCGATAGCGGTCAAGCCTTCGTAGAGCGCCAATTCCTGCGGCGCGAGTCCAACATGTCGACGAGCACTCGCTCGCATTGGTTCTCCAAATCCAACAATTTCGACTTCGCCAGAATCTGGCCGCAACAATCCTGTCGCCATCGCAACCGTTGTAGATTTTCCTGCGCCGTTTGGGCCGAGCAATCCGACAACTTCCGCGCGATCAACGTGCAGCGAAACGCCATCAACGGCTTGCAGAGATCCAAATGATCTGCGCAAATCTCGAAGGATCAACATCGCATCGTCGCCAGCGAAATTTGTACAAACCAATACATGAAGACATCCTAGGGGTTACCCTGCTTTGCGATGAGCGAATCGATCACCAGCATGCTGCAGGAAAATCGGATCTTCGAGCCGAGCGAGCACTTTCGATCTCATATCGGCCCGATTTATGTTCCTGATCTGAAGACATATCACGAGATGTATCGAAGATCAATTGATGATCCTGCGAGTTTCTGGGGAGATGTCGCAAAGGATTTTCATTGGTATCGACCTTGGAAAAAAGTTGTCGATTGGAATGTTCCGGATGCGAAGTGGTTTGTCGATGGAACCACCAATGTCTGTGCAAATTGCGTCGATAGACAAGTGGAAAACGGACATGGTGATGAGCTGGCGATTCTTTGGGAGGGCGAACCATGTTCACCTGATCCTGAAGTTCGGCGATTGACATATCGCGACTTGCTTCGCGAAGTTTCTCAAACGGCTAATGCGCTCAAGTCGATGGGTGTGCAACGGGGCGATGTGGTCACCATCTATATGGGGATGGTTCCAGAGTTGGCGATTGCGATGTTGGCGTGTGCAAGAATCGGCGCTCCGCATTCTGTGATCTTCGGCGGCTTCGCATCGCCTGCGATTGTTGACCGCGTACAAGATGCCAAGAGCAAGATCATCATCACGTGCGATGGCGCTTGGCGAAGAGGACAAACTGTTCTACTAAAAAAGAACGTCGACGATGCGTGCGAGAAACTTCCTGATGTCCAGAATGTTTTGGTTGTGCGCCGCACAAATTCTCCGGTCACGATGCACACGGGTCGCGACCAATGGTGGCACGAATTGGTTTCAAAGCAATCTTCTGAATGTCCCTGTGAAGAAATGGACTCTGAAGATTTGCTTTTCTTGCTCTACACCAGCGGATCCACTGGAAAACCAAAGGGTATTTGCCATACCACCGGCGGATACATGATCTACACCGCGCACACTGCGCGAATGACTTTCAATCTTGTCCCCCAGCGCAATCAAGTTTTCTTTTGCACCGCAGACATCGGTTGGATCACCGGTCATTCATACATCGTCTATGGCATGCTTCCCAATCGTGTGCCAACCGTGATGTATGAAGGCGCGCCAAACTTTCCTGCCGAAGATCGCTTCTGGTCAATGGTCGCGCGCCACAAGATCACCCATTTTTATACCGCCCCCACCGCAATTCGCGCGTTTATGAAATGGGGAGACGAACATCCTCGCAAACACGACTTGTCCAGTCTTCTGCTACTTGGCACAGTTGGCGAACCCATCAATCCAGAAGCATGGATTTGGTATCACCAAAATATTGGACACTCGCGTTGCCCGATCGTTGACACAATGTGGCAGACTGAAACTGGTGGACACATCATCACGCCACTTCCCGGATGCACGCCGACAGTTCCAGGTTCGTGCACACTGCCAGCATTTGGAATTGATGCAGCCATCGTCAATGAAAACGGCGAGGAATTACCTGCAAATCATGGTGGTTTACTGGTCATTCGCCGTCCGTGGCCTGGAATGTTGCGCGGCATTCATGGCGACCGAGCGCGCTTCATCGAAACATATTGGACGAAGGTTCCCGGAATGTATATCGCTGGCGACGGCGCTCGACGCGATGAGCGAGGATATTTCTGGATCATGGGACGCATTGATGACGTGATCAATGTCAGTGGGCATCGTCTGGGAACAATGGAAGTTGAAAGTGCGCTTGTCTCGCATCCTGCGGTGGTCGAGGCAGCAGTCGTTGGCATCCCACACGAGATCAAAGGAACTGGTATCGCTGCGTTCGTCACTCTCGCACCACATTTCAAAGGACCAACAGACGATTCTCTTCGAAAGCAATTGATGGAACATGTCACGAAGGAAATCGGGGCGATCGCTCGACCCGACATGATCCGCTTCACGACGCTTCTTCCCAAGACTCGTTCAGGAAAAATTATGCGCAGACTTCTGCGCGATATTGCGGCTGGGAAAGAATCCACGCAGGACACCACGACGCTGGAAGATTTCAACGCACTTGCGAAACTGCGTGAAAACGAAGAATAATCGCAGGGTTATAGTTCTACGGCGGGGTCAAGCGAAAATCAAACGTCTCCGCTTTATCGGCCCATCTCCGCATATCACGGAGCGTTTCGATCGCAATTGCTTCGGTCGAACCATCCGCAATTGCGATAACAGCTTCATCTCCATATCTCGCACTCACATTGCCACATGATGCGGGATCAAGCGGGTCATATATCACCGCCCACTGCGACTGAACAAACCATGGACTTTCGACCCGAAAATATCCTTGCGTTGACTGCGCCTCCATTGCGCTTGGAGTACGACTGGAAACGAAGACTGTAACGCGCTGCGGATGTCGAAATTGAGCGAGACGCGATACGAAAAATCTTCCCAGTGGATTCGGTTGACCATTTGGCAAAGTCTGCGGCAGAAATCCCATGCGCTCACTGTCACCTCCGACCCAAGTGCTATTCAAACCAAACGATGGATAGAGACTTGCGAAATAGAGAAATTCGCCATGATCTCCATTTTCAAGTTTCGAAAGCACTTCGCCTTGCGCGCCAACATAAAGCGCACGCATGTCACCACCAAAGTATGGCGCAAGTCTCCACGGCCAACGCGCGGAGATCGTTGCACCGCCGCCATATGTGTTGGGCGGAATGACTGTTCCATTTTCTTCGAATGCTGGAAGCCCCGCCAAAAATCCTGGCAACAACTGTCCATTTTGCTCAAGCGAATATGAAATCCACGCTTGTGCAACTTGTCTCGCCGCTCCCATTTCTCGACTTCGAACTGCCGCGCGCCGAGCCATATTCAATGCAGGTCCCAACAAACCGATGATCAATGCGATCAAACCAATCACCACCAACAGTTCAACGAGCGTAAAACCACGCCTCCACCGTCCCTGACCGGTGTTCTTTGCCAATAAACGTGTAAATCTTCTTGCCAATCTTCGTCCAAATTGTATGTTGTGACTGCCTAATATTTTTGAACTTAATGAAGCATTCCAACTCAATACTATTGCACTCTGATCGCCGATGGGAGGTGTCATTCTTGATTGCCGTTCTTGGTGCAATCACTGGCGCAATCGCTCCGATTCATTGTGCAAATGCCAGTACGGTGAATGGTTCATGGCCCACACCGACAATCGACCGCTGGATGTATCCATTCAATGCTACGCCTGGAACTCGACCGGTCATTTCCACATTTGGATCGATGCCAGGAGCACCCGAATTCGATAGCCGCGATGGTCAATTCATCATTGCATATGACACAACATCACAAGTGACTGCTGGACTTGGCGCAAGCAATTACACCATCACGTCTGCGCGATTGACAATCGAATTCGCAAATGATCTCGTCATCGCGTATGACCCAACACCAGACGGATGGAAAACTTTCTTGGCAGCGAGTGATCCGGAATATCAAGCAGATCCCGACGCGGGACAATCGATTGATCTCTTCGGTTGCGGCTTTCGAAATGGTTTCACATCTGCGACGTTTCTAGAGAATTCTCCATATGCGACTCCCAACAATCCATTGGCATCCGGAGTCCGCAACGCCTATGCGATGAGCTTCAACTCGATGGGAACTTCGATCGACGTCTCCAACAATCCACGCGAGCGATTCGAGCCGCGAAGATTTGCGACAGGTCAGATCGCAGGCCTCCCCGCAGGATCGCTGATCGCTTTGCATACTCCGATGTACTTCGATCTCGACCTCGCCGATTCGACCGTTCAGGGATACTTGCGATCTGCTCTCAATGATGGAAAACTGTTTCTTGTCGTCAGCAGTCTGACCTTTGTAGAGCAACAAGGCGGAAACTTTCCAGCGTTCTATGCAAAGGAAAATGCGCTGGTGCAATTTCTGTTGGCCAAAGCGGCCGCGCTTCAGATGACCGTATCGATCGGACCTTCGTGCGCGCCCTCCGATATCAATTGCGACAACTTGGTGAATGGACTTGACCTGGCATATGTATTGTCGGGTTGGGGATCACCCGGCCTGGGAGATATCAATCTCGATGGGATCACGGATGGAGTCGATCTGACAACGCTCTTAAGCGGATGGTTGCAATAAATTCAAAGGTCGTTTTCCTGCCGAATTTACAGGCAAAGCGATACACGCGAACTTATCGGATTCGCTCACCCCATCTGCTCGACTGGAGCAACATTCTCGATCAGGGTGTCAACAAACGATCTACGCACTCCGCTAATTCGACAGCGAATATCTGCCAAAGTCAGATTGACTTGTTGCTCGGTGACTTCCAGAACTTCAGAAATTTCTGAGCAGGGCAGACGATCGATGTAATGCAATTCCAAGATAAGTCGTTCGAAACTAGAAAGACTTCTTGCGACAAGTGATACTAATGGTGCTGATTTTTCAAACATGTGCCATCTCCTTGCACTGTTGCGCTCTCGGTCGCCCCCAAGGCGATCCGTCGCCACTACACCGATGAGAGTATCACGGATTCGCTGCTTGTCCAATCCAACTATCCATTCTTCTTTGATTGCGGTGATCGAGTTATTTTTTTCGAACGTGTCTGCGAATGCAATTGATAGGTCTGGGTCGAATTGTCCACCCGCGCAACGAACAATCTCATGTACCGCCTCCCGCGGCGAACGCGCTTTGGAATATGGACGATTCGTGCACATTGCGTCGAAACTGTCGGCGATACTTATGATTCGAGAGACAAGCGGAATGTCGCTTCCACCCAGCCGAGATGGATACCCGTGACCATCCCATCTTTCGTGATGAAAGAGAACTCCGCTGCGTGCGAATTCGAGTTCTGGAAACGCGGACAAGAGGCGATCTCCCGCTGCTGGATGTCGACGAATGACTGCGAATTCTTCGTTCGTCAACCGCCCTGGTTTCAGCAGGATTTCATCGGGAATTGTGATCTTTCCCAAGTCATGAATCTGCGCAGTTGCACGAATGGACTCGAC
>Ga0208960_1001375_pt1 | contig 13016 bp, 10 predicted proteins | sample GreLakmeON33MSRF_FD_187703 | JGI IMG/M metagenome (GOLD analysis project Ga0208960, IMG submission 187703) | Freshwater lentic microbial communities from great Laurentian Lakes, MI, USA - Great Lakes metaG ON33MSRF (SPAdes) | ecosystem: Environmental > Aquatic > Freshwater > Lake | place: Great...
ATCGAAGCCATGGGTGGCGAACTTGAAGTAGTAGCGCGGTTTCCTGAAGGGATTGTCAGGATCAGTAACTTTTCAGAACTAGCTTAATCCGCCTTAGCCCCAGAACTCTTCACCACAGCAGCCCACTTAGGCACTTCTGCTTTTAAGAAGTTGCCGAATTCTGTGGTGCTGTTGCGTGTACTGGCCATTCCGAGTTGGGAAAATTTTTCGATGATGTCAGCGGACTCCATGGCGCGGTTGAGAGCGGCGTTGAGTTTTTCAATAACTGCTGGCGGTGTTCCAGCGGGTGCAAAAAAGCCAAACCAGGTGTAGTCGTCGAATTCTTTGTAGCCAAACTCGGTGATTGACGGCACATCAGGCAACAAAGGTGAACGGGTGGCGCTGGTCACTGCTAATGCTTTCAACTTGCCGGCTTTGATCATGGGCACTGCGGGCGGCATAGAAGTAGACGCAATTTGTGTATGCCCCGCTACCACCGCATTGATAGCTGCTGCTGGTTGGTAAGGCACATGGACGATATCGACCTTTGCAGCAGACTTCAAACGCTCCATAGACAAGTGGGTGGTGGTTCCAATGCCAGAAGATGCATAGCTAAAAGGTGACTTCTTAGCGGCATCTACCAATTGCGGCAGGGAGTTCACAGCAACGCTGGAGTTCACCGTGAAGATATTAGGCGTCTTCGGGCCTAAGGCAACTGGCATGAAATCTTTTATGGCGTCATAGCCTGCGTCCGCATACAAAGATGGGTTCACTGCAAAAGCAACGCTATGAACCAAGATGGTGTAGCCGTCCGGTGCTGCGCGTTTGACTTGGGTAGTGGCAATATTGCCACCCGCCCCGCCTTTGTTTTCGACGATGAAATTGCCACCCGTAATTTCAGACAACTTTTGCGTGAGCGAGCGCGCCACGATGTCCGTGGAAGCACCCGGTGCAAAAGCGACCAACAAGGTAACGGGCTTGGCTTTGGGCCAATCGCTTTGGGCGGATACGTTCACACTCACGATAGCGGCCAAGGCTGCCATGATGAGAGATTTCAATGCAGGGATAAATTGATTAAATGGTTTCATGGTTGTCTCCTGTTTATAAAGTGTCTTTTTTCTTAAAGCGTTTCAAATAAATACATCAAAGCCTCGTCAGTCATTTGCATAACTAGTTTTGCTTCACCAAACAAAACTCAAACTGCACCTCATTAAAAGGCGCTTGTAAGTTGTACCGCTTGGCTACTTCTGCATTCTGGCAAGGTTCGAAGTCAACAATCAAACCTTCGCGCACACCAAACACAGTGTCGTTGTCTATGTAGGCCGATCCTGCAGGAAACAACTCGGTCACTAACCCCACATAGCCAGGCGCACTGACGATGACATGGTAGTGGGCTGGGCGCCAAATGCTGCGCTTCGCTGCAGCCAACATAGCGCCCACAGGGCCATCGGTGGGAACGGTATAGGGGTGCGGACGAATCGTCAGCAACTCAAAACTGCCGTCAGCCTCGCAATGGATTTTGCAGCGCAGGTTGTGTGGGTCTTGCGCAGCGTCTTGCGCTGGGTACAACCCGTTGTCTGCGTTTTGCCAAAAATCGAGTTCCGCGTTGGCGACGGGTTTGCCATTTATATCTACGACACGGCCATGCAACCAAGTTCTTTCGCCCGCTTGGCCATTGGTTAAATCCACGCCATTGGGTTGCAACTGCGAATCGTGGTTATGAAACGGGCCTAAGACGCTACTAGATGTGCCGCCAACAGGTTGTGAAACCACGTCGACCATAGATGAAATGCCCAACACATCAGACAGCAAACTAAATTCGTTGCGCTCTTCGGTAGTGATATCTGCTGCAGCGGTTAGAAAAGTCAAACCCCGCATCCATTCTTCTTTGGTGAGCTTGGATTCGGCGACGAAAGCGTGCAGGTGCTTGACCAATAAAGCCATCACCTCGGCCATACGTGGGTCAGAGGCGGTGGCAAAACTGCGCATCGCAGCTTCAGTGACGGTTAGCATGGGAATTCCTTAACAAGCCAATTGGAGGTTTCATCGATAATATTCGAAAACTTTTATTTTTATCGATAAAGATTGCGTTTCCACTCTTTTTGAATCAAGTACATGCCCTCCACTTTTGCACCAACTGACTCTCTACAAGACCGTATAGCCGTTATCACCGGCGGTACAGGCGCCATTGGTTTGGCCACTGCCAAACGACTCGCCACTTTGGGTGCGCGCTGTGTTTTGCTTTACAACTCAGAATCCGCCGAGTCTGCTGCGGCTAAAGCAGCCGCTCTACCTGGCAGTGGCCATTTGTGTTTCAATGCGCCCATCACGGACAGCCAAGCACTCAAAAGTGTTGCCGCTGAAATTGAAAAGCAGTGCGGAGTGGTACACATTTTGGTCAACAGCGCTGGCTACACCAAGGCAGTTCCAGCAGCTGATTTAGAAGCACTCACCGACGAGTTGATCGACGATATTTTGAAAGTCAACTTTCGCGGTGTGATGTCAACAATCCGTGCCTTCATGCCTTTGCTTAAAAAATCAGAAGACGGTTTGATCGTCAACATCTCTTCTATTGCAGGCTTCACAGGCACAGGTAGCAACTTGGCCTATGTCGCTGCCAAGGCCAGTATTGATGTGGTGGGCGACGCATTGGCTAAAGCCTTTGCACCTCTCGTGCGTGTTATCTCCGTGTCACCTGGTGTCGTCGACTCCACGTTTGTGCCAGGCCGTGGCGCTGATTTCAACGAAAAAGTGGCCGGCACTATTCCACTCAAACGCATCGGCACCGTGGACGATGTCGCAGCAGTCGTGCAGGCCTGCGCCACCACCATGCGTTATGTCACCGGAACGCGCATCGTGGTCGATGGCGGCAGACATCTTTAATCACACACCTTTAAAAACGACATGAGCCAAAAAACCTTTCTCACCTGCGCGGTTACGGGCAATATCACTACGCCAGAACAAACGCCCCACCTACCCATCACCCCGACTCAAATTGCAGACGAGTGTTTGGCTGCAGCAGAGGCAGGTGCAGCAGCAGTGCACATCCATGTGCGCGACCCTAAAACTGGCAAACCTTCCATGGAGCTTGAACACTACCGTGAAGTGTTTAATAAAGTGCGGCGCGGCAACCCAGAACTCATCATCAACCTCACCACAGGACCTGGCGGGCGATTTGTTCCAAGCCACGATGACCCACGTGTTGCTGCTGCGGGCTCGACCTTAGTCGTCCCTGAAAAACGTGTGGAACATATCCGTGTTTTAAAACCAGATATTTGCTCGCTTGACTTGAACACCATGAATTCAGGCGGCGATGTAGTGATCAACACGCCGCGCAATGTGCGCATCATGGCCAATGTGATGCGCGAAGCTGGTGTCACACCTGAATTGGAAATTTTTGATTCAGGCGATATCCACCTCGCGCGCGACTTGATTGCGGACGGCACATTGCAAGGGCCTGGTTTGTGGACGTTTGTCACCGGCGTGAAGTATGGTTTTAATTCATCGCCTGAGACCTTGATGTACGCGCGAAGCTTGTTGCCCGCAGGTGCTATTTGGTCTGCGTTTGGCATTGGGCGTTTTGAATTCCAATTTGTAGCACTTGCGATGTGCGCAGGCGGGCATGTGCGCGTAGGCATGGAAGACAACATCTATTTAGAAAAAGGCGTACTGGCAAAAAGTAACGCCGAGTTGGTGACCAAGGCCAAGCGCATCATCCATGACTTGGGCGGTGAATTAGCCACACCGAACGAGGCGCGTGCCATGCTTGAGTTACCCAGTCGAACATAATTTTTTATCAATGCGCGTAGTTTCCATGACCTTATATAAAAAAGACAACGGATAAAAATATGAAAGCATTACAACTAGCGCAACCAAGCGCTTCACCAGAGTCCATTCAAGTTCGCGTAGTCTCACAACAAATGCCCACATGTGGTCCAACAGAAGCGATAGTTCGAGTCCTGATGGCTGCTATCAATCCGTCTGATGTCAAAGCTAGTTTGGGCCATATGCCGCAAGCTATTTTCCCTCGAACGCCTGGGCGAGACTATGTAGGAATAGTTGAGCAAGGGCCAAAAGAATGGCTCGGCAAAACGGTTTTTGGTTCAGGTGGTGATGTGGGTATTACACGCAATGGCAGTCACGCGTCGTATTTGGTGTTGCCTCAACGCGCATTATTGGAAAAGCCTGCGGCCTTAACGCTAAAACAAGCTGCTTGCATGGGTGTGCCTTACGTAACAGCTTTGGATGGTTTTACCAAAACGGGTTTTCCGCAACCTGGTGAAAAAATTCTCATTGGTGGTGCCATGGGTAAAGTTGGCTTAGCAGCAACAGCTATTGCAAAGGTTTATGGCGCTCGCGTGATTGGCATCAAACGCAAAGAAACCGCGGCGCTGCCGGGGCACGCGTGTGATGCGCTATTTAATTTGGAAGACCCCGATTTATCTGCCAAATTGATGGAAGAAACACAGCAACGCGGTTTTCATTTGTTCTACAACACAGTTGGCAGTCCTTATCTAGCGCTGTCGCTGGATGTGTTGGCTCACAAGGGAAAGCAAATCCTAATTTCTACTTTACAAAGAGATTGCCCTTTTGATATTTTCAAATTTTTTAGAAAAGAAATGACTTTTTATGGTGTTGACACCTTAAAGAAAGACACAGTAGCTAGTAACCAATTACTGGCTAAGTTGGAAACATACCTAGCCAGTGGCCGTTTGCATCTGTTACAAGAAAACATGCCGAAAATTTACACATTGGATCAAGCGGCTGAGGCTTTCGAACAAACCTTTGTTAAAGGTGGCATCGGACTTTTGAATATCAGCGCACCTTGAATTTACTTAATCCAAAATGCCAACGTTACTAAAAGTTACCAAGAATACGTTTGAAGGTTCATTGTTTTCATCAACCATTATCAGGAGACATTCATGAAAAAATTACAAAGTGTTATTCATTTAAATACTACTGTTGCAATCGCCACGTTGATATGGAGCGCATCCTTGACTGCCCATGCACAAGCTTGGCCAACAAAACAAATTACCTTTGTGGTGCCATTTACAGCTGGCAGTGCCACCGATATATTGGCACGCGTTATAGGTGAAAAATTAGGGCCACGATTAGGTCAAACTGTATTGATAGAAAACCGAGTAGGTGCAGGGGGCACCATTGGCACATCTGCGGTTGCCAAATCTCCGCCAGACGGCTATACATTTGTAGTGGTGTCCACGGGACACGTTGTCAATCCGGTTTTGTATAGCAAACTCAATTACCAATTGAAAGACTTGGTGGGCGTGAGTCCTTTGGGAAGCTTGCCCAGTGCCTTGGTGGCAGCACCAGGCTTAGGAGTCAAGACTGTCAAGGAGTTGGTAGAGAAAGCACGGTCAGCGCCCAACGGGTTGAACTACGCCAGCGCAGGTGTAGGCAGTGCAGCCCATGTGAATGCTGAAAAATTTGTTACAGGTCTCAAACTTAAAGGCAATCATGTGCCTTACAAAGGGACTCCTCAAATGCTGGTGGATATTGCAGGAAATAACGTTGACTATGTTTTTGCGCCGCTTATCTCTAGCGTCACTATGATTCGCGAAGGCAAGGTCGTTGCACTAGCTGTAAGCTCAGAAAAACGCGCAGTAGCTTTTCCCAACATTGCAACTATGGCTGAGGAGGGCTACCCTCAAGGTCAGTTTAATTTTTGGATTGGTATGTTGGCGCCAGCTCAAACACCCAAAGCTATCTTGGACAAAATGAACGACGAAATTAACTTCATTGTCGATCTGCCAGACGTGCGAGACCGGTTCGAAAAACTAGGCGCATTGCCATTCAAAATGAAGCCTGCTGCGTTTGATAAATTCATCCAAGAAGAGGCTGTAACTCTGGGCGAAGTGATGAAGGCGAGTGGCGCTAAATTGGATTAATTGATGGTCTCCTCTTCGAGCGCACCCCTTCGCTTGGCCTACATTTCTGGAGGTTTTCCAGTTTGGGCCTTGTTCGTTGCGCAAACCCAAGGCTTCTTTGAAAGCCATGGTGTGCATTGCGAAATCACGCACACTGGGTCATCAACAGTCCAAATGCAAGGATTACGCGAGGGGAACTTTGATGTTGGATTGCAGCTGCCTGACCATGTTGTTCGTGCTGGCTTGAATGGCTCCAATTTATGTGTGTTAGCCGCGCAGTCGCATCCACCAGATGTGGCCTTGGTGTCTTCGCCCACCATTCAAAATATTGAACAACTCAAAGGTCATCGCATAGCCGTTGACGGCACAAGCAGTGGTTATGCTTTATTGCTGGTTAAATTGTTATCTTCTCTGGGTTGGGCTTCACACGATTACCAACTGGTTGAGGTAGGCGATAGTCAGCAGCGCGTGCAAGCATTACGCAGCGGTGCTTTGATGGCCAGCTTCATCAATCCACCGCTAGACAAAGCTTTGGTTAACGATGGGTTTGTGCGACTAACAACTACCCTTCGGGCTTTTCCCAGCTATCCAGGACCTGTGGTTGCTGCCCACCGCGATTGGGCAGATGCGCATCCAGAATTAGCGAAGGGTTTTCAATATGCGTGGGCCGAGGCTTGGCGATGGCTGTTAGACCCAAACAATCAAGCAATCGCCATCGACATAGCGCTCAAACACCTAGGTGCAGAAGTGACTACTGCACAAATTGCATTGCAAAACTTACAGCGTCAAGATGTGCCCCATATTTCTGCAGCGGGCATGTCACAGGTCATTGACTTAGTCTGGAAAAACGAATCAGTTGGTCAAAAACCGTTGCCGACACCAGAAGGGTATTTTTGGCCCTCAATTACAACTACTAAAAATAAGCTTACCTAAATTCTTATCAATTATTTCAATACATCTCGCTAGATTACTGCACAATGCCCTTGTCTTTCAGTGCTTGGATTTGCGCTTCAGTGAGCCCCATATCGTGCAACACTGCATCGGTGTCTTGTCCAATGTCTGGCGCATTGCGGCGGTGCGAGCCTGGTGTGCGGGATAGCTTGGGAACAATGCCTGGCAATGCCAGTGTGCTGCCATCTGCCATCACGGTTTGCAAAATCATGTCTCGTGCTTGGTAATGTGGGTCTGCTGCAATATCAGCAACGTTATAGATGCGCCCTGCCGGCACACTGGCAGCATCGAGTAGTTCTAGCACTTGCGCAACAGATAGTGTTGCAGTCCATTCGCTAATAGCCGCATCAATTTCTTCTACGCGTTGCACGCGCCCTGTGTTATCTGTCAGACCAGCGTCTGAGCCTAAATCATCACGCCGCATGGTTTGCATGAGCCGTTTAAAGATACTGTCACCGTTACCAGCAATCAGCACATAACCACCGTCTTGGCATTTATACGCATTGCTAGGTGCGATGCCAGGTAAGGCACTACCGGCTGCTTCACGCACTGCACCAAAAGCGCTGAACTCTGGCAACAAACTTTCCATGCAATTAAAGACCGCTTCGTACAAAGCGACATCAATCACCTGCCCCTTGCCACTGGTGTGTCGTTCATGCAAAGCCAGCAAGATACCAATCACGCCATGCAAAGAAGCCAAGGTATCACCAATGCTGACCCCAACACGCACAGGCACACGACCTGGCTCGGCTGTGAGATGGCGCAATCCGCTCATCGCTTCTGCCACCACGCCAAAGCCTGGCTTATCGCGGTAAGGACCAGTTTGTCCGTAGCCACTGATGCGCAGCATGATGAGCTTTGGGTTGATCGCAAGCAATTCATCTGGCCCCAAGCTCCAGGCTTCCATAGCGCCAGGGCGGAAGTTTTCTATCAAGACATCCGCATCTTTAACCAATTGCCGAACGATATCTTGTGCCTCGACTTGTTTTAAATCTAGGGCGATGGAACGTTTATTACGCGATTGGATTTGCCACCAAACCGATGTGCCATCTTTCAGCAAACGCCATTTGCGTAAGGGGTCTCCCGTATTGGGTGGTTCTATTTTGATGACATCTGCACCAAAATCTGCCAAAGTTTTAGCGGCAAACGGTCCGGCAATTAGTTGCCCAAGTTCGATGACGCGTAGGTTACAAAGTGCTGATGGAGATTGCATAAGCGACAGTTTATCAATGACGATTACAACTATGCACTGACAATAGAGCGCAAGCCTCTAAAATCGACACACAATTGTCACTTGACCACACTACGATCAAACTATGAAGCAAGGTACTTTATTGGCAGCCATTGACTTAGGCTCCAATAGTTTTAGGTTAGAAATTGGGCGTTACGAGCACGGTCAAATTCAACGCATTGAATATCTCAAAGAGACAGTGCGTCAAGGCAGTGGCTTCGATGAAAACAGAAACCTTTCCCAAGAATCTATGGTGCGTGGCTGGGAATGTTTAGCGCGCTTTGCTGAACGCATTGCAGGTTTTCAAAAATCACAGGTGCGTGTGGTGGCTACCCAAACACTGCGCGAAGCCAAGAACCGCGAAGCCTTTATCAAACGCGGACGTGACATATTAGGATTTCCGATTGAAATAATTTCTGGTAGCGAAGAAGCGCGCTTGATCTACCAAGGGGTTTCTCACCTTTTGCCTACAGACCACAAGCGGCGTTTGGTAATAGACATTGGCGGCCGCTCCACCGAATTGGTGCTTGGACAAAATTTACATGCCCATGTCACTGGTTCATTTCGGGTAGGCAGTGTGGCTTGGTCGATAAAGTATTTTCCTGATGGCGCATTAACTGAACAAGCCTTCTCCAAAGCAGAAATTGCTGCCAAAGCCGTTTTAGAAGAGGCCCTTGAAAAATACCCTCGGTCTCAATGGGATACCGCCTACGGTGCATCAGGCACGGTTGGCGCTGTCGCAGATGTATTGCAAGCCGAGGGTTGGCCCGCTGGAGAAGTCACTATTGAAGGCCTGAACTGGCTCATCAAACAACTAATACGTGCCGGCCATGTAGACAATGTGCGGCAACCAGGTTTAAAAGAAGACCGTCGTGCGGTCATCGGCGGTGGCGCCAGTGTTTTGCGCGCTTTGATGCAGTCGCTAGACATTGACAAACTCAACGTTGCGCAAGGTGCCTTAAGACAAGGTGTATTGTTTGAAATGGTGGAGCGTGATGATCAGGCCACGGATGTGCGTGATATTTCTATCCAACGCTTAGCGCAAAAGTTTGCAGTTGACCAAACTCAAAGTCAGCGCGTGAGTCGCGTTGCGTTGCAGTTTTTTAATAAGGCTATTGAGAACTCTGAACATGAAGCCCATTTGGTACAAAGGCTGAAGCGCAAACTCTGCTGGGCGGCTTCTATGCATGAGGTGGGCTTTGCTATCTCTCATAGCGATTACCACAAGCATGGCGCCTATATTTTGGAGAATGCAGACTTGCTGGGGTTCAGCATGCAAGAGCTGCAACGCTTAGGCTTACTCGTTTTGGGACATCGCGGTAAGTTGAGAAAGTTAGAAGCAGATTTTGAGGAAGCTGAATTCATCAAAATGCTCATCGCCTTGCGGATGGCGGTTATTTTGTGCCACGCCCGCAAAAACCCAGACCAATCTGGATTGGAATTTACCTGTAATGAAAAATCGAAGCAATTCACTTTGGAAGCAGACGCTGATTGGATAGATAGCCATCCCCAGTCAGTGCATTTGCTGCGTCAAGAAGTCATAGCTTGGCAAAAGACACCATGGGTCTTTGCTTTTACCCAAGCAGCCCGCGTCAAACAACCTGCTTAATTCTTAGTTCCGCCGTACATCGCCATAAGTTGTTGTTGCGCGCTGGCGTGTACCTTGGGCGTTACGCTGCGCGATTTAGGCGGCGTTGCTCTGACATATTGCCCATTGGCATTCATCACCCAAGCATCTACATAGTCTTGCAAGTAAGTTTGTAGACATTCATTGAATATGCGTTGACGCAATTTTGGATCTTCCACCGGCCAAACCAATTCCACGCGGCGTAGCATATTGCGGCTCATCCAATCGGCACTCGACAAATACAAAGACTCATCTTTGCCAGATGCGAAATAAAATACGCGCGAATGCTCTAAAAAGCGTCCGATCACAGAACGCACGCGTATGTTGTCAGTAAAACCCACTCTTTGCGCTGGCAGCATGCATGCGCCGCGAATAATTAAATCAATTTGAACACCGGCTTGCCCTGCATGGACTAAGGCCTCCATCAAACTCTCGTCTGTCAATGTGTTCATTTTTAAAATGATGCGACACTTTTGACCTTCGTGTGCCGCTTGCGCAGTTTGTTTGGTCAGTTCAATCAGATTCTTTTGCAAATGGAAAGGCGCAAGCATTAACTTGTTAAGCCTAGGAATCTTGCTTTGATTTGCCAGCAAGTTAAAAACGGTTTCTACATCTTGGGTGATCTTGGCGTCGCTTGTTAGATGGCTTATGTCGGTGTATAGCTTGGCTGTTTTCGGGTTGTAGTTACCGGTGGAAAGATGCGCATAGCGGCGGATCATTCGGCCTTCGCGGCGCGATACCAGCAACATCTTGGCATGTGTTTTTAATCCCACCACGCCATACACCACTTGGGCACCTATGTATTCGAGTTTTTCAGCCCAATTGATATTGGCTTCTTCATCGAACCGCGCTTTCAACTCCACCACAACCGTGACTTCTTTACCGCGTTGCACGGCTTCGCGCAATAACTCCATTAATTCAGAATCGGCGCCTGTGCGGTAGATGGTTTGCTTGATAGCCAACACATGTTTGTCGCGCACGGCTTCCCGCAGAAACGCCAAAACGCCGTCAAAGCTTTCGTAGGGTTGGTGAATCAATACATCGCCTGTTTGCAATTGCTCAAAAATAGACGTATTGACTTTGAATTGCTTAGGGAAACTTGGGTGAAAAGGAGGAAACAGCCACTTGGGCCTATCGATCAAATCAATCAACTGGTTCAATCGAACCAAATTCACAGGGCCATGCACGCGATAAAGCGCTGTTAGGGGTAGCTCAAATTGATGCAATAGAAAGTCTGCCAAATATTGCGAACAGCCTTCAGATACCTCTAGTCGAATTGCCTGGCCAAAGTTGCGATGCACCAAACCATGCCTTAGTGCCGTACGCAAGTTTTTAACGTCTTCTTCGTCCACTGCTAAATCGGAATGGCGCGTCACTCGGAACTGAGAAAACTCGCCCACCACTCGGCCAGGGAAAAGCTCTTCTAAATGTGCGCGGATCACGCTAGAGATGGATACAAACAACAAGCGGCGACCAGATATTTTTTCAGGCAACTGTATAACCCGCGGAAGACTGCGCGGTACTTTGACAATCGCAATTTCGTTGTCGCGGCCAAAAGCGTCTTTGCCAGACAAGCGCACGATGAAATTCAAAGATTTGTTGGCAATTTGTGGGAACGGATGCGCAGGGTCTAAACCAACTGGCAGCAGTAATGGCCGCGCCTCACGCTCGAAATAATTTTTAACCCAATGACGCTGGTCAGCGTTACGCTCGTTGTGCGACAAAATGCGCACCCCTGCTTTGGCAAACGCAGGCATGAGCGAATCGTTATACAAAGCGTATTGCTCGTGCACCAATTCATGCGCCGCCTGGCTCAAGGATGCCTGGGACTGCGCATCAATTTCACTTAAAGCAGCTTTGGGCTTAGCAAGACTTGTGTAAAGCGCTGCACGTACTTCAAAAAACTCATCTAAGTTGGAAGACACGATGCACAGATAACGCAAACGCTCTAATAAAGGCACATCTGTTCGCTTAGCCCAATCCAGCACACGAGTATTGAATGCGAGCAGGCTTAAGTCTCTGTCCAGCCAATCTGGCGACATGTGAGATTTGTGTTTCTCATGGGAATGGGAATGTGTGTGCATGATTTGATGTTATTCGCCATTTTAAGTTTTAACGTGGCGATAACCAGTCGTGCATCTTTTCATTAATATGTCACATCAGTAGTGACCGGTTAAACCGGATTAATTTGTAGTGAATGCCAATACTGGCGTGGCCTAGCGGCCAATTTTATTTGGTGCCGATTTGAAACTCTTTTCCTCATTCCTGTGTAATTTCCAAGGTTCAGTCCCCTTGGAGAATTCCTATGAATGTCGGCAAGACCTTGTTCGCACAGATCATGGAGTTCGTTCCATGGACAAGCTTTTCTCGCATCGTGGCGCGCTATGGCGGCGACTCGGGCGTGCGGCGATTGACATGCTCCGAGCAGTTTCGCGTCATGGCTTTTGCCCAGTTGACTTGGCGCGAGAGCCTGCGCGACATCGAAGTGACGCTTGGAGCCAACGCGAGCAAGCTGTACGCCATGGGATTTCGCCACAGCATTCACCGCTCCACCTTGGCCGATGCCAACGAGTCGCGCGACTGGCGCATCTGGTCCGACTTGGCTGCGGTTTTGATTCGACGTGCTCGCAAACTTTATCTGGACGAGGACTTGGGGCTCGACCTCAAGAACACGGTCTACGCATTGGATGCCACCACCATCGATCTGTGTCTGAGCCTGTTCGAGTGGGCACCGTTTCGCAAAGCCAAGGCCGCCGTCAAGTTGCACACCTTGCTCGACCTCAGGGGCTCGATTCCTGCCTTCATCCACATCAGCGATGGCAAGATGCACGAGGTCAATGTGCTGGATCTCTTGGTCTTGGAGCCTGGCGCGTTCTACGTCATGGACCGAGGCTACGTAGACTTTGCACGCCTGTTTCAAATGCATCAAGCCGGCGCCTTCTTTGTGACCCGCGCCAAAAGCAACATGAACGCCAGGCGCGTCTACTCGGCCAAGGTAGACAGGAGCAGCGGTCTTGTCTGCGATCAATCCATCGCACTGAACGGGCACTACATAGCCAAAGACTACCCCGAACACCTGCGCCGTATCCGGCTCAAGGACCCAACAACCAAACAAACTTTGGTCTTCCTGACCAACAACACGACCTTGCCGCCCTTGACCATTGCCGCTTTGTACAAAAGCCGCTGGCAGGTGGAATTGTTCTTCAAATGGATCAAACAGCACCTTCGTATCAAGAAGTTTCTGGGCAACAGCGAGAACGCGGTCAAGACGCAAATCTGGTGCGCCGTGTCCACCTACGTGCTCATCGCCATTGTTAAGAAAGAACTTCAATTGAACGCCTCG
>Ga0208960_1001376_pt1 | contig 13014 bp, 5 predicted proteins | sample GreLakmeON33MSRF_FD_187703 | JGI IMG/M metagenome (GOLD analysis project Ga0208960, IMG submission 187703) | Freshwater lentic microbial communities from great Laurentian Lakes, MI, USA - Great Lakes metaG ON33MSRF (SPAdes) | ecosystem: Environmental > Aquatic > Freshwater > Lake | place: Great...
AATGGTCAGATACCTGCTGAATATCAAGAGCGACTTAACTTTGAATTAGATGTAATGATAAAGATGGGCTTTCCTGGATACTTTTTAGTGGTAGCCGATCTTTGTAAACATGCCAGAGAGGTGGGAATCAGAGTAGGCCCGGGCCGAGGCTCTGCTGCTGGCTCATTAGTTTCTTACTCGCTGGGTGTAACTGGGCTTGATCCGATTAAGTTTGGTTTGTTATTTGAGAGATTTTTAAATCCAGAGCGTATATCGATGCCAGATATTGATTTGGACTTTGATGAGCGGCGAAGATCAGAGATGATTCAATACGCAACCACAAAATATGGTGATGATCGTGTGGCTCAGATTATTACCTACGGAACGATTAAATCTAAGCAGGCAATTAAAGATTCCACCCGAGTTCTGGGGTATCCCTATGCATTAGGAGAGAAATTAACTAAATCACTGCCACCTGCAATTATGGGCAAGGACATTTCGCTGACTGGAATATTTAATATGGATAATGATCGTTATGGCGAGGCTACTGAGTTTAGAAATCTGTACGAATCTGATCCTGATTCCAAGAAAATAGTTGATACTGCGTTAGGAATTGAAGGCTTAAAACGGCAGTGGGGTGTGCACGCAGCAGGGGTGATATTAAGTAAGGAGCCTTTGCTGGATGTGATTCCGATCCACCGCCGTGAAGCGGATGGTGCAATCATCACTCAATTTGATATGGGTGCATGTGAAGCAACAGGTTTGCTAAAGATGGACTTTCTTGGTCTACGAAACCTGTCAGTATTAGATGACTGCTTAATAAATATTGAAAAAAATTTGGGCAAAAAGGTGGTTCTAGAGGAGCTTGAACTTAAGGACAAGAAAACATTTGAATTACTTTCAAGAGGCGACACTTTAGGGGTTTTCCAACTAGATAGCGCCCCAATCAGATCATTGCTCAGATCTATGGCGCCAGATAGCTTTGAAGACATTGCTGCGGTAATTGCACTTTATCGTCCAGGTCCTATGGGCGAGGATTCACACAATAAGTATGCTGATTATAAGAATGGTCGAAAAACACCTGCTGGCATACATTCAGAGATAGATAAGCCATTAAATGAGATATTGAAAGATACTTATGGCTTAATTGTTTACCAGGAACAGGTATTAGCTATTGCGCAAAAAGTTGCTGGCTTTACTTTAGGTCGCGCCGATCTGCTTCGAAAAGCGATGGGTAAGAAAGATAAAAAGATTCTTGATAAAGAAAAAGTTCACTTTGAAGCAGGTATGAGGGTAAATAAATTCTCAGATGATGCGATCGAAAAACTTTGGCAAACACTTATCCCATTCTCTGACTACGCCTTCAATCGAGCACACAGTGCTGGATATGGATTACTCTCTTTTTGGACCGCATACTTAAAGGCTAATTACCCAGCTGAGTACATGGCAGCGCTGCTCACCAGTGTGGGAGATGATAAGGATAAAAGTGCATTGTATTTAAATGAGTGTCGTCGAATGGGCATTAAAGTTTTACCGCCTGATGTAAATGAATCAGATTCTGAGTACACACCCAGGGGAGTTGATATTCGCTTTGGTTTAACAGCGATTAGGAATGTGGGCGAAAATGTAGTCGCTTCAATAATTGCTAATCGAAATCAAAAAGGCAGATATCAAAATTTTGGAGATTTTTTAGCAAAAGTAGATTCACATGTATGTAATAAGAAAACTATTGAATCCCTAATCAAAGCAGGGGCCTTCGATACTTTAGGTCATACTCGCAGAGGCCTGATGATGGTATTCCTTGAAGCGCTGGACGCGGTATCTGAAGCAAAGCGAGCAGAATCTATTGGCCAATTTGATTTGTTTGGTTCAGCAAATGCCACCTCCAGTGTTAATGGAGTGGCACTTGATATTCCAGATAGCGAATGGGAAAAAATGATGTTGTTGGGCTATGAACGTGAGATGTTGGGGCTTTATGTATCTGATCATCCACTGTTGGGAGTTGAACATGTACTGCGTTCGGTAGCAGATTACTCAATTAGCCAAATATCTGAAGTTGGCCATGATCAAATTATTACCATTAGCGGATTAATTACACAGATTCAGCGCAAAGTTTCAAAACAAGGAAATCCTTGGGCAATTGTGACGGTAGAAGATTTAGATGGTGCTATCGATGTCTTATTTTTCTCAAATGCTTACACAACTCACGGAGTTAATTTAGTCGAAGATCGAATAGTTGCTATTCGAGGTCGAGTTGATAAGCGGGAAGAGCAACCAAGAATCTCAGCATTAGATTTAACTTTACCGGACTTGAAGCTGATTCCAACTGGACCATTTGTAATCTCTATGGAGGTTTCTAGGTGCACACCACCGGTGATTGAGCGAATGAATGAAATATTGAAATCACACCCGGGGGCAAGAGAGGTGCATTTAAGATTGATAGATGGAGACAAAAAAACAGTTATGAAGTTAGATGAGAATTTGAGAGTTACAACCTCACCAAGCTTAAGTGCGGATCTAAAAACTGTACTCGGTCCAGACTGTTTATTGGTTTAAGGATTTGATGAAACCCCCTACCGCAGTGTTAGGAGCGATAGCAACTGCTAATGCAATGGTAATTTTGCAATGAAGTACTCAATTTTTACCAGCTTGATAATTATAGCTTTTGCTATATATTTAATAATTAGGCTCAGCAAAAAAAATACTTCAAATAGGTATGATAAGAAATCAAGGAATAATTGGAGTTCTTTATCAGAAGGAGTTGACCCAACTGATGAGTGAAGTGAATGTGTAGGCATTGATTATTCACCGCGTATTGGCGGATGTAGAGAACCGAATTGTTACAATTTCTCAGATTCAAGAGCAGCTTCAAAGAGTGCCAAAATTATTTAGGGGTATAACTCTCTTAAAAGGGTTGGGCTTGGGGTGTCAAGTAAATAGATAGCAAGACAAGACCTCACATATGCTGATGGTATGATTATTGAGTTGGTATTTATTAAGATTATCTAACAGTTTGGCTCAGGCAGCTCAGGACTTAAGAAGGTAAACCAATTGGCACTCTCGTTATCTGAAGGAGTTAATAGTGCGCGCTAAATTTGATACTTATCAGCCTTGGATAACTTTATTAGCGCGTCTAATTCTGGGGGGAGTGTTGCTAGTAGCCGGTGCATTAAAAGTTGGTAACTTACAAAAATCTGCGATGGCAGTTAGAGCCTATGAGTTATTACCAACGACAATTGCAAACTTTCTTGGGTATGTTCTACCTTGGCTAGAAATTGGACTTGGCTTATTACTTATCTTGGGAGTAGCAGTATCAATCTCTGGCTTATTCGGCGCCATAATCATGTTTGCATTTATCATTGCAATTGCTCAAGCTTGGGCTAGAGGTCTAAGCATCGACTGTGGATGTTTTGGTGGAGGTGGTCCCATCGACCCTAGTCAGACAAAGTACTTATCAGAGATTATTCGAGACATAGGCTTATTTGGAGTTGGGATTTTCCTCTATTACTTCCCAAAGGGTAGATTTGCGCTAGACAAATAAAGGAGAGCGGAATAAATGGCTTCAAACAGTGGTGATAAAGGAACGAGAAATTTAGTAATTGCAATGGTTGTATTCATTGTTGCAGTTGGTGTCATTTTTTCATTTATCAGCAGTAGATCTGACTCCACCGCAGCAATTCCAGCGGCTGTTTCAGAATCTGATGGATATGGCATAGTTCTTAATCCCACAAGTACGCCAACTATTGATGTTTATATTGATTACCAGTGCCCGGCTTGTCGAGTATTCGAAATCATTAACGGCGGATATTTAAATGAAGTAATTGCCCAAAAGAAGGCAAAGGTTGTATACCACCCAATGACTTTTATCGGCCCAGAATCAATTTTGGCGGCTAACGCAGCAGCTTGCGCAGCTGATGAAGGTGAATTCGTAGATATGAATTTAGCTCTATTTCAGAATCAGCCACAGGGAGAGAATTCAGGTAAGTGGCAGAGTGAGTATTTTGTTGCCCTTGGAAAATCAATTGGAATTAACTCCAATACTTTTGAGCAATGCGTAAATGACGGTAAGTATGTTAACTGGACAGGTAATGTTGCTGCCGCATCAGCGAAGGCAGATGTGAATGGAACACCCACAATTAAGATTAATGGTAAGGCTCTAGATAGAAATACCGAGTATGGTGATCTCGGAAAATTTAGAGCAGCACTTGCTGCTGGTGGCGTTAAGTAATAAACCTAGATAATGGTTGTATTAATCCCTAGCCCATCTGTATCTGCGCTTTCTATAGGTCCACTTACGATCCATCTTTATGCGTTATGCATTATCACCGGCATAGCAGTTGCCATTTGGATTGGTAGAAGGCGATACTCAAATTTAGGTGGCAATCCAGATGATGTTTCTGAAGTTGCAATTTGGGCGGTCCCCTTTGGAATAATTGGTGGGCGGATTTATCATGTGATTTCATCGCCGCAGCAATATTTTGGGGAGAATGGAAACCCAGCGGATGCACTTCGGATATGGCAGGGTGGCTTAGGAATTTGGGGAGCTATTTCCCTCGGCGCGGTTGGTGCATATATTTATTTTAAGACTCATAAAACTACCTTAAGTTTTGCGAAACTACTTGATTCATTAGCTCCTGGTGTAATAATCGCACAAGCAATTGGCCGGATTGGTAATTATTTTAATCAAGAGGTATTTGGTAAACCAACAACTCTTCCATGGGCAATTGAAATCGAAGCTAAGAATCGGCCAGATGGGTATGAAGCGATTACAACATTTCATCCGACATTCTTCTATGAACTACTCTGGTGTCTATTTATTGCGTACTTGTTAATAAAGTTGCCTGGGTTTTTAAAGTCAGTTGCCCGTAATTCTGGGGATATATTTGCGCTCTATGTTGCTGGCTATACTGCAGGAAGACTTTGGATAGAAGCATTAAGAATTGATGAAGCTAATTATATTCTGGGTCTGCGACTAAATATTTGGGTATCCATCATTGTTTTCACTGCGGCGGTCATATATCTATATCGCAGTCATAGACGTGGCAACACCTCAAACAAGCCAGCAGCAAGTTAGTATTTGGCAATGGGACTAGAAGAGGTTCAGATTCGTAATTTAGAACATCGCGCAAATCGGGCAGGATGGCTTCGTGCTGCAGTTTTAGGATCTAATGATGGCTTAGTCTCCACTGCCAGTTTGATGATAGCTATTGCTGCGGCGAATAAGACTGATTTCATTATCACAGCAGGGTTGGCCGGAATTGCTGCCGGTGCCATGTCGATGGCGGTTGGTGAATACGTTTCAGTGAAATCTCAACTTGATGTTGAAAATGCAGATCGTGAGATTGAAACTAGACAATTAGCAGAAAATCCGGAAAGTGAATTCGCTGAATTAGTTGATATTTATGTCAAAAGAGGATTAACTGAAAATCTTGCCAAACAAGTTGCAACTGCAATGCATGAGAAGGATGCACTAGACGCACATTTAAGAGATGAACTGGGTCATTACGATCACACCAGAGCTCGTCCAGTACAAGCGGCTGCTGCTTCTGCGTTTTCTTTCACAGCCGGCGGGTTAGTTCCTTTAATCGGTGCATTAATCGCTACCGCAAATCAAGTTCCATTGATTCTTTCCTTTACTGCGATTGGTTTAATTGCAGCAGGTTATATAAGTGCAAGGATTGCGGGTTCTCCTTTGCTTTCGACGGTTTCTAGAATATTTTTAGGAGGAGTGTTAGGAGTAACAATTACCGCAGGGATCGGCTGGCTGGTCGGACTTACTGGGATTTAACCTGCCTGCTAGTATTCTCTCTGTAAAGATTTAAACTTAAGTTGGGCCATTGTCGTCCCGACCCACTACTGGGAGCGGCCTATAACTTGGAAACAATTAACAGTTTTTCCAGCACCCCAAAAGCTATTGGGCTCTATGACCCTGCCTATGAACATGATGCATGTGGGGTGGCAATGGTGGCCACCTTAAAGAAAACACCTACCCATGAGATTGTTAGCAAAGCTTTAATTGCGTTACGTAACTTAGAGCACCGTGGTGCATCCGGGGCAGAACCAGATAGCGGTGATGGTGCGGGAATTTTAATTCAAATTCCTGACAAGTTCTACCGCTCTGTTGTCGATCTAAAACTCCCACCTGTTGGTTCATATGCAACTGGTATTTTCTTTGTCCAACCAAGTACTGCTGATTATCAAGCTAAGATTTTGAAAATTGCAAGTGAAGAGGGAATTGAAATTCTTGGCTGGCGAGATTTACCAATTAATTCAAAATCTATTGGAAAAACGGCGTTATCTGTTATGCCTGAATTTAAACAATTGTTTATAGCAGGAGCAAAAGGTGAAAAAGATCTTGTCCTTGAAAGAATGGCCTTCTGTCTACGCAAGCGAATAGAGCATTCGTTACCGATCTACGTTTCCTCTCTTTCTAGCCGAACAATTGTCTATAAAGGCATGTTGACTACTGGCCAATTAGAGGAGTTTTTTCCAGATCTTTCTAACCCACTAGTTGAGTCACCATTTGCATTAGTTCACTCAAGATTTTCTACTAATACCTTTCCTTCTTGGCCACTAGCTCATCCATATCGATATATCGCACATAATGGTGAGATCAATACTGTGAAAGGGAATCGAAATTGGATGCGGGCCAGAGAAACATTATTAGAAAGTGATCTAATACCTGGAGACCTGAAAAGACTTTTTCCAATCGTAAATGATTCTGGAAGTGACTCTGCTTCATTTGATGAAGTTCTAGAGCTTTTATATTTAGGTGGGAGATCACTGCCACATTCAGTATTGATGATGATTCCCGAGGCTTGGGAAAATCATGCCACGATGCCACAAGTTCGAAAGGATTTTTATGCATTTCACTCAGCGCTAATGGAGCCTTGGGATGGACCAGCGTGTGTGACATTTACAGACGGCCGTCAGATTGGCGCGGTATTAGATAGAAATGGTTTAAGACCTTCAAGATTTTGGGTTACTGATGATGGATTAGTTGTACTTGCTAGTGAGGTTGGCGTTTTAGATTTCAAACCCGAGGAAGTTGTTAGAAAAGGCAGATTACAGCCAGGAAAGATGTTTCTAGTTGATATTGAGCAAGGGCGAATAATTGAAGATGATGAAATTAAAGAAACACTAGCTTCGGCAAAGCCATATGGCGATTGGCTTGCCTCTGGTTTGGTTAAATTGAGTGATCTTCCGGCTCGGGAACATATTGTTTATCCCCACTCTTCAGTTGTGAGAAGGCAAAGAGCTTTTGGTTACACCGAAGAAGAAATCCGATTAATCATTACACCAATGGCACGAAATGGTGCCGAGCCATTGGGCTCCATGGGAACTGATACACCTATTGCAGCATTATCTGAAAAGCCAAGATTACTTTTTGATTACTTTGCTCAACTATTCGCGCAAGTTACTAATCCACCATTAGATGCAATCCGAGAGGAGCTAGTTACATCCTTAGGTGGCTCAATTGGACCTGAGCATAATTTGCTGGATCCAGGACCCTCTTCATGTCAACAGATTTCATTGCAATTTCCAGTTATTGATAATGATGAGCTTGCCAAGATAATTAATGTCAATGTCGATGGTGATCAACCAGGATTTGTATCCCACGTAGTTAAGGGTTTGTTTCCCATTGCTGGCGGGGGCCAAGCTCTTGCAGCAAGAATTACAGAGATTAGATCTGAAGTTTCAAAGGCAATAGATGAGGGCGCAAGAATTATTGTTTTATCTGATCGAGATGGTGATGCTGAAAATGCGCCAATTCCTTCCTTGCTCTTAACCTCTGCTGTTCATCATCACTTAATTCGTCAAAAAACTCGTACAAAAGTTGGTTTAGTTGTTGAAAGTGGTGAGGTCCGAGAAGTTCACCATGTTGCTCTCTTAATTGGTTTTGGTGCTGCGGCAGTGAATCCATATCTAGCGATGGAAACTGCTGAGGACTTAGTGAGGCAAGGAGTCATCACTGACATAACGCCAGAAAAAGCAGTACGGAATTTAATTAAATCGTTAGGCAAAGGTGTTTTAAAGGTTATGTCTAAGATGGGTGTTTCCACCATTGCTTCTTACACAGGTGCGCAAATATTTGAGGCTATTGGTTTAGCAAAAGAGGTTGTTGATGAGTATTTTGTTGGTACTACATCACGATTGGGTGGAGTAGGAATCGAAATACTTGCAAAAGAGACAATTAAGCGCCATCACATTGCCTATCCACCGGGTGGTGAAATTCCTGGTTCAAAAAAGCTACAAATAGGTGGTGAGTATCAGTGGCGAAGAGAGGGTGAACCACATTTATTTGATCCGGAAACTGTTTTCACTCTGCAGCATGCTACTCGGACAAAAAGATTTGATGTTTTCAAAAGATATACAGCAAGAGTAGATGATCAATCTCGCAGATTAATGACCTTAAGAGGTTTATTTAGTTTTAAGGCCGGGGTGAGAAAGCCAATTCCTATTGAAGAGGTTGAGCCAGTATCAGAAATATTGAAACGATTCGCAACTGGTGCGATGTCTTATGGCTCGATTTCACAAGAGGCTCATGAAACCTTGGCAATTGCGATGAATCGGATTGGTGGTAAATCTAATACCGGTGAAGGCGGTGAGGATCCCGCTAGAAATATCGCCGATAGTAATGGGGATTTGCGTCGCTCGGCTATTAAGCAAGTTGCTAGTGGCAGATTTGGTGTGACCAGTGAGTATTTAGTAAATGCTGATGATATTCAGATAAAGATGGCACAAGGTGCAAAACCAGGTGAGGGTGGGCAACTTCCGGGAAATAAGGTTTATCCCTGGATAGCAAAGGTTAGATACTCAACACCGGGTGTGGGTTTAATTTCACCACCACCACATCATGATATTTATTCCATCGAAGATCTTGCACAACTAATCCACGATTTAAAAAATGCAAATGATCGAGCACGAATTCATGTGAAGTTAGTAGCAGAGGTTGGAGTTGGCACAGTAGCTGCTGGTGTAAGCAAAGCACATGCAGATGTAGTTTTAATCTCTGGTCATGATGGTGGCACAGGCGCCTCGCCATTAACATCTTTAAAGCACGCCGGTGCACCTTGGGAGTTAGGGCTAGCAGAAACACAACAGACTTTGATCTTAAATGGTCTAAGGGATCGAATCGTTGTGCAAGTAGATGGTCAAATGAAAACTGGGCGGGATGTAGTAATTGCAGCACTTTTGGGTGCTGAAGAGTTTGGCTTTGCTACCGCACCTCTTGTTGTTTCTGGCTGCGTGATGATGCGGGTATGTCATTTGGATACTTGTCCAGTTGGGGTTGCAACCCAAAATCCAGAGTTAAGAAAAAAATTCACAGGTAAGCCTGAATTCGTCGAAACTTTTTTTGAGTACATTGCTGAAGAGGTAAGGCAATTATTGGCTGAACTTGGATTTAAAAAACTGGAGGAGGCTATTGGACAGGTTGAATTATTGGATACGAGAGCAGCGTTTGATCATTGGAAGGCAAAAGGATTAGATCTTTCGCCGATACTTGTTGCACCAAATAGTGATTCACCTCGAAGAAATATAATTAAGCAAGATCACGGATTAGTCGCAGCATTGGATAATGAATTGATTAAACTTTCGAAAGATGCTTTGACAGTGGGTAAATCTGTAAGGTTGCAGATGCCAGTTAGAAATGTTAATCGAACTGTTGGCACAATGCTTGGAACTGAAATAACCCGAAAATACGGTGGGCAGGGGTTACCAACTGACACAATTGATATTAGTTTTCATGGTTCAGCCGGCCAGTCATTTGGTGCCTTTATACCGTCTGGCTTAACGCTAAGACTTTATGGTGATAGTAATGATTATGTGGCAAAGGGTTTATCAGGGGGGCGAGTGATTATTCGTCCAGATGAAAAGGCAAAATTCAAATCTAATAAGAATGTAATTGCTGGCAATGTAATTGGGTACGGTGCAACATCAGGTGAAATTCTAATCTCTGGAGTTGTTGGCGAGAGATTTTGTGTACGAAATTCTGGCGCTATAGCTGTAGTCGAAGGAGTTGGCGATCACGGGTGTGAATATATGACTGGTGGTGCCGTTATTGTTTTAGGACGCACTGGTCGCAATTTTGCAGCAGGCATGTCTGGTGGAATGGCATTTATTCTCGATATTGATCCTGCTTTAGTTAATACTGAAATGGTTGATTTACTTGCACTACCTTTAAATCAAGAAGAATTTGTTAACAATTCTATTTCGAAATTCTTCATCGAAACAGGCTCTGAGGTTGCTAGTGAGGTATTAAATGACTGGCCTAATAACAAAAATCGAATTACCCTTGTTATGCCAAGAGATTATGCAAGAGTTTTAGATTTAATGGCAAAGGCTCAACGTGAAGGATTGCCAGTAGAGGATGCAGTTATGGCGGTGATAAATGGCTGATCCAAAAGGTTTTTTAAATACGCCACGTGAACTGCCAAAACGTAGACCAGTTGATGTTCGGATTAAGGACTGGAAAGAGGTTTATCAGGATCAAGAATTCTCTGCCCTGCAAAAGCAAGCCGGCAGGTGTATGGATTGTGGAGTTCCATTCTGTCATCAAGGTTGCCCGCTTGGTAATTTAATCCCAGAGTGGAATGACTTAATTTGGCGTGGTGAAAAAGTTGAGGCAATCGAGAGGTTGCACGCAACTAATAATTTTCCCGAGTTCACCGGAAGATTGTGTCCGGCACCTTGTGAAACAGCCTGTGTAGTTGCCATCAATGCTGAGGCAGTAACCATAAAACAGGTAGAGCTAAGAACTATTGAAGAAGCCTTCTTGGAAAAACGAGTTGTGCCATTAACTCCAGATCGATTATCTGGTAGAACAGTTGCTGTTGTTGGATCTGGACCAGCGGGTCTAGCCGCTGCGCAACAGCTAACTCGAGCCGGACATACAGTTGTTGTATATGAGCGAGCAGATAAAATTGGTGGTTTGCTTCGATATGGAATTCCAGAGTTTAAAATGGAAAAATCGATCATTGACCGAAGGCTTTATCAAATGCAACAAGAGGGCACAAGATTTAGAACCGGCATAAACGTTGGCAAAGAGATCACTGGATCAGCTATGCGTAGTAAGTACGATGCTGTTGTCGTGGCGATTGGTGCAACAAATTGGCGAGATCTAACGATAACTGGTCGTGATGCAAAAGGTGTATATCAAGCTATGGAGTATTTGCCATGGGGCAATAAACAGGCGCTTAATGAATTGGATTCAGATCCGGTAATTAATGCAGCTGGTAAAGATGTAGTAATACTTGGTGGCGGAGACACTGGTGCTGACTGTTTGGGAACTGCCATAAGGCAAGGTGCTAAATCTGTGACACAGCTTGAAATTATGCCTCGCCCTGAAAATGAACGGCCAAGTGATCAACCGTGGCCAACATATCCAATGGTTTATCGGGTAAGCAGCGCTCATGAGGAAGCTGGGGATCGTATGTATGCAGTTTCAACTCAAGAATTCCTAAAAGATAGTGATGGAAATCTGCGGGCTTTGAAACTTGTTGAAACTAGATTTGTAGATGGCAAATTTGAATCAGTACCTACAAGTGAAAAAGAAATTCCAGCCCAACTTGTACTTCTGGCATTGGGATTTACCGGACCAGAGAAAAGTGAATTACTGAGCCAATTAGAGGTTGAACTCGATGATCGAGGAATTATTAAGCGCGATGATGATTATGCAACTACCTCCGAAGGCATTTATGTATGTGGCGATGCTGGCAGAGGGCAATCACTAATTGTGTGGGCTATTGCCGAAGGCAGAAGTGCTGCGGCAGCTGTCGATCGATATTTAACTGGACACACACAACTTCCATTCCCATTGGAGCCAACTGCAAGACCTTTGATGGTTTAAAGTCATATCTATGCGCCGCGCAAAAATAGTTTGCACACTAGGACCAGCTGTTGAATCAGTAGCCAAGATTACGGAATTGGTAGAGGCCGGCATGAACATGGCACGGCTGAATCTCTCTCATGGTGAACACATTGAGCATCAAGCGAGATTAAATATTGTCAGAGAGGTAGCAAAGAAAGCCAACAAAGCAGTTGCAGTTATAGCTGATCTACAAGGACCAAAGGTTCGGTTAGGTAAATTTTCAAAGGGCCCATGTGAAATTAGTAAAGGTGAGAAATTTATAATTACAACTCAGGATGTCGATGGGTCTAAAGAGCGAGCTAGTACGACGTATAAAGGATTACCTGGTGATTGCCGGGTGGGTGATTTGATACTTATTGATGATGGAAAAGTTACCGTAGAGGTAGTTGAGGTTTCTGGAACGGAGGTTGTGACCAAAGTAATTCATGCAGGTTTAGTCAGTAGTAATAAAGGATTAAATTTACCTGGAGTGGCGGTATCAGTACCGGCTCTTTCGGAAAAAGATGTTACCGATTTAAAGTGGGCGATTAAAGCCCAAGTTGATTTCATAGCGCTTTCATTTGTCAGAAGTGCTGCAGATTTAAAGGATGTCCATAAAGTCATGGATGAATTAGGAGTGCGTATTCCTGTAATTGCAAAGATTGAAAAGCCTCAAGCAGTTGCCAACCTACAAGAGATCGTTGACACATTTGATGGAATTATGGTTGCACGAGGTGATCTCGGTGTTGAATTGCCAATCGAAGATGTTCCTATGGTTCAAAAGCGTTGCATTACCCTGGCTCGTGAATCTGCTAAACCAGTAATTGTTGCTACCCAAATGCTTGATTCGATGATTATTAATTCACAGCCAACTCGCGCAGAAGCAACAGATTGTGCCAATGCGGTATTAGATGGTGCTGATGCCTTAATGCTCTCAGGTGAAACCAGTATTGGAAGTTACCCAATCGAATCAGTAAAAATTATGGCCAGAATTATTGAACGAACTGAAGAGGTAGCACTTGATCAAATCCCGCCTTTGAAACATTCACCTGCAACTAAGGGTGGTGCAATTACAAAAGCTGCCACAGAGGTTGGTTCTACTGTTGGAGCAAAATTTTTGGTTGCATTTACACAAAGTGGAGATTCGGCAAGACGTATGTCTCGGCTTCGTTCGCCAATTCCTA
>Ga0208960_1001379_pt1 | contig 12996 bp, 6 predicted proteins | sample GreLakmeON33MSRF_FD_187703 | JGI IMG/M metagenome (GOLD analysis project Ga0208960, IMG submission 187703) | Freshwater lentic microbial communities from great Laurentian Lakes, MI, USA - Great Lakes metaG ON33MSRF (SPAdes) | ecosystem: Environmental > Aquatic > Freshwater > Lake | place: Great...
GTCCGCGAGGAGCTTTACAACAACGTCAAAATCTTCCCCACCGCCACGCCGCTCGTGCGCGGCAAGCAGCTCCTCAAGCAGAAGGACGGCAGCGAGCGAGCCGTCGAGTCCGTCGTCACGTGGGTCAATCAATACGGCAACGGCGGCAAAACCCGCGTCTTCAGCAGCACCGTCGGCCACAACAACGACACCGTCGCCGACCCGCGTTACCTCGACCTCGTCACGCGCGGCTTGCTCTGGTCGTGCGACCAGTTGAACGCGACTTACCTAAAGCCCGCGCCCGCCACGACGGCCGCGCAACAAGTCGCCAGCGCCTCGGCCAAGGCGAAGTTGCTCACGCCGCCCGCGCCCGCACCGAAGCCCGACGCGCCGGCCAAACCCATCGTCGTCGCGCTGATTGATGGCCGACCGAACCTCGCCGTCGCCGGCACCGCGAAGGCGTCGAGCGAGGAGACGGGCAAAGGGAACTTCGCCCCCAACGCCATTGACGGTGACCCCGACACGCGTTGGTGCGCGGCGGGGGCCGGTTCCGGCCACACGTGGCAAGTGGACCTCGGCAAGGAACAGAAAATCACCGGCGTTCACATCAATTGGGAGTCGCAGAACAACGCCTACCGCTATCGCCTCGAAGCCTCCGCCGACGGCCAGTCGTGGCAACCGCTCGCCGACGCCGCGAAGAACGACAAGCCCGGCGCGACGCAAAACGACTTCGCCGCCGCCAACGCTCGCCACGTCCGCATCACGTATCTTGGCTCCAGTGCGGGCGGCTGGGGCAGCTTCTGGGAGTTCGCCGTGCTCGGTGAGAAGGGCGCGCCGCAGCCCGCGCCCGCCGCGCCCGCCGCTGGCAAGAAGGGCAAGCAGGCCAAGGCCGCCGACAAGGAGCCGCCCGTGCTTCCGTCCGTCGCCGAGGTCGAGAAGATGAAGCCCGTCACCGCCGAGAAAGTCGCCGCCATCCTCGCCGAGGTGAAAGCCGCCGAGGGCTTCGACGTGAAAGTCTTCGCGACGCCGCCCGCCGTGAACTACCCGGTCTTCGTCGCGGCCGCGCCGGATGGCACGCTCTACGTTTCCAGTGATGGCAACGGCTCGCTCGGCCGCCTCCCGAACCTCGGTCGCATCCTCCGCGTGCGCGACACGGACGGCGACGGCCAGGCCGACGAGGTGAAGGTCTTCGTCGCGAACGTGGACTCGCCGCGCGGCCTGCTCTGGGACCACGACCGCGTCATCTGCCTCCACCCGCCGCACGTCACCGCGTTCATTGACCGCGACGGCGACGGCCACGCGGACGAGAGCAAGGTGCTCATCAAGAACATCGCGTTCGGCTTCAAAGATCGCCCCGCCGACCACACGAGCAACGGCATTGAGTTAGGCGCGGACGGCTGGATTTACGCCGCCATCGGCGACTTCGGTTTCATGGAGGCCGAGGGCACGGACGGGCGGAAACTTCAGCTCCGCGCCGGCGGCATCGTGCGCTTCCGCCCCGACGGCACGGGCCTGCACCTCTTCGCGCGCGGCACGCGGAACATCCTCGAAGCCGCCGTCAGCCCCGAGCTGGACAGCTTCGCGCGCGACAACACCAACGACGGCGGCGGCTGGGACGTGCGTTTTCATCACTTCAGCGGACTGGAGGAACACGGCTATCCCTCGCTCTACAAAAACTTCGCCGACGAACTCATCGCGCCGCTCGCCGACTACGGCGGCGGCTCCGGCTGCGGTGCGTCGTGGATTGCCGAGCCGGGCTTCCCTGCCGCGTGGGCGAATGCGCCGTTCACCGCCGACTGGGGCCGCGGCGTTATCTACCGCCACGCCGTCACGCCGAAGGGCGCGACCTTCGCCGAGACCGAGAAGCCCGCCGAGTTCCTCAAGTTCACGCGCCCCACGGACCTCGACGTGGACGCCTCGAGCCGCGTGTATGCCGCGAGCTGGAAAGGCGCGACGTTCAACTGGGCCGGCATGGACGTGGGCTACATCGTCCGCGTCACGCCGAAGAATTTCCAAGCCCCCGCGCTCCCCGACTTCGCGAAGGCCACCGATGCCGCGCTGGTGAAACTGCTCGAAAGCCCCAGCCACCGCACCCGCCTCGAAGCGCAGCGCACGCTGATTCAGCGCGCCTCTTCTCCCTCGCCCCTCGGAGGGGAGCGGGCCGGGGTGAGAGGTGAAAGCGCGACTGCAACCGCCGTCCTCAATCTCGCCGCCGACAAAACGAAACCGCTCGCCTCGCGCATTGCCGCGCTCTTCGCGCTCACGCAATCCCTTGGCGCAAAAGCCCAAGCCAGCATCACCCCGCTCACCGCCGATGCCACCATTGCCCCGTGGGCCTTGCGCGCACTCACTGACGACGAGCGCACGCTCAACGCCGCCACCGTGACGCCGATCTTGGCCGCACTCAAATCCCCCGACGCCCGCACGCGCAAGGAAGCCCTCGTCGCAGCCGCGCGGCTCAGCAAAAACTTTCCTGCCCAAAATTTACCTGCCCTCCTCCCCCTGCTCACCGACCCCGACGCCACCATTGCGCACACCGCGATGCGCGCGCTCATCGCCCTCCGCGCCGCTGACGCTTGCCTCGCCGCCGTGGACCGCACCGATTCGCCCAGCCTGCGTGAAGCCGCCCTCCGCGTCCTGCGCCTCCTGCACGAGCCCGCCGTCGTGGACGGCTTGCTCGCGCGCCTCGCGAAGGAAACGGACTTCACCCGCCGCCAGGGCCTGCTCACCGCGCTGGCCCGCCTGCACTTTCTCGAAGGCAAATGGACCGGCACCTCGTGGGGCACGCGGCCGGACACGCGCGGGCCTTACTTCCAGCCGGAGGAATGGAGCGAGTCCAAGAAGATTGCCGACACGCTCACCGCCGTGATGGCCAAGGCCGACGCGAAGGAAGCCGTCTTCCTCGCCGGTGAACTCAACCGCCACCGCCTCGAAGGCGGCGCGTCCCTCGACAAACTCCTCGCCCTCGCCGCGCAGGACACGAGCGTCGAGCCAGTCCTCGTGCAACAGCTCGCCCGCGCGCAGACCGTCCCGCCCGGCGCGCTCGCCATGCTCTCCCGCAACGCCACCGCCGAGGCCACCGCGCCCACCGTCCGCGCCGCCGCGATCACCGCCCTCGCGAAGGCCGACCTGAATGCCGAGACCACCCGCGCCCTGCTCACGGGCGTCGCCGCGCTGCGCAAGAGCAAGGCCGACAGCGCGCTCGTGGACGCCGCGACCGACGCCTTCCTGAACTCCACGTTGGTTGAGAAGCAGCTCGCCACGCTGACCGCCGAAGCCGCGAAGACTGCCGGCGATGCGTCCCTCTGGGCCGACACCGCGCTCCTGCGCATCCACGACCGGCTGAAGGACAAGCAGAAGGGCAAAGCCGAAATCGGCGCCGCCTTCGACGCCGGCTGGGCCGAGCCGAAGCGCCGCGCGCAGTTGATTGAAGCCAGCGCGGCCGCGAACAAGAAAACCCTCGCGAACAAGATTCTCGTCGCTGCCACCGACCCGGACAAAACCGTCGCCGCCGCCGCGAAGAAGGCCATTGACCGCCTCAAGCTCGAGACTGCCCCGTCCACCGGCCCGCTCATCGGCACGTTGAAGCTGGAAGACGTGCTCGCTACCGTGCTGAACACCAAGGGCACCGTCGCGCGCGGCAAGGACGTTTACGCCCAGCTCGGCTGCGCGAACTGCCACACCGTCAGCCCGAGCGAGCCGCCGCGCGGTCCCATCCTCTCGGCGGTCGCGACCATCTACAAACGCCGCGAGCTGGCCGAGGCCATCTTGATTCCGAGCAAGAGCATCGCGCAGGGCTTCGCCGCGAACCGCTTCGTGATGAAGGACGGCGAGACCGAATACGAAGGCTTCGTCATCAGCGAGGCGGCGGACAAAATCATCGCCCGCCTCGTGACCGCGCAGGAAATCACCCTCAAGCCCGCCGACATCGCCCAGCGCGTGAAGCTGGAGAAGTCCCTCATGCCCGACGGCCTCGCCGCCGGCCTCAGCGTGAGCGACCTCGCCTCGCTGGTGGACTACCTCGAAAGCCTGGCGGCGGGCGGGAAGTAGGCCGTCAGCTTGTGCCGGCGACTGCAAGTCGCCAGCGCACGCGCTGCCCTATTGCGCGGAGATTTTCCCGGTCTGCTGGTTGATCACCCACTTCTTGCCGCCAGGCAGGACGGGGACGGACGTGATGATCTTGAGGTTGACCATCTCGGCGATGTCTCTCGGGACGCGCTTGTGTTGCTTGATGTAGTCGCCGAGGAAGTCATTAAGCGTCTGGACCATCTCTTGCGTGTAGGCCGTGTCTTTGGATTCGATGGTGCTCACGACCGGCGGCGGGGCTTGGCCGGGCTGCGGCGGGGCCAACGCGGGGCCGGGGACTTCGGCAGGCGCGGCAGGCGCGGGCGCGGGGGTGGGCTCCCGCCTGCATCCCGCCACGAGAACGAGCACACAGAGGCCAACCGGCAGCAGCAGGCTATGGAACAGATGTTTCATTGGTGCCGGGCGGAAGGCCATTGACGACGTTATCGACTGAATTCTCGTCTGGCTTTCGGCCAAGGATGCGCCAGCCATTGCACAAGTGCTGCGATTCAGGTTGAGGAAAGGCGGATCACTCAGGATATTTTGCGCAGCCGAATATGAGAACCGAATGACAGCCCCCGAAACATTCAGCCGTGGTGTGATGGCCATGACCCTCTTTGGCTTGGCGTTATCACTGACCATGCCTAGCCAAGCGGCGCTAGGCGAAGCCGGGGATTTCGCCGCGCTGCAGGCCGATGCTCAAAAGTCCTTTCGTGATGGCGTCTCTCCCTTCGTGACGACCTACTGCACGGAGTGTCACGGGGAGAAGAAACGGAAGGGTGGCATTAATTTCCTGCCTGCGCTCAAGAACCCCGGCGACGCAGCCTCCAGCAAACGGTGGAAGCAAGCGCTCGCCAGCGTGAAGACTCATGACATGCCGCCGACAGACGCAGGCAAGCAGCCGACGGAGGAAGAACGGCAAAAGTTCCTAGACTGGATAGCCAAGATCAAGTTTCTCAGTCCGAAGGATCCCGGTCCTTTTGTGATCCGTCGTTTGACCAAGGTGGAATATGGCAACACGCTGCATGATCTCTTCGGGGTGGATTCGGCGGTTGCCCATGAGCTGCCGGATGAGGTGTTCGGCGCGGGGTATCTCAATACGCTGTCACCCCTCCAGTCGGAGCAGTATCTCACGATCGCCAACGATGTGCTGGACCGGATTCTGGCCCCCAACGATGCGCCGCCGACTGCGGTGCAAAAGCGTCTGTTCGGTAAACCGCCAGCGCCAGGGGCTGATCTCCGAGCAGCGGCGAAAAAGGTCGCCCGTTCACTGGCCCGCAACGCCTATCGCCGGCCTCCCTCGGAGTCAGAACTCGATGTCCTGCTGGGTGTGTTCGATCTGGGGCGCGAAAACAAACTCACCTATCCAGCAGCCCTGCGATTGATGCTCAAGGCGGTCCTAGTTTCTCCCCAGTTCCTCTTTATCACGCCAGCGAAGGAGCCTGAATCGGGTCACACGATTGTTCCGTTGGATGACTATCAACTGGCGTCCCGTTTATCGTATCTGTTGTGGGCAACCATGCCCGACGCTGAGCTGTCCGCCTTAGCCGATAGCGGAAAACTCCACGAGCCGGCGGTTCTGAAGGCCCAGGTGAAGCGTCTGCTGCTGGATCGGCGTTCCCGGGCGTTGTTCGATGGTTTTGGTGCGCAGTGGCTTGGGGTTGGGAGCTTGCAGAGCAAGACCTTCGACACCGCCAAATTCCCCCAGATGACCGGCGCGATGCGCTCGGCGATGTATGACGAGGCCCGACTGTTCTTCGACAGCATCGTGCGTGAAAACAGGAGCGCCGTCAGCTTCGTGGACAGTGATTACACCTTTCTCAACGGGACCCTTGCCGCACTTTACGGTCTGGAAAAAACCGTCACCGGACCGCAGATGCGCAAGGTGAAGCTGACGGATGCGAATCGCGGCGGCATCTTGGGCATGCCCGGCATCTTGGCGACGACTTCCTTTCCCAACCGCACCAGCGCCGTCAAACGCGGCGTGTGGGTGCTTGAACAAGTGCTGGGCGAACATGTGCCACCTGCCCCGGCGAACGTTCCGGCCTTGGAAAAACAGGACCAACGGAAGGTCGCCAATATGACCCTACGTCAACGCACGGAACTGCACCGCACGAACCCCGTTTGTGCCAATTGCCACAAGGTTCTCGATCCGATCGGATTTGGTCTGGAAAACTTCGATGCCATCGGGCGCTGGCGTGATCAGGACGATTCGGGAGGCGCAATTGACGCTGCGGGTGAGCTTCCCGGTGGGAAGCACTTTGCGTCCCCCAAGGAACTGAAAGTCATTATCGCCGCACGCTCGAATGAGCTAGCTCGTAACCTGACGGAGAAGTTGCTGGCGTATGCATTGTGCCGCCAGTTGGAAGGCTACGATGAAATCGTGGTGGATCGGCTGATGGAAACCATCGCCAAGGATGGCTACCGCATACAGACCCTCATCACGGAAATCGTGACTAGTTACCCCTTTGTCCAGCGTCGTATCCAGACGCAAGTCACATCATCGTCCCATGAGAAAAAGCCTTCTAATTAATCGGCGCACCTGCCTGAAGGGAATCGGCGCCTCGCTCGCGCTGCCCCTTTTTGAATCCATGGGCTGGACTGAAGCGGGCAAAGGGAAGCCTTTCAAGCCGCCGGTTCGGCTCGGATTCATGTTTATGCCCCACGGCGTGATTATGGATCAATTTTGGCCCGCGAGGCCGGAGAGTTTCCTTTCCGCGCCACCATCGGCTTTGGAAGCCCTGCGCCCTGTGCTCGACCAATGTCTGCTGATGAAGGGCATCTCGGGCGTTCCGATCGCTCCGTTCAATGGCGCACCGCATGCGCTCGAGCTCTCAACCTGGCTCACGGCGGTGCTGCCGGATGCGAACCGGCGGAACCAGATAAAAATTGCGATATCTGCGGACCAGATCGCCGCCAATTACGTGGGCGCTCTCACCTCCTTACCGTCTTTGGAGCTAGCCACGATGCCTCAGACGCACAAGGAAAACCAAGAGGGACTAAACGAGGGATATTATACGCACTGCAGCTTTCGCTCGGCCACCCAGCCAGTCCCCGCCGAGACCAATCCCCGCAGCGTGCTCAACCGGCTCTTCGGCAAGTCCGGCCAAGCCCTCAACGGCGGCGACCGAGCCGTCTCCCCGGCGGAAGTGCTGGATCGAAAGATGTTGGATTTGGTCCTCGGCGGTGCCCGCGACCTGCGTCGGAAGCTGCCCCAAGACGATCAGCACAAACTGGACGAATATCTGGATAGCGTGCGCTCGGTGGAACGCCGCATTGCCGCCATCGAACATCGCCAAAAAGAGGCGGCCTTGGAGAAGGCCGGAGTCAGTGTGAGCAAGCGCAATGCTTCCGATTCTCCCCCGATTGAGATCAGAATTCCCGAGGGCGACAAACGCAGCGAGTATATGCAGGTGATGTGTGACCTCAACGTGCTGGCGTTCCAGACCGACACGACCCGCGTCAGCACCTACATCGGCTCCACTCCGAATGGAGTGTCCTATCCAGAGCTCGGCTTCAAGGACGAGCATCACTCCCAGACCCATCACAACAACAAGCCCGATCAGGTTGCTAAAGTCGCCGCCATCACCGCGTTCAACATCGCCCAGTTCGCCTACATGGTGAAGAAGATGCACAGCCTGCGGGAAGGCAACGGCACCCTGCTCGACAACTGCATCATGATGTGGGGCTCCGGCTTGGAGGACGGGAACAAGCATTCCCGCGAGAATCTCCCCTTCATCATCGCTGGCAAGGGCGGCGGCTCCATCAATACGGGACGCTTCCTAGCCGACACCAAAGGCAATCAAGGCGACCTGCTCACCACGTTGCTCGCGTGCGCCGGCATCCCGCTAGACCGTCCCGTTGGGATAGCCACCAAACAGCTAACAGAAGTGACCTCCAAAATTTAGACCGGACGGTCAAGGAGTTCAGTCCCTACATTATGCGCCCCCTCTTCCGCCTCCTGCTGGCTGCCATCCTCGGCAACGCCACGACCGCTACCCGCGCGGCCGAGCCGTTGGTGTTCATCTCGGCCTTCGCCCCCGGCACCAACGGTGCGATTCACGCCTTTCACCTCGACCCCGAGAGTGGTCGCCTGAAGCCCGCCCAGCGCACGGACGGCGTGGAGCATCCTTTTTTCATGGCCGCGTCGCGGGACCAGAAGTTCCTGTATGCGATCTACGCGAAGACCTTTGGCGGCAAGGAACCCGAGCAGGTGGCCGCCTACGCCATCGAAGGGCGCACGGGCCGGCTGACATTGCTAAACCGACAGTCCACGCGCGGCACGGCCAGTTGCTATCTGGCGGTGGACGCGACCGGCAAGACGGTGCTCGTGGCCAACTACACCACCGGCAACGTCGGCTCCCTCCCGGTGCGCGCCGACGGCTCGCTCGGCGAAATGGTGTCCTTCTTCCAGCACGCCGGATCCAGCGTGGACCTCCCGCGTCAGAAAGGGCCGAACGCCCACTCGTTCGTGGTGAGTCCCGACAACCGATTCGCCTTCGCTGCCGACTTGGGCATTGACCAGGTGCTGAGCTATCGCCTCGAGGCCGCCACGGCCAAGCTCACCCCCAACCAGCCACCGTTCGCCAAAGCCCCGCCCGGTGCCGGCCCGCGTCATCTGACCTTTCACCCCAATGGCAAACACGTTTACGTCATCAACGAGCTAAAAAACTCGGTCACGCTCTTTGACTACGCCGCCGCGTCCGGGACGCTGGCCGAGCGCCAGACCCTCTCGACCCTGCCCGCTGACTTCGCCGGCAAGAGCTATTGTGCCGACCTGAAGATTACCCCGAACGGACGGTTCCTCTACGGCACCAACCGCGGCCACGACAGCATCGCCATCTACCGCCTCGGCGACGACGGTCGGCTGACGCTGCTCGGGATTGAACCAAGCCTTGGCAAAGGCCCGCAAAACCTGGCGGTCGCGGTGGATGGCAAGTTCCTGCTGTGCGCGAACATGCCCGGCAAGAAGGTCGTGGTCTTTCGGATTGATGCACAAACGGGTGGCTTAAAACCAACTGGCGAGCCGCTGCCCTTGATCAGCCCGTCATGCATCATGGTCATCCCCTGAACCCGCTCCCACTCCCGTCCCAAGGGTTTCTTCACCAATACCAGGAACTCACCCACTGAAATGCCCCGCAGTTAGAGCCCTACAATCTAACCCGACCTTGCGCGATATGGGCTTCCAATCCAGCATGCTCCCATCCCGTTGAACACGCTTCGTTCCATCCTGAGACTCGCACTTCTCTGCCTTGTCCTCGGCAGCGGCAGTGGCTTCGCCGCCACGCCGTCGCTCGCAGCGGGCCGCCAACACTGGGCGTTTCAACCCTTGCGCCACACCCTGCCCCCGGCGGTGACGAACGCCGCCTGGGCGCGCAATGACGTGGACCGGTTTATCCTCGCCGCGCTCGAGGCCAAGGGCTTGAGGCCGTCGCCGGAAGCGAGCCGACAGACTTTGATTCGCCGCGTGACCTTCGACCTCATCGGCCTGCCGCCAACGCCGGAGGAAGTGGAGTCCTTCGTTCGCGATACTTCGCCACAGGCGTGGGAGCGCGTGGTGGACCGACTGCTCGCGAGTCCACACTACGGCGAGCGCTGGGGGCGGCACTGGCTGGACCTCGCGCGCTACGCGGACAGCAGCGGCTTCCACAACGACCTCGACCGCCCTCACGCGTGGCGTTACCGCGACTACGTCATCCGCAGCTTCAACGAGGACAAGCCCTACGCGCGCTTCATCGCCGAGCAACTCGCCGGCGACGAAGTTCCGGGCGCGGACGAGGAGACGCTCGTGGCCACGGGTTTCTGTCGCAACGGCCCGAGCAACGACGACAACATGGGCAACAACAAGGAGCAGTATCGCCTCGACGAGCTGGACGATGTCATCGCCACGACCTCGACGGTCTTCCTCGGCCTCACGGTGGGCTGCGCGCGTTGCCACGACCACAAGCATGACCCCATCACCAGCGCGGATTACTACAGCCTGCTCGCGGTTTTCAACGGAACGGTGAAGCACGGCGTGCCCAAGGAAAGCGACGAGAAGGACAAGGCGAAGGAGGTCGTGAAGTTGCAGGCGCTCATCGAGACGAAGGCGAAGGTCCCGCCCACCTACCTACTCCGGCGCGGCAGCCTGCAAAACAAGGGGCCAGAAGTCCCTCCCGCCGCGCCGCTAGTGCTTGTGTCCAACCCTCTGCGCTTCCCCGAGCCAGAGACGGACGCGAAGTCCTCGGGCCGACGACGCACGCTTGCGGAGTGGATTGCCGCGCCCGAGAACCCGCTGACGTGGCGCGTGCTGGCGAACCGCATCTGGCAGCACCACTTCGGGCGCGGCCTCGTCGCGACCCCGAGCAACTTCGGCTTCAACGGCGCGCGCCCCACACACCCGGAGTTGCTCGATTACCTCGCGGCCCGGCTCGCCTCGGACGGCGGGCGGTGGAAGCCGTTGCACAAGTTGCTGTTGATGTCAGCGACGTATCGGCAGGCATCGCAGCCCAACGAGCTTGGCCAACGGATCGACCCGGAGAACGCGTTTCTCTGGCGCGCAAGTCGGCAGCGGCTCGAAGCCGAGGCGCTGCGCGACAGTATTCTTGCAGTTAGCGGGAAGCTGAACCCGCAGCTCGGGGGGCCGGGCATCAAGCCGCGCATTCGCGCCGACCTGCTGACCGCCAGCCAGCGTAACAAGTGGCCCGTGCTTACGTCCGAAGGCCCGGCACAGTGGCGGCGCAGCGTCTATATCTACGCGAAGCGCCAGCTGCTCATGCCGATAATGGAACTCTTCGATGCGCCGACCACCACGGACAGTTGTGCCGAGCGGATGCAGAGTGTCGTGCCCACTCAAGCGCTGGTGCTGATGAACGACGAGTTTGTCGAGGACCACGCGGGCTTCCTCGCGCTACGCGCCGTGGCCGAGGCGGAGGAGCACTTGTCGCGCGTGATTGAGCGGATGCAGTCACTGGCACTGGCCAAGCCGGCAGGCCCGGAACGGCTGAAGCAGGCGGTGGCGTTCGTCGAGGCGCGCGAGGCCGTCTATGCGAAGGTGCCTTCGCCCACGAACTTGCCGCGCCAGCGTGCGCTCACGGACCTGGCCCATGTTATGTTCAACAGCAGCGAGTTCATCTACATCGAATGAACCTGACCCGCAGACGGATGCTTCAGTTGAGCGGCGGCGGCTTCGGCGCGCTGGCGCTGAACTCGTTGCTGCACGCGGAGGGCGCTCTCTCCGCCCCGGCCTCCACGAACCCGCTGGCCGCGCACCCGCCGCACTTCGCGCCGCGCGCCAAGTCCGTCATCTTCCTCTTCATGTATGGCGGGCCGAGCCATGTGGACCTCTTCGACCCAAAGCCCGAGCTGGAGAAATGGCACGGCAAGGCCATCCCCGTGTGGAAACCCGAGGACGCGTTCATGGGCCGCAAAACGCAGAACGTGGCGATGAAAAGCTACTACGGCTTCGCGAAGCACGGCGCGGCCGGCATAGACATCGCGGAGACGTTTCCCCACCTCGCGCGCTGCGCGGACGACCTGTGCGTCATCCGCTCGATGCACACGGAGAGCAACAACCACGGCCCCGCGCTCTTCCAGATGAACAGCGGCTTCACGCAGGCCGGCCGGCCTAGCATGGGTTCGTGGGTGACTTACGGACTCGGCTCCGAGAGCGAGAACCTGCCGGCGTTCGTCGTGCTGCTCGACCATCAGGGCGCGCCAGTGAACGGGGCGATGAACTGGTCCAACGGTTTCATGCCCGCCTCGTTTCAAGGCGTGCCGTTCCGCTCCAGCGGCGACCCCATCGCCTACCTCACGCCGCCGAAGAATGTTTCCGCCAGCCAGCAGCTCGCCCGCCTCGACCTGCTGCGTCAGTGGAACGAGGAATACGCCGCCGCGAATCCCGCCGAGACCAGCCTCGCCGCGCGCATCGCGAGCTACGAACTCGCGTTCCGCATGCAGATGAGCGCCGCCGAGTGCGTGGATGTCGCGCGCGAGCCGGAGTCCATTCGCAAGCTCTACGGCCTCGACCGTCCGGTGACGCAGCACTTCGGACGCAACTGTCTGCTCGCCCGCCGGCTCGTCGAGCGCGGCGTGCGCTTCGTGCAGCTCTACAGCGGCGGCAACGAAGGTCCGAAGGCTTGGGACGCGCACGACGACCTAAAGAAAAACCACGACCTCCACTGCGCCGAGACGGACCAGCCCATCGCCGCGTTGCTCAACGACCTCAAGGCTACCGGCCTGCTCGACACGACGCTCGTGATCTGGGGCGGCGAGTTCGGCCGTTCACCCGTCGCGGAGAACGGCAAGGGCCGCGACCATCACCCGAAAGGTTTTACGATGTGGATGGCCGGCGGCGGCATCAAGGGCGGCATGGTCCACGGCGCGACCGACGAGTTCGGCTACAACGCGGTGGAGAAGCCCGTCTCCGTCCCCGACCTGCACGCGACCATTCTCCACCAGCTCGGCCTGAACCACGAGCAGCTCACCTACCGTAACACCGGCCGCGACTACCGCCTGACGGACGTGAGCGGCGAGGTGGTCAGAGAGCTTTTGGTGTAGCGCCTTTGACGGCCCACCTCTGTGGTCGAAGGAATCCGAGTTGGACCACGGAGCCGCGATGGACACAGAGGGCGAAGTGTAAACGCCGGTTGAAAAGTGCGGCGGGGTCACGGATGTGACAGGGCAGTTCAAAAGTGCGGCCTCTTCATGAACCATGAAGCATGTATCGCCTTATGGAAGACTGGACCGACATACGGGAACGGGTGGCCTCGGGCAAGGTGAGCAAGCGAGCGATTCTCCGGGAGACGGGGATGCACTGGAAGACGCTCAAAAAGATCCTGACGCACACTGAGCCGCCGGGCTACCGGCTGCGCCAGGCCCGGCCCAAGCAGAAGTTGGGGCCGTATCAGGAGCGCATCGAACAGATCCTCAAGGAGGACCAACTGCTGCCGCGCAAGCAGCGGCATACCGCCA
>Ga0208960_1001382_pt1 | contig 12967 bp, 9 predicted proteins | sample GreLakmeON33MSRF_FD_187703 | JGI IMG/M metagenome (GOLD analysis project Ga0208960, IMG submission 187703) | Freshwater lentic microbial communities from great Laurentian Lakes, MI, USA - Great Lakes metaG ON33MSRF (SPAdes) | ecosystem: Environmental > Aquatic > Freshwater > Lake | place: Great...
CCGAGTGGGCAATCGCTTGTTTGTGTGTGATCTGTGGGAGGGTGTGTGGCGGTCGATCGATCTCTCGCCGTTGTCGCAGGAAGGTTGTGCGACTTGTCGGGGCGGGGATTATCCGTGGCTGGAAGGCCGCGTTGCCCGGCGGACTGCCGTGCTCTGCGGTCGGGATGCGGTGCAGGTGGCGTCGTCTGGCATGGACGGCGTGGACCTTCCGGCATTGGCCATCCGGCTGGCCGCGGTTGGTAGCGTGACGGCCAATCGCTGGTTGCTCCGCGTTGAGGTAGAGCCAGGCATTGTGCTCTCGGTGTTTGCCGACGGCCGAGCCATCGTGGCCGGCACGCGAGAGGAAGCCAAAGCCCGCGCGATTGTGGCCCGTTACCTCGGTGCTTAAAGCGAGATCGCTTCAACCTCCGACAAGCCCAGCCAGCCCGCCGCGATTCCGACCGCAGCGGCCGCCAGCACAACCACCGGCGTCGGCAGCCAGCCTCGCAGAAGCGTAGCACCGCAGGCGATCGCGACGCAGAGAGTTAGAATCGCAGGCTTCCCGTTTGGCACAAACGCCTCAAAACCAAGCCGTACTGCCAGCAGGGCAATGGCTCCCACCACCACGGCCCCAATGGCGGCGAGCGATCGGTCCAGCCTGGAACCAGCCCGGATCGACTGCACCAAGGGAGCCAGTCCGAGCACCATTGCAAACGATGGAATAAATGCAAAGGCAGTCGCAATCGCTGCGCCCCACATTCCGGCAACCGGATCCCCAGCGGGCGACGTTTTCCAACCGGCCAGAAATCCGATGAATGTGACAACCAGGATCAGCGGCCCGGGCGTGGCCTCGCCCATCGCCAATGCGTCAAAGCGTTCCGGTGGCTGGAGCCCACACTCCCACGCCAATCGTGGCCGCTGGCTCGTAGGCATGGACGGCTGGAAAGCCCCTCGAAGGGTCGCGTGTTGCTCCACAGGTGTGGTATCGTGTCATTGATGATGGACGTTATCAACCAACGCGATGCGATTCCCTTTACAACAGCCGATGGCTCGACGATTCGGGAGCTATTGGCCCATCGCAATTCATCCATCCGCCAGCAGAGCTTGGCCGAGGCGAGGCTGGCTCCAGGCCAGGCCACCACGCCCCACCACCATAAAGTGACAGAGGAGATCTACTACATTCTGTCGGGCACCGCCCAGATGACGCTGGGCGCAACGACTCGCGGAGTCGGCCCAGGCGATGCCATCGCGATTCCTCCCGGCGTGCGACACACGATTCAGAATACCGGGTCGAGCGAGCTTGTCTTTCTGTGTACGTGCGCCCCTGGCTACGAGCCAACCGACACATTCCTCGAGCCGTCTGACCGGTAGTCGATTCCTCGCAAGTCGATCCCGCCGCAGGATTTTCCAGGTGGTGCTTCCGGCCGGCTTCGCAGAAAGTCGTTTCAAGTGCTAGACTTGTCAGTGGTCTGACCGATGGCGTCAATTGGCTCGGGTTGCGACGTTCCCAGCCCATGGCTGCGCCTTGCCTCACTGGATTTTATTTCCCCACCATTTTCGCACCAGCCTGCCTCGCCCCGCATGCCCCCACCCGATCCTTTTTCAACTATCCTGATTTCCGAGGGCATCCTCAGCGCCGACCAACTGGCCGAGGCGATGCGGATCGCTGCTGCTTCGGGGAAGAAAATGCACGACGAAGTTGTGCGGCTAGGCTATGCGCCTGGCGAAGCGGTCATGAAGGCGTTGGCCAAAGCCCATCGCTTCAAGTTCAGCGACTTGACGGGCATCTCCGTGCCGCAGGAAGTGATCGACCTGCTGCCGGAGAGCGTGGCTCGCGAAAACAATATTTTTCCGCTGTCCGAGTCGGGTGGCACCCTGCACGTGGCCACCAGCGATCCGACCGACATGGATATTCAAGAGAAGCTGCGGTTCATCCTCAACCGCGAAGTTGAACTATCGCTTTCGCTGCGAGAGCAGATCGTGGAGGCGATCAACCGTCACTACGGTGCCAGCGACGGCGAGAGTGCCGACTCCATGCTCCAAGAATTCACCGACACGGCGATCGATTTCACGGAAACGGCCGTCGAGCAGGCGGCCAACCAGAATCCCGACGACACGTCCGACGCGCCGGTGGTGAAGCTCGTCAACCTCATCATCACCGAGGCCGTGATGCTCCGCGCCAGCGACATTCATATCGAGCCGTTTGAGGATCGCGTGCGGATTCGCTACCGCATCGACGGCCGGCTCGTGGAGCGAGACAACCCTCCCCGCCGTCTCCTCGGTGCCATTCTTTCCCGCATCAAAATTCTCTCCAAGCTGGATATCGCAGAACGCCGCCGCCCGCAGGACGGCCGGATCAAGCTCACTGCCGACGGCAAGGATTACGATCTTCGCGTGAGCGTGCTCCCCACCAACCACGGCCAATCTGTGGTGATGCGGATTTTGGACAAAGACAACATTCGCGTGGGCATCCGTCAGCTCGGCCTCTCCGAGAGCGACTTCCGCATATTCAAAAATCTCATCCGCCGCCCCAACGGCATCATTCTCGTGACGGGGCCGACGGGTTCAGGCAAGACAACCACGCTGTACGCATCACTCAATGAGTTGAATCGGCCCGACACGAAAATCATTACGGCCGAGGACCCCGTCGAATATTACTTGGCGGGAATCAATCAGGTTGAGGTGCGACACAGCATTGGTCTCGACTTCGCGAGAGTCATTCGTTCGATGCTGCGTCAGGCCCCCAACGTGATTTTGGTGGGCGAGATGCGAGACACAGAAACAGCACAGATGGGCATTCAGGCATCGCTCACGGGGCATCTCGTCTTTAGCACGCTGCACACCAACGATGCCCCAGGCGCGATCACTCGCATGATCGACATGGGTGTGCCGGCCTATTTGGTGGCCTCCAGCGTGATTGCCATCTTGGCTCAGCGGTTGGTGCGCATCAATTGTCCGAAGTGCAAGCAGCCCTTTACGCCGCTGGACACGCAGCTGGAATTGGCCGGTGTCACGCCAGAGATGCTCAAGGGAGCCACGATCATGAAGGGCCGCGGCTGTGCCCACTGCCAGAAGTCGGGCTACAAGGGTCGGCTGGGCATCTTCGAGTTGATGGTGATGAATAACAAGATCCGCGAACTGGCTTTTCAGGGAGCCCCCACGCAGGAAATTCGGCGTGCGGCGGTGGGCCAGGGCATGCGGGTGATGTTTGACGATGGCGTGCAAAAAGTTTTGCGGGGCATCACCACATTTGACGAAGTCTTTCGCGTCAGTAAGAAAGCCGAACGGTAGAACCGCCCTGGAGTGTCGGACGGGCAAAAACGTGCGTTTTGGGCGAGTGCCCGGCACCACAGGCCGCATACAGCGTGTCAGCCCGCACGGGATCCACAGCCTGAGAGGCCTGCGCCACTTCGGGGTTGTCTTTTTGGCCGCCGCAGTCGATAATACTGTTAGGTGTGATCGGCGGCTGTCAGGGGCTCGGCCGGTCTCCACCGCTGGCGACTTCTACCGTGGGCGGGTTCCCTTTTTTTGCCGCACCCTTTTTTGCGCCTGCCCCATCGGGCGATGGCCAGCCAGTGTGCCTTGGGTTGGGCGCACCCGGAGTGAAGACGCCCGCCCCGATCGGCTGCGGCATGGGGCAAACCATGGGCTCGGTGCGAAACGCGGCAGGGCCGTCAGAATTCGAATATAATTGCCAGCAGAGGGCTTCCACTGTTTTGCAAACCCTCGAGTCTGTTTTGTTTCAACGAGGTTTTTTCACCATGAGCACGGCCGTTTCCTCCTCTCCAGCGTCTCCTATGGCTGGTCAAATCGACAAGTTGCTAAAAGTGGCCGTGGATCACCATGCCACAGAGTTGCGGCTGTCTGGCGGCGTCGCGCCGATGCTCTTGATCAACGATCAGATGCGGCCGATGAAAACCAAGCCGATTGCCACCGAAGAAGTGTTGGCGATGGCTGCAGCGATCAAGCCACCTGGGGCTGCTGACGCGAAGTTTCGATTCATATCATCGCTCGGCCCATGCATCGGATCACTGGTCGACAATGAGGGCACCAAAGTGCTCATCCTGCGAGTGGAAGCTCACGCCGAGTCCCTCGCCAGCGATGCCGCGCCGCTGGAGCTGGACGTGCAGCACGACCCGCAGTCGCGTGACACACAAGCCGATGCCAATCCGGCCGCCCCCTATGCGATGCCGAAGATTGCCAGCGTGACGGTGCAGATCGACAAACTGCTCACTGCAGCGGTCAAGAATGGCGTCAGCGATATTCACATCACCACGGGCCTGCCACCGGTGTTTCGCATCGATGGGCACATGAAGCCGCAGCCCACGAAGGTGCTGACAGCCGACGACACCAACGGCCTCATGAAAGCGATCACGCCGGAGCGTTGTCAGGCAGAGCTGGCCGAGAAGGGCGGATGCGACTTCGGCTTTGCTTTTGGCGATATGGCCCGCTTCCGCGTGAGCGTGTTTAAGCAGCGAGGCAGCATCGCGATGGTGTTGCGGCAGATTCCAAACAAGATGCTCACCCCGGAGCAGCTGGGCGTGCCGGATGTCTGCAAGAAGCTGGCGATGCGCCCGCGAGGCCTTTTTCTCGTGACCGGTCCCACGGGCTCCGGCAAAAGCACCACGTTGGCCAGCCTCATCAACTTCATCAATGAAACCACCGATCACCACATCATCACGATCGAAGACCCCATCGAATTTTATCACCAGTCAAAAAAGAGCACGGTCAATCAGCGAGAGATCGGCAGTGATGTGCCAAGCTTTTCTGAAGCTTTGCGACGCGCTCTGCGGCAAGATCCCGACGTGATTCTCGTGGGCGAACTACGAGATCTGGAAACGATCGAAGCGGCGATCTCTGCTGCCGAAACGGGCCACGTCGTCTTTGGCACGCTTCACACAACAGGCGCTCAAGGCACAGTCAACCGGATCATCGACGCCTTTCCAACCAACCAGCAGGAGCAGGTTCGCACGCAGCTTTCCACCGCGATCATTGGCGTGGTGTCGCAGGCCCTGCTGCCGAAGATCGGCGGCGGTCGCTGTGCGGCGTACGAGGTGCTCGTCTGCACGCCGGCCATCGGGAATCTGATCCGCGAAAACAAAACATTCCGGATTAACTCGGCGATTCAAACGGGCAAAAAGCTGGGCATGCAGCTCCTCGACGACAGCCTTTTTAAGCTGTGGGCGGAGAAGAAAGTGACGGAGGAGGATGTGCTGGCCAAGTCGCAGGCTCCCGACGATCTGGCCATCCGGATCGCCAATGCCAAGCGGGGCATTTTCGACGACGACGAAGATGTCGTTCGGAAAGCCAAAGATATCGGACACAAATCATAAGGGAAGGCGAGTTTTCAACCCAGCCGACTCACCTCAAACAGATACAAAACAATGGCTATCAAACGTCTTGGACAAATCCTGATCGACCTTGGCTTGATTGACGAGCAGCAGCTTGCAACGTTGCTTGAAGAGCAAGTCTCTCGCGGCGGCGAGCTGGTGGGGAAGGTGGGTGTGTCGCTGGGCTTCTTTACAGACGAACAGCTCGGCGAGGCCTTGGCTGAGCAGTGGGGCACCACGTTTGTGACGCTCTACGATCGCGCCATTTCATTGGAGGTGCTCAGGCTGGTCAGCGAGCCAATGGCCCAGCTCTACCGCGTGATTCCGCTGGAGCTTTCGGGGAACCGGCTGACGATTGCCTCGGCTGAGCCACAGAAGATTCAGATCGCCGACGAGTTGCGAACTTTTTTAGGCTACGACATCCACGTCTGCGTGGCCACGGAGCCCGAGATCCAAAAGGCGATCGAGAAGAGCTACTCCTCGGCAACAGAGAGCGTTGAGTCGCTGGTGGAGGGGCTTGAGAACGACAGCGAATTGGCGGCACAAGCGGCTGCTGCAGGCCGCGAGGGGCCCACGGAATTGACCAGCGTAGAGGCTCTTGCCGAAAGTGCCCCCGTGCGAAAGCTGCTCAATATGGTCTTGCTCTTGGCCATTCGGGACGGAGCCAGCGACATTCATTTTGAGCCATTTGAGCACGAGTTTCGGATCCGCCTGAAGGCCGATGGGGTGCTGCAGGAGATGGTGCCTCCCCCCAAGCATCTGGCCTTTGCGATCACGACCCGCATTAAGGTGATGGCCAACCTCGACATCGCCGAGCGTCGGCTGCCGCAAGACGGCCGCATCGAACTGAACGTCGGCGGCCATCCGGTCGATTTGCGTGTCAGCGTGTTGCCAACGCTCTTTGGTGAGAGCGTGGTCATGCGGGTGCTGGATCGCGGTGTGGTGTCGCTGGATCTGACGAAAGTGGGGCTGGCGCCGGCGATGCTCCGCCAGTTTCGCGAGGTGATTCAGAGGCCCAACGGCATTGTGTTGGTCACTGGCCCGACCGGCTCCGGCAAGACCACCACGCTCTATTCGGCTCTTTCGGAGCTCAACACCGTAGACGACAAACTCATCACCACCGAAGACCCCGTCGAGTACGACATCGATGGCATTGTGCAGGTGCCGATCGATGCCGAGATCGGCAACACATTTGCGGCCTGCCTGCGGGCCATCCTTCGCCAAGACCCCGATCGCATTTTGGTGGGCGAGATCCGCGACGTGGAAACAGCTGAAATCGCAGTGCAGGCCGCCCTCACAGGCCACATGGTGTTTAGCACGCTCCACACCAACGACTCTCCCTCCACGGTCACTCGCCTGCGAGACATGGGCGTGCCGCCGTTTCTGATTACAGCCACCGTGGAGGCGATCTTGGCCCAGCGTTTGGTGCGACGGATCTGTGCCAACTGCCGCGAAGAGGTTGTGCCTGGGGCGGATGTCATGGCCGACCTGCAACTCACGACCGATCAGACAGTCGGCAAGAAATTCTTTCGCGGCAAGGGCTGTGAGAAGTGCAACCGCACAGGCTACAAGGGGCGCCTGGGCCTCTACGAACTGCTCATCATGACCGATGAACTCCGCGACATGATCATGCGCAATGCCTCCACGGAAGACCTCCGTGAGGCGGCCCGTAAAAACGGCATGGTCACGCTTCGCGACTCCGGCATGGAAGGTATTTTTGGCGGCCTGACAACCGCCGAAGAAGTGATTCGGGAAACAATCCTCGACGCCTGAATGCTCGATGTATCCATTCGATTTAGAAGCTCCACGCATCAACTTTGGGACGCGTTTCAACGTGTCGTAAATCATGCCAACCTATCAATTTGAAGCCATCGACGCCGCCACGGGCAAGGAAATTCGCGACTCGGTCGAAGCCACGACCGAAGCCGAAGCGCAGGCCACAATCCGTTCCATGGGTTACATGGTGACGAAGCTGCGGGCCAAGAAGGCAGCCGCCGGCACCGCAGGAAAAAAGAAAAAGAAGCCCGGTCGCACGTTTGCAATCGGCGGCGTCAAGAGTCGGGATCTCACGCTCTTCACTCGGCAACTCTCGATTCTGCAAGATGCCGGCCTGCCGATTTTGCGCAGCTTGAAGGTGCTCGCCGACATGCAGAAGCCAGGGCGGCTCAAGAACTCGCTCCTCGACACCTGCGACGAGATCGAGGGCGGCTCCACGCTTTCCGAGGCTTTTTCCAAGAGCCCCAAGGCCTTCGACCGACTCTATTGCAACATGATCCGCGCGGGTGAAGCGGGCGGTGCGTTGGAAGTGATTCTGCGGCGATTGGCCGAGTTCATGGAGCGCAGCCAGTCGCTCAAGCGGAAAGTCAAAGGCGCGATGGTCTATCCGATCGTGGTGGTGAGCGTGGCCGTCGGCATTCTCACATTCATCATGATGAAGATCGTGCCGCAGTTTAAAAAGATCTTTGACGACTTCGGCTCCACGTTGCCGCCGATGACGCAGATACTCATCGACATTTCGAATTGGGTGGTCAACTACTGGTATTTGATTCCGGCGATCCCATTCGGAATCAGGCTCATCCTAAAGGGCATCTGCATGATTCCCTACGGCCGCTTCGGATGGGATCTCTTCATCTTGAAGGCTCCTGTGTTCGGCCAGTTGGTTGAGAAAAATATCATGTCTCGCGGATCTCGCACGCTGGGCACATTGCTGGCAAGCGGCGTGCCCATTTTGGAGGCGCTCAACATCACAAAAGAAACCTCCGGCAACATGATGTTCGAGAAGCTCTATGGCAAAGTGTCGGATTCGATCCGCGACGGCAACGCGATTGCCAAGCCGCTCAAGGAATTTTCCGTCCCCCCGTTCAACATTGTGGCAATGTTCTTTTGGACGATCTTCTTGCCGGGCATTGGTGCGTTGCTCTACATGACGAAATACAACAAGCGAGTGGTGGACGATCTCGTTGTCAACATGGTGGACGTGGGCGAGGAGTCGGGCGAGCTCGACACCATGCTCTATAAGGTTGCCGACACCTACGACGAAGAGGTGGCCGTGCTGACGGAAAGTCTGACGAGCCTGATGGAGCCTATTTTAATCATTTTCTTGGGTGGTGCCGTGGGCTTTATCGTGATCGCCCTCTTCATGCCGCTGATCAAACTCATTACGGATTTGTCATGAAAACAGATGTAGTTCTTTGCCGGCACGGCCCGTTGTACTTGCCTCCCCCTTTTAAAAAGGGCAGGCAGCGTGGGAAGCCCTGCGGTGCGGCATCCGGCAGTCGCGCCTTTACCATTGTGGAACTTTTGGTCGTTGTTTCGATCATCTTGGTGTTGATGACGATGGTGGCCGCGGCTGCATCAGCGGCCCGTGGGAGTCAGAAGCGATCTGGAACTGCGGCATTGATCGCCAAGCTCAACATTATCGTCATGACTCAACTGGCAACGTACGATTCTAAGAGCATCCAGGCCTCGAACCTGCCCGCGGGCATCGCGAATAAATCCCAAGCTCGATCCTGGTACATCCGCCGCAACATGATCACGGGCGACCTGCCCGATCGCTGGACGGATGTGGCATACATGGCGAGCAGTGCCTGGGAGTTGACTTCGCCAGCGCAGCGAACGTATGTCAACATTTATAATGCGGCATCGCCCAAGCCCACAGATGCCTACGCCGGTGCCGAGTGCCTCTTCATGATCGTCATGCAAGGGGGCATCGCCAGTTGTCTCGACTGCGGATCTCTGAACAGTTCCGACTTTGGTGATAAGGATACCGATGGATTTCAGGAGTTCTGGGACTCGTGGGGCAATCCGATTGGCTACATTCTGTGGCCTGCCGCGGTGGAGTTGCCAGCGGGCAGCGGCACGCCATTTTTTGCGGGCACTCGGCAGCTTGTGGCTCCGTTTTCTGGAACGCCGGGCCCGACGCTCGGGATCAAGCCGCTGATTTATTCGGCCGGCGCAGACGGAGAGTATTCATTCGATCGCAATAACGAATCAAAGATGCTTTCTGCTGGCACAAGCCCCGTAGGTCGCGACTGCGGAAATTGGCAAGTCTCGCCCACTAGCGTTTTGGGAGGCCTGAGTAGTCCCGACTACCGCAGCGACAACATCACCAACCTGGATCTGGAGGCCAAGCAATGAGCCGCCTTCGCTCCAAGTCAGGGTTTACGCTCGTGGAGTTGCTCGTGGTGGCGTCCATTTTTGCAGCCCTATTTGCACTCTTGCTGGCCGGTGGTGGTGCGAGTTCCAGCCGCAAAGCCCAGATCCGTCAGGGCGCTCAAATGCTGGCCTCGGTGCTGGTGGCTACGCAGAGCAAATCCCTTGGTAACGAAGCGGGGGCTGCTGTGATTTTCGCGCGATCCACGCTGTCGGGTTCGATGACCACCTCCGTCTTTTTTGCCGACGCGCTGCCATTCATCATGGGCACGGCAACTGGTATGCCACCGTCCAATCTCAGCGACGCCACGGCGTCTGTCACGGTCACTCCTACCAGTGCCGACGCTACGGATCTCGTCAACGGCTATAAGATTATTTTCTACAAGCAGGGCGGGTCGGCAGCAGTTGAGCAACCGCCCACAGCGTGGATGGGATTCACTGCTCCCTCGCCTCCTGTCGGCACGGTCAGCTTCCGCACCACTTCCGGCCAAACGTCCAGCAATACGATCTGGCCCAAACCCGTCGCGGCTCCGTTTGATATCCTCATCGCCCGTTATCCCGTCAAATCGCTCCTCGCGATGGAGTTTCCCAAGCTGGCGGCTTTGGACCTGCGTTACAGTGGCTATGCCGATACGCCAAACTCTCTGGCAGGCGATGTGGCGATTGCCTTCGACAGGATTGGCGGCATTGATGCGGTGATGCAGGAGGTGCTCGCCGCCTCTCGCACCACGCAACCGATCGATCCGATCGTACCCATTTATCTTTTGGTTGCCGCCCGCGAAGACATTGTGGCCGGCTCCAATACGCTCGCCAACGACGACTCCATTTGGCTCATGATCAATCCGCAAACCGGCCGCGTTTCGGTGGCGGCCAATGTTCCGCAGTCTGGGGCAGACCAGGTGGCAGTGCGAGCCGCCCGAGCCAACGCCAGAGCCGGTATCGGCCTAGGAAAGTGAGCTGCGTTATGTTTTTCGCGATGAAAAAAGTTTCCCACGTGCCGCCTCCAGCGGGGAGCAGGGCTGGGTTTTCGCTTTTGGAAGTGCTCGTAGCGTGCGGCATTCTGGTGATTGGCCTGACGAGCATCGCCGCCATCTTGCCTGCGGCGAGTTCGCGGTTGGCCGAAGCCACGGCCGAAGACCGCGCCGGAACGCTGGCCGCCAATGCCTACGCCGAGGCAGTCGCCCGGGGACTGCTCTCGAGCGATATTTTCCCAGCGTCCAGCAGCGGTACGACGTGTGTGGTGTTTGGTCGGGTGCTCACCATCAACGGCACGTCCACATCCATTCCCGGCGGTAAAGTTGCCCTGGCCTCAGGTACAACCGTCTCGGGCACCGTTTTATTCACTCGAATCGATCAAGCCCGCGGCTTTGTGTTGGAAGACGATCTCACGTATTCCATTCCCACAACGGGTGAAACGCCGAACAACTTGTTCCTCAACGGCGGCACTGGCCCTCGGGAATATAAAGATCGCGTCTGCTGGGGTGGGATGCTCACGCCCACCGTGTTGACGGGACCAGTGGGGCCGGGCAGTGTGGCCACGCTGAGTCTGGCAGTGTTTAAGAAGTCCGGGGACATGCAGTCCCTGACGCTCACACCCACCTCTGGCCTCTACGCCGTTGCCGTTCCGGCCGTTGGGCCAGCGGATGCACAAACTCGCAAAAAATACGCCAAGGGCTGCTCTTATTTGCTGGTCCTCCCAACTGGCGCCGCGCCCACGTGGCAGCGTATTAACGCATCGTGGACCGTTACAGGATCCACGGTTCTTACAGGATCCACGTTTCTCACGTTCACCGGCACGCAGTCGTTTCCTGCGAACACTCCAGCCATCGGCTTCGAAGGTCTTCTGCGTCTGGACGAGCGAACCATTGTGCTGGATTAAAAAACAAATGCACGGACTGTTCACGGCCTACGCCGAAAGTCGCACTGAAAACGCACAGAACACACGAAGGCAATACAGGGGCAGGGAAATCGTGAGAAAGGCGCGTTCGTTATGAAAATATCTCCATCGCCCCAAGCCACCCCTCGGCGGGGCATGCTCCTGCTGCTCGTGTTGAGCATGCTCACGATCTTCATGATGCTGGCCGTGCTGATGCTCGTTATGGCCACTCGCTCGCGTCTCTCTGCCCATGCGTTTGCGACGGCAACGGCATCCAACGGGGCTTCTACCGGCTTGGCGAAGTCGTTGCTGGATGAGGCACTCATGAAGCTCATCAATGGGCCTTCGGCCCCGTTGGCGATAGACGACGTCTCAGAAAGCTTATTAGAAGACAAATACGGCACAGCCACTGCCCTCATCGGAACGCTGCAGTCAATCGCGGGCAGCGGTCCGCTGCTCTCCGCGACGGTGGCTGTGAATGTGACAAAACCCATCGAACTCAATGGTCGAATCATCACGTGTGTGCCTCACTCTCAAGACGGCGGCGACGTGGCGAGCTATCGGATTCTGCGCGCTACGGGCGCAGGCAGTCCCTATACGTGCCAGCTTGCCAATCTCCGCTCCAACCGCCCCACGATTCTGCCCGGGCAGGCCTGTAATGTCATTATTAACGGGCCGGAGTTTCGCTCCGAGGCCTACGATGGCTTCGACGACAACAACAAGTGGCTCACGCACATCGTGCTGGAGAATTGCCGGCCTCAAACGGTCGTCCGTCCAGCCTTCGGCACAGGCACTCCCACCGTGGATAACGACGACGATGGTGTGGCCGACGGCATTTGGCTGTCCAAGGTGCTCCCCAGTCGGGTGACTCCCGACGGCGGCATGCTCGACTTTGAGGTGTCGTATCTCGTTCTGGATCTGGACAGCCGGATCAATATCAATGCGCACGGCTCGCTCACATCAATCGAAGCACCGGCCGCGACGTGGACGGGTTCTGCGGATGTGCCCATTGGTAATGGATACGGACCCGCCGACGTCGATGCCTCATCACTCTTCGTCGACCCGCTGGCCAACAACCAGCAAGTTGCCAATCCTCCTGCTGCATCGGCCCAGTGGTCGCGTCTGGTTCGGGGGGGCACGGCCACGATTGCAGCCACCGTGGCCTCCGATCAAGAGCGTCGGCCGGCTCCGATCGTCGGAGGCACCGGAGGCCAGGTGGAGGGTCGATACGGCGCCGCAGCGTCGGTCAACCAGCCCGCCAGCCCGGGCGACCTTGGAGACGACGCTCTGGGCAAAAAAAACGACGCGGACTACGGCCTCAATCTCACGATTGATCTCAAGAGCCGGCTCAAAACGTCGATGGACTCCAGCACGGGCGCGACTGGCGCCGTGCCGAAGCTTCTCTATTACACGCCCGATTGGACGAAGGCTGGCTTCGTCGATGACCCCTACGAAATGCGGCTCGACTCCGACGGCCCCCGCGTGGCCACGCTTGCCACACAAGCACATTCGCCGTCCGACAACCCTTTTACGCTTGCAGAGTTGGAGCGGGTGCTTCGGGAGTTCGATCCCGATGCATCGGTGTTGCCATCCAGGCTAGCGGCTGTGCTGGACAATTTCTGCGAACGCT
>Ga0208960_1001386_pt1 | contig 12955 bp, 6 predicted proteins | sample GreLakmeON33MSRF_FD_187703 | JGI IMG/M metagenome (GOLD analysis project Ga0208960, IMG submission 187703) | Freshwater lentic microbial communities from great Laurentian Lakes, MI, USA - Great Lakes metaG ON33MSRF (SPAdes) | ecosystem: Environmental > Aquatic > Freshwater > Lake | place: Great...
GAGGCAATCCTCGGTAACGCCATTAAATTCGCTCAATCTAAATCAATTACAACCCCTTATTTATCAACGATTTATGCCATTATCACAAATTATTAAAAATAATTTTAAATTTTTATCCTTAACATTTTTTGTATTTTTTATTTCCTGCGTAGTCCAGGCGCAAAATCCAAAATCAATAATTTTACCAGAAGAAAAGGGGAAAGTAGAGAGTTTGCTTGCTATAAAACCAGAAGAAAAAACCGCTCCAAAGCAATATGATTCTAGTGTAATGCCAGAAACCGCTATCGAAAAAAATAATTCTAAAAATAAAATTCAGAAATCTGCAAAATTATCAAAAAAACCTATAAAAAAATCACCAAAAATTTCTAAAAAAAACAAGAAAAAACTTCTTAAAAATAATAAAAAAAGAATCATAAAAAAAGTTAAGATTACAAAGAATGTTCATCAAAAAAAAACTACAAAAAATGTTGAGTTAAACATTGTAGAATCTGAGTCGGAAGAGAAAATAAAAAATGAAGAAACTATCATTTCTAACATAGTAATTCCAAAGATTGAAGAAAGAGAAAGAACAGATGCATCTTTGGAGAAATATAAAAAAGGAGAGTTAGACAATGTTCAAGAAATTGATGACAATTATATAATTGAATCTGAATTGAAAGAAAATTGCGATCGGGCGGTTGCGGGGCAATGTTTTCGAGCAGATAAATTTTTCCAAGAATCCTATTTTCATTATACAATTTTAAGTATTTTTCATAAAAAAATAATAGCGGAGCAATTTTTTGAAGGCGAGGGAAGGGCTAGCGATAAGGTTTTTTTAAAAGTAAGTGATGGTGAATATTTGCTTTACACAAAAAATAAAAACAAGATTTTTTTAGTGGTCAAAAATGGCTTGGTTGAAGAGTTGGTAGTTCTTGATGGAGACCTTAGTAAGGAGTCAAAAATTGTTAGCAAATGCCAATATGCTGATAAACTATTGGCATTCCATAGGCTTTATCAAACACAAGGACATAACGAGGAAACCCTACTCTATTCAGATAAAAAAAACTTTAAGGGTTTAATAGATGCAACGATATTCAGCGAAAAATATAGACCTAAAATTTTATATTCAACATTTAAAGTTCCCAACAAAGCAATTCGCGCAGTTCAGAATTTAAATTTATGTAAAGTCGGCGATTCTTTTCAGGCAATTGAGCGTGATTTTACAAAGGGCGAATGCGATCGAAAATTTAGATGTACTATGGAAAACCTTGCTGGATATGGTTCAGAAGGTTTTTCAGTCAATGATAAAAACTTTACATATGATGATTTTAATAAAGATAAAATAATGATAAGCTTGAGCAGGGAGCAAGCAACTGGCTTGGCGGAAGAGGTTGCAAAGTTAAGTGCGGAAGATAAAAATCTTTTAAAATCAAAGTGTTTTAATGATAAAAATATTGATCTAATTAGTTGTTCTGTCTTTGAAAAATGCCAGGATTACCTTGTTGTAGAGGCTTGTGAAGTTAATTATTTTTACAACGCAAATAAAGAAAATAATTAAAAACAATAAAACATTTTAAATAACTAAAAAAATTGGCTAAAATTTTTTTAAAATTCATAAAATTATTTTAAGTTTTTTGTAGTTTAAAAAAATAATTTAATCCTCTCGAGCCCCCTTGTTATGCTCTCTAAAGAATTTAATATAATATTTAAATAAAAATTCAGATAAGGGCTTGACATATAAAAAATTGCCAGCATAATTATCGCCCTTCTAAATTTTATTTTGTTTTAAAAATATATTTAGTTAGGAAGTGTTTGTGACTCTTTTAAGAAAGACACAGAACTTGACATCGTGAATATTTGATAGTTAGAGAATACCGCATATTTCAAAGTAAAATTTGAAAATGCAAATAAATTCAAAATCTCAAGATAGCTTAATATCTTTACTCAATAAACTAATGTCATGTGTAGATTTATTTCTGCACATAGATTTGGAAAATAAGCAAAATAAGGGCATTTGATGGATGCCTTGGCATAAAGAGCCGATGAAGGACGTAACAGGCTGCGATAAGCCTCGGGTAGCTGCCAATAAGCTTTGATCCGAGGATCTCCGAATGGGGGAACCCGCTTTCTTTTAGAAAGCATCCTTAACTGAATAAAATAGGTTAAGGAAGATATACCTAGGGAACTGAAATATCTAAGTACCTAGAGGAAAGGACATCAATAGAGACTCCGTTAGTAGTGACGAGCGAACGCGGACCAGGCCAGTCTTAAGAGTTTGAAAATTAGAACAACTTGGAAACGTTGACCATAGTGGGTGATAGTCCCGTATAAGTAAAAACAAACTTTTAAGCTAGAGTAGGGCGGGACACGTGAAATCCTGTCTGAAGTGGATTAAATTCCGGGGGTGGACCAGTTCATCCAAGCCTAAGTACTCCTTTATGACCGATAGTGAACTAGTACCGTGAGGGAAAGGTGAAAAGAACCCCGATAAGGGGAGTGAAATAGATACTGAAATCGAATGCCTACAAGCAGTCAGAGCGGATTTGTCCGTGATGGCGTACCTTTTGTATAATGGGTCGGCGAGTTAATTTTGTTGTGCAAGCTTAAGTCATTAGATGGAGGCGTAGCGAAAGCGAGTCCTAACAGGGCGACTTAGTACAGCGAATTAGACCCGAAACTAGATGAGCTAGTCATGGCCAGGTTGAAGGTAGGGTAACACCTACTGGAGGACCGAACACGTAACTGTTGCAAAAGTTTGTGATGAGCTGTGATTAGGGGTGAAAGACTAAACAAATCTAGATATAGCTGGTTCTCTGCGAAATCTATTTAGGTAGGGCGTCGCGTAATTACTGTTGGGGGTAGAGCACTGTCAAGGCTAGGGGGTCCAAAAGACTTACCAAACCTTAACAAACTCCAAATACCAACAAGTTCAGCGCGGCAGGCAGACAGCGGGTGCTAAGGTCCGTTGTCGAGAGGGAAACAGCCCAGACCACCGTCTAAGGTCCCTAAATTATCACTAAGTGGGAAAGGAAGTGAAGAGGCCAAAACAACCAGGAGGTTGGCTTAGAAGCAGCCATCCTTTAAAGAAAGCGTAATAGCTCACTGGTCTAAATAAGCCTTTTTGCGCCGAAAATGTAACGGGGCTAAAGTGATATACCGAAGACGTGGATTCACTGCATTGTGCAGATGAGTGGTAGCAGAGCGTTGTGTAAGCCTGTGAAGGTGAACCGTCAGGTTTGCTGGAGGTATCACAAGTGAGAATGCCGACATGAGTAACGATAAAACGAGTGAAAAACTCGTTCGCCGAAAATCCAAGGTTTCCTGCTTAAAGTTAATCTGAGCAGGGTTAGTCGAATCCTAAGGCGAGGGCGAAAGCCGTAGTCGATGGCAATCAGGTTAATATTCCTGAACCGGAGGGTGAGTGACGGAGCGTACTATTCTGTATCTTCTTATGGATTGAAGATGCAGCGTAGTTGCTTCCAGGAAATAGCCCCCTCGTAAGTTCGTACCAAAACCGACACAGGTGGATGGGTTGAAGATACCAAGGCGCTTGAGAGAACTACACTGAAGGAACTAGGCAAAATGCATCCGTAACTTCGGGAAAAGGATGGCCTTTTTTTGGGCAACCAGAAAAAGGTGGCACATAAATGGGGGTAGCGACTGTTTAACAAAAACACAGGGCTCTGCTAAATCATGAAGATGATGTATAGGGTCTGACGCCTGCCCGGTGCTGGAAGGTTAATTGATGGTGTGCAAGCACCTGATCGAAGCCCCAGTAAACGGCGGCCGTAACTATGACGGTCCTAAGGTAGCGAAATTCCTTGTCGGGTAAGTTCCGACCCGCACGAATGGCGTAACGACTTCCCCTCTGTCTCCAGTGTAGACTCAGTGAAATTGAATTTGCCGTTAAGATGCGGTATTCCTGCGGTTAGACGGAAAGACCCCGTGCACCTTTACTATAACTTTACACTGAACTCAAAAATCAAATGTGTAGGATAGGTGGGAGGCTTTGAAGCTCAGGCGCTAGCTTGAGTGGAGCCAACCTTGAAATACCACCCTTTTTATTTTTGATTTCTAACTAGAGCATCTCTATCGACGCTTAGGACACTGTATGGTGGGTAGTTTGACTGGGGCGGTCGCCTCCCAAAGAGTAACGGAGGCGCGCAATGGTAAGCTCAGACTGGTCGGAAATCAGTTTTAGAGTGTAATGGCATAAGCTTGCCTGACTGCGAGACCTACAAGTCGAGCAGAGACGAAAGTCGGTCATAGTGATCCGGTGGTTCTGTATGGAAGGGCCATCGCTCAACGGATAAAAGGTACGCCGGGGATAACAGGCTGATGATTCCCAAGAGTTCATATCGACGGAATCGTTTGGCACCTCGATGTCGGCTCATCACATCCTGGGGCTGAAGAAGGTCCCAAGGGTTCGGCTGTTCGCCGATTAAAGTGGTACGTGAGCTGGGTTCAGAACGTCGTGAGACAGTTCGGTCCCTATCTGCCGCAGGTGTTGGAAAATTGAGAGGAGCTGACTTTAGTACGAGAGGACCGAGTTGGACGTACCTATGGTGTTCCAGTTGTTCTGCCAAGAGCATCGCTGGGTAGCTAAGTACGGACGGGATAACCGCTGAAAGCATCTAAGTGGGAAGCCTCCCTCAAAACAAATTTTCCCTATTAGGGTCGTGGAAGACTACCACGTTGATAGGCTGGGTGTGTAAGAGCAGTAATGCTTTGAGCTAACCAGTACTAATTGCCCGATTGGCTTAATTTTCAAACTATGTGTGGTATTAAACCTACATATTTAGTTTGAGTGGATATTAAGTCTGCAGTAGATTTTGAAAAAATTCTTCTAACTATCAAATGCCACTTGTTGGCTTGGTGACGATAGCGGTGTGGAACCACTCGATCACATTCCGAACTCGCAAGTGAAACATATGACGCGCCAATGGTAGTTAATCGTTAGGATTAGCGAGAGTAGGTTATCGCCAAGCTTACGAGTGGCATTTAAAAAATATTCATTGACCAAATAAAAAACCCCTAGTTGTAAAAAACTAGGGGTTTTTTTATGTCCAAAATTCCTACAATTTTAAGTTTTTATATCAATTTTTTAGATAATTTATAAAAACTTTTATCCAAATGATTTTTTAATAACCTTTTTATAATTTAAAATCCTTATTCTTATGAAAATTGTTGTTACTTTCCTTTTGTTTTTCATTTTTGGTTGCGTTAATAGATATGAAAATTTTTTTCTAGAAAGCGAATTATATAAAAATAATAGAAATAACTTTTATTTTTTTAACGGTAAACCAACTATCATTTTTTCAAATTCACCAAATGAAGACTTGCTAAAATATTATAGGAAGGGATTTATCAAAATTGGTATTTCAAGTTTTAATGGAAATAGTAATAATTCTATATCAGATATCGAATCTTTTTTCAAAAAAATTAGGTGCCGAAATTGTTTTGTGGAATTATAAATACACCCACACAATTAGTGGATCATATCCCATTACTAACTATTCTTCAAATCCATATCAAACTTCTACGACTCATATTCCTTATTCCGTTGCAAAATACGATTATAACGCTATTTTTTTTAGAAAATCCAATATAGAAAATAAGTTTGGTGCTCATTTTACTGACCTTGATAGAGAGCAAAAAATTAGGCTTAAAATTAGTGGTGGAGCAATAATTAAATTTATATTTGAGAATAGTCTAGCTTTCAATTCTAACCTGTTGGAGGGAGATATTATAACTCATATACAAAATCATAAAGTCGAAGATGTAAATGATCTTGATAGCATTATTAACAATAAATTAGATTATTCAAAAAATATCGAAGTTCTTTACTTAAGAGATGGAATTAAGGGAAAGGATATTATAAAAAATTTGTTAAATAAAAAACCATTTTAATCTTTATAATTATTCCATAAAAATCATAATTAGAAAAATTTTTTTCCGAATAAAATATCTCAGATGTGAATCAAAAATATACCCAAACAAAAACTTTTTTAACCTCAGATTGCATGAATCTTATAGGTTTTGCCGATGATTTATTTCATTCCATTCAAATCGATAATTTACTTTCTGAAAATAGCGTTGTCGTTAGTTTAAATGCTAAATTCGGCATGGGAAAATCTTATTTTCTTGAAATGTTTGAAAATTATTTAAGGGATTACAAAAAAACTGAAACTATTTTTATTAATTCATGGAAAAATGATTTTTGTGACGAACCCTTAATAGCAATTTGTTGTGAATTATTTTCCTTTTTTGAAAAACAAAATGATGAGAAAACAAAGCCAATTCGTGACCAACTTAAAGCCGTTGTTTCAATATTTGGCGATCTATCTAATCAGTTTTTAAAAGCTCAATTAGGGACAGATATTGAAAACACTTTTAATAAAAATAAATCAATTAATCACGGCAAAGTAATATTTGATAAATTTAACCAAAAAAAAGATTTGTTTGAGAAGTTATATAATTCTATCGCCGAATATACTGCCGAAAAACAATTAATAATTTTGATTGACGAGCTTGATAGAACGCGTCCCGATTACGCCGTTAATTTTCTTGAAACTTTAAAACATTTTTTTGATGTCAAGGGTTTGATTTTTATTTTAGCGGTTAATAAAGAACAGTTAAAACAATCGGTGGAATGCATTTATGGCAAAATTGATTTTGATGAATATTATCGTAAATTTGCTCAAAGAGATGTTGCTCTGCCTTACAACGAAGAGGGAGTAAACAATTATATTATCAAAATAGTTGATGATTTTTTCAATAAAATTGAGGTCGATGGTAAAAAAATTGGGATTGAGAAAAATGACCTTAAACACGAACACAATATTTTAAAAACTTACATTAAGGAATTTTTTATTAAACTCAAACTTAGTCCGAGGCAGATCAATCAATTTTTTAGAATTTTATTGTCATTTTTAATAAGTGAAAATAATTCTCTTGTTCTTGGATATATGTTTGCCTCAATAATCTATATTGCAGTTGATTTACATGATTCAGAAATTGCTAAAAAAATCGCTGAAGGAGAGTTTGGGTATAAAGATTTTTTAGATTATTTGCAGAAAAAAAATATTGACTCAAGGAATTATGATATGGCTTTGAATTTATTATTTTTATTTTCGATTAACAGAGAAGATTTATTCGATAATAAAAGTCTTTATGAAAGTAAATTTGGAACAATCGAACAATCTACTTTCGATAGGAGAGGTGGCTTATTTAGTCCATTCTCAAACAATGAAAATGATTTTGCGATAATGCAAAAAATCGGCAAAAAAATATCGCAATCTAAAATTTTTTTCAATCAATTTTAATTTCATCGCTTAAAAAATATTTCTTGCGAACTCTAAAAGTTAAATTTTTTTAATTATTTAAAAACTTAAATCAAAAAATTATAAAAATCTTTAAAACTTAAAATGATTTCAATCATTAAAATATAAAAATATCGAATAATTTTTTAAAAAATCACAACAATTTTTTTCTTTAAAGTAAAAGAGAAAATTCATTCTAATTCCCTCTCCCTGCGAAGCGGGGAGAGGGTTAGGGTGAGGGGTAAAATATTTAATTAGGAGAAATCGTAAATCTCGCGACTCACTCGCTTTCGATGAGATTCAGCTAAAAGATTCGAGATTATTTTCGTAAAATTAAAGGCTTGCAAACTACCTGGGGTATCGCTTCGATTGAGAAGCAATTGTGATGCCTTTAATCTATTGAGAATTAACGGTTTTAATGATTTTAAAAATCGCATTAAACTGATGAATTATCCTCTTACTCTCTGTAATCAGATTAAGCTGTTGATAAAGTAAAGATGGCTCAAAAATAGAGCGCGGATTTTCAAAAAAAATTAACGCAGAATTGTCATAAAAACTAGCGCTAATTTTATCATTTTTAGTCTTACCGAGGGTTCTTTTTTTTATTTCAAAAGTCTCAAGCAAAGATAAAAAATCCGCAATGAATTCATTTCTAAAAAGGTCATTAAATTCAATGCCACTATTTGAAAAAATTATAAAATTTTTATCAAATTCTGAGTTTTTGCTAGAAATTTTTTCAAGATTTTGTGGATCAGGATTGTTGCTAGACTTAACTTGTTTTATAATAGTTTTAGCTGAAAACTTTTTGGGGAAATCTATCAAAAAAACTAAGCCCTCAGAAACTTTTATATTTTTTTCTTTTTCAATAAATTCGGGAACTTCTTTTTTGTGCATTTCTTCTTTTTTTGCTCGATTAAATTTAGGATTCTTTTTTAAAACAATATTTTTATCATTTAAAAAAACTCTTTGCGCTGAAAAATTGCAATCATGAATTTTCGCCGTGATTAACTCGTTTGATTTAGAATTTAAAGCATTAAAATTTGATAAAATCAGAAATTCTTTGTAGCGATTAAATAAATTAGTTCCGTCAGCGTTATAAATAAAATTATCTCCAAAATATTTGAATAAATTTTCTAGAAAAAATTTTTTATAAAATTGCTTAAAGCTTTGATTTAAATGGTTCGCAAGGAAAGTTAGTAAAGTAAAAATTATTAAAACAAAAACCCAAAAATTGCTATTTATTTTTTGAGAATAATATAAAAAGGAAAAAAGAATTATCATCAAAATTGTAAAAAATTTGATAATTTTTAAATTGTAAAGTCGTAATTTTTCAAGCTGAGAAATTGAGCTTTTTAAATATAAATTGTAGTAATCGCGAAAGGAAATTTCATTAAATTCTTTGGCGATAAAATCATCGATAGAAAATTTTGAACGAATTGAAGCAAATATGCCAAAGATCACAGTTTTTATTGATTCCGTGAGGTTTAATTTGAAGCGCATTTTAAAAAAATTTATATTAAAAATTGATTAATTTCAAAAATATTTATTACTTAAATTTATTCTGCGATTAAAAATATAAAAGACAAAAAAATTTAGCAAAATTTGATTATTTTTTAATCAATTTCAATCCACGCCAAACAAATTCACTTGTAAATGGAAGTAATGGTGACGAGGCTTCGCACATGGTTAGTAAAATCGTGTAAAGCACATCATAAGCGTCTTGCTTGTCTTCATCGATTTCACTTTTCCAAAATCTTTGACGATTTCTACGGATATACCAATTATTTAAAACTTCAAAAAATTTGTTAAATTCGTCGCAGGCAAGCACCGTATCATATTGCTGTAAAGCCAAGTCAATCGCGGTTACCGACGATTTTAACTTTGATAAAATATAGCGATCGAGAATATTTTTAAAATCCCTTTTTTCCTCAATGCGATTGGCAAAAATGCCGTCAGCATTGGCGTAAAGACAAAAGAAATTAAAAGCGTTAATGAGGGGTTTTATGGATAAGCGCAAAGTGTCGCGAAATGCTTTGCCATCTTTGTCGATGCGCAATTCTTGACCGCGCATTACGGGTTGCGAAATCATGTAAAAACGCATGGTGTCGGAACCTATCGTTGAAAATATTTCCAAAGGGTCGGCGTAATTGCGTAATCTTTTCGAAAGTTTTTGTGAATTTTCATCTAAAATTGTGCCGTGGCAAATCACATTTTTGAAGGGTGCACGATCAAAAAGAGCCGTTGATAAAACCATCAAAGTATAAAACCAACCGCGAGTTTGGGCGACATATTCGGTGATAAAATCTGCCGGAAAATTATCTTCAAACCATTCTTTATTTTCAAAGGGATAATGAACTTGGGCGTAAGGCATTGATCCGCTTTCAAACCAGCAATCAAGGACATCGGAGACCCGACGAAATTCTTCGCCATCTTCAAAAAAAACAATTTCATCGATGAAAGGGCGATGTAAATTATCGATTTTTTTGCCGGAAATTTTTTCAAGTTCAGCGATTGATCCAAATACTTTTAATTTGCCTGATTTGCTTTTCCAAACAGGCACGGGACAGCCCCAAAAGCGGTTGCGCGTGATTGACCAATCGCGAGCGCCTTCGAGCCATTTGCCGAATTGTCCATCTTTAATATTGTTTGGAATCCAATTTATTTGTTGATTTAATTCAACCATGCGATCTTTGAAAGCGGTAACTTTAACATACCACGAGCTCACGGCTTTGTAGATTAGTGGAGTGTCGGTGCGCCAGCAATGCGGATAATTATGAAGGATTTGTTCGGGATTGCCGAAGAGAATTTTATTTTCTTTAAGATATTTAATGATGTCGTCATTAGTATCAAAAACTTGGCGCCCATCAAGCTTTAAAGCATTGTCATCTTTGATTTTATAAACTTGATTATTTTTACCAACGAAGCCGATTAAAGAATTAAATTTGCCACCTTCATCAACGGGGCAAATAGTTGGAATGCCATTGGCTTTACATAGTAATTGGTCATCTTCACCAAATCCGGGAGCGATGTGAACGATTCCCGTTCCTTCCTCAGTCGAAACAAAATCGCCAGCAAGAACTGTGAAAACTTTTGCGGATTCATTTTTTAACGAAACTCCATTCGCATCATTTTGAAAATTATTATTATGTGGAAATAATTGATTATAACTAAGCCCAACTAGCTCTTTTCCCATAACGCTTCCAAGCACTTCATGTTCACCAAAATCTTTGGCGAATTTTTCAACTAAATTTTTGGCCAAAATTAAAATTTCATCATCTTTTTTGATTAAAGCATATTCAATTTTTTCACCAATTGCCAAAGCTAAATTTGAGGGCAGGGTCCATGGCGTTGTAGTCCAGGCGATTAATGCAATCTTGGTTTCAAAAGTTATAAATTTTTTTAAAAAACTTGGAGTTTCTTGAAGATAAAACTTTACTTTCGCCGTCTTGCTTGCCTTCTGCCTGTAAGCGTTATCCATTCGCGTTTCAAAATTTGAAAGCGGAGTTTGGCACGCCCAAGAATAAGGAACGACACGAAAATCTTCATAAAGTAAGCCTTTATTATGAAGCTCTTTAAAAGCCCATAAAACCGATTCCATGTAGTTCAAATCCATGGTTTTGTAGCTGTTTTTAAAATCAACAAAACGCCCTTGACGAGTGACATAATTTTCCCAATCATCGGCATATTTCATCACTGATTTTTGACAGGCATCGTTAAATTTTTCAATGCCAAATTCTTGAATAGCAATTTGCCCCGAAATCGCTCTGCCTTCTTGTTTGGTAAGTTCTTTTTCAGTTTCCATTTCGACCGGCAAGCCGTGAGTATCCCAGCCAAAACGACGCTCAACTTTTTTGCCTTTCATGGTTTGATAGCGCGCGACTAAATCTTTGATAAAGCCTGTAAGAAGATGCCCGTAATGCGGAAGGCCGTTAGCGAAAGGTGGACCGTCGTAAAAAACAAATTCATTTTTTTCATTTTTCTCGTGACGACAATTTTTATGATCCTTAAGAGAGCATGGATTTACAACGGGCGAAGTGTTATCTTCGTCAAGTTCGGTTGGAAAATCGCGCATCGCGACTGATTTTTCAAAAATTTTTTCGTCGTGCCAAAATTTTAAAATATCCTCTTCCATCTTAGCGAAATCAAGGTTCTGATTAGCGTCTGGGTAAAATTTTTTCTTTGTCATTGTCAGTTTTTGAAAAAAGATTTTATTTTTTATGAAATTTTTCTATAAATTTTAGAATTCCTTAATTATAATAATGATTTTAAATTAAATCTATTTTAAAAATTAGTTTTAATTTTGCTAAAAAAATTTTTATAAATCATGAAAAAAATTAGAGTTGGAATTGCCGGCCTTGGAACTGTTGGTCGCGGAGTTTATGAAATTTTACAAAGTCAAAAAGATTTGCTCAAATTGCGCACTAATTGCGAGTTTGAAATTGTGGCCGTTGCCTCGCGTTCTCATAAAGATTTTGTTGATCCGAAAATAAAATTTTATAACAATGTTTTGGATCTGGCGCAAGATGATAGCGTTGATGTAGTGGTTGAACTGATGGGTGGCTATGATTTGGCAAAAGAATTAATTCAAAATAGTTTAAGCAATAATAAAAAAGTTGTTACCGCCAACAAGGCATTGCTTGCAGAGCATGGAAAAGAAATTTTAAACTGGGTTGAAAAATATCGCGGAAGTATTGGATTTGAAGCCTCAATTGCTGGCGCCAACCCAATAGTTAAAGCTTTCAAAGAGGGTTTTGTTGCCAATGAAATTACCGAAATTTATGGAATTTTAAATGGCACTTGTAATTTCATTTTGACTAAAATGAAAAACGAAAAACAAGATTATAAAGTCGCTCTTAAGGAAGCTCAAGAGCTTGGTTACGCTGAGGCTGACCCAAAATTTGATGTTGAGGGCAATGACACCGCGCATAAAATTGTGTTGTTGTCTGCTATCGCGCGCTCTTCGCTTCCTAATTATGTGGACACATATATTGAGGGCATTAATAAAATTTCAATTGATGATATCAATCTTGCCGACGAATTGGGCTACAAAATCAAACTCCTAGCGGTTTATAAAAATTTAGGTGAAGAGGTGCAACAATCGGTTTATCCAGCTTTAATTAAAAATTCTGAAAAAATCTCTCAAATCGACGGCTCTTACAATGCCGTGCTTTCCAAGGGTTCGAATTTTGAATATAATTTGATGGTGGGGCGTGGAGCTGGTGGCAGGCCAACTGGTTCTGCGGTTGTTGCTGATATTGTTGATATCGCTTGCAACAGAAATAATAATTTTTTATTTAACGCCGAAAGTTTTAATCTTCAAGAAACCAACATAATCAATATTAAAAAGCGTATCGGACAATATTTTATTGTTTTTACTTTTGATAAAAATAACTTAGCAAAAGGCAATGTCGTCGAGCAAATTTTTTCTAATCGAATTAATCCTAAGCAAGTTATTTTTAAACAACAAAATGAATCAAATAAAGATATTTTTTTGGGAGCGATTTTAACTGAAAATCATATTGAAAAAGATGTATTCGATGCCATTGATTTGGTTGATAAAAGCCTAATAAACAACATTAAATTTATTCGTGTTGAACAAACCAATTTTTAATCATGACAGATTTTGTTTTAGAAATTTTTAGCGAAGAAATTCC
>Ga0208960_1001391_pt1 | contig 12928 bp, 12 predicted proteins | sample GreLakmeON33MSRF_FD_187703 | JGI IMG/M metagenome (GOLD analysis project Ga0208960, IMG submission 187703) | Freshwater lentic microbial communities from great Laurentian Lakes, MI, USA - Great Lakes metaG ON33MSRF (SPAdes) | ecosystem: Environmental > Aquatic > Freshwater > Lake | place: Great...
TCTAATATGTACAAAGCACGGCGCATTTAATATAACTATTGAATGTAGTAAAACACATGCTTATTGTCCTTGTCCACAATGTTTTATTGAAAAATTATATGAGCAACATATAAAAAAATTAGAGACTATTGATAAAAAGAAAACTGAATATATTCATCCTAAACATACAAACTATAAATATGATTTTATAACAGATAGTATTATTAATATCAACTCTGGAAAAGCATTAAAAAAAACACAAGGAACAAGAGGTCTTAGAAAGATACATCTACATACTAAAGAAAATAGTGTGGTTCAGTTTCATAGATTTAAATATGAAGCAATATATAATGAATTAATTCAAGAAAATATGCAAATTGACCATATTGATAGAGATTATAATAATAATTCTATTGAAAATTTACAATGTTTAACTATACAAGAACATGGTAGAAAAACATCTATTGATAATCCGGATAGGGGTAAAAAAGCAGGCAAAACACAAGGGACGTCAGGTATAGCATACAATGATTTAACTAAAGAACAAATAAGTTTTGATAGTATTGTTGATTTAAGTAAAAAATTAGGACAAAAAGGAGCAGGTAATATTCACAGATTTTTACGAACAGGTAAATCACCGCCTAATGGTTTTAATCGTATTGAATTTACAGAAAATAAAACTATTGATAATGAAGAATGGAAAACACATCCAATATTGAAGTTAGAAATATCTAACAAAGGAAGAATTAAAGATAGACGAAATATTACACAAGGAACATTAGATCATGCTGGATATTATCATTTTAGTGGTAACAAAGTTCATAAACTAGTTGCTGAAACTTGGTTAGATAATAAAATAAATGATTCATATAACTCTATTGATCATATTGATAATAACACTAAAAATAATTGTGTAGAAAATTTAAGATGGGCTACTAAATCTGAACAAACTTTAAATCAAACTTGTAAGAAATTATTGAAGATAAAACATTATAATGCTTATACATATGAAATAATAAATACATATACATCAGTAGGAGAGTGTATGAGTTCTCTTAATATACAAAATAAAAGAATTCACAATGTATCTTTTAGGGATGATTGGTTTGTATGTGTTCATCCAATTTTGTTAAATAAAACAAGATTAGAATTTATTAGAAGTATATTATTTTATAAATTTGGCCGTGCTGGATTAACAGAGATTACAGGAATGTCTAAAACAGATAGGGGATATAGATATGGAATGAAATATTCAAAATTTTATAATTATCATACATATAAACCTTTGATGTATAGTAAAAATATAACAAAACTAGTAAATGATACACAAGCAAAAGAATATATTAGACAAATAGCAATTACAAATAATAACGCTATAATAATTCAAATATATTGGAGGTCATTAATTAATTATAGATTTGCTTTGTTTAAAAATTTATAATTTTTAAATAAAAATGCTATGTATAATTAAAATTGAAATAGTTTTTAAATAAGCAAAGCAAAGCATAACTAAACTATGAAATATGTTCTCGCATTTATGTTTATGCTAATTATTACATCCCATGCGATGTCGTTAGGAAAGGTTTATCCTACACGTCTTCCAGTTAAGACCTCTTCAAGTCATTGTGTTGTAAAAACTATTTCTGAATTGCCCGAATTTGCCAATCTCATTTCTGATGTGGATAATAGTCGTCGATTTTTAGAACTTCGTGAGGGCATTAATGAAGCAAAGGCAAAGCACTTCACATTTCGGACTATGTGTGGAACTACGTATGTAAGCGTTTTTGGCAATAAATGAATAAAAAATGAATAAAAATTGTATATAATTTAATGTCTACGACTACGTCTGGCAGTTCTTTTGCCGCGACCACGTCTCTTTTTTGAACCTTTATTTTTTGTTACTCTACGCATTAATCCTTTGCCAAATATTCTTTCACTCCATGACTGACCAGTAGTGCTGGCTTGACTATACGGATTTACTGTGTGGCGAATGGTTTCTTTGCTTTTCTCGCGCTCAGATGTCTCATCATCAGAACTATACTCTGAATTTGAACGCGAAAGACGCTCTTCCTCTGCTGCTGCTGCCGCACGCCTTTTCTTCCCTCTCCTCTTGAGTCCAAAACTTGGCATTTGTTTATATATTAAAACAATATAAAAACAAAAACTAAAAATCACTAAATATAAATATTTTATATTATTTTATTATATAAAATATTTACTATGGATTTTTATACTCGCTTGTTTTGGATGTTTTTCTTAGTCTTTGTTATTTTATCTGGTTATTTACTTTGCTGTACTAAGAAAACTGATATATTTTATTTTCAAATAGCTTCTGGTCTAGGAATGTTTGTTACAAGCAAAATTGGAAGAAGTTTTTTAGGAATAAGTAAAAAGTAGATTACTATTTAGTAAATAATTTAGTAAATAATATTAAATTATATAAAATATATATTTATAATATAAATGCGGAAAACCAAAACCAAAGCCATAAGAAAAATTTCTAAGTTTACTAATAAAAATAGACTCGCTGGTATGCTCGCTGGTATGTATCCGGTTCAAACCGACGACATGGGCGAACGCCATCCTTTCGGAATATTAGGCGATATCACTATGTCACTCATAGGCGACACTCAAAACATGGGAATTATAAAACGCGATATAATTTTAATGATTACTAAGTTTAAAGTATTAAGTACTCAAGATAAAATAGCATTTGTAGAATTACTTAGCAGTAATTTTAACAAATATCATTATAAAAATCCAATACTCATAGAATTATATTATATGCAAATAATGATACTGATTGATGCCACTCTACATATTAATTGGTTACAACCACGTACAGCATTATTAGCAAAGCTAAGTAATGATACTATGCAAATGATAGCAGCTAAATTTGCGATGAATGTGATGACACCAGTCAAGAGTCTATCATCAGGAATACCCGCTTCATCTTCTTCTGCGCGGCGTCTCCAGATCCCGACCAACGCATCCGATCAGCTCCCTTAATATCCACGGTGAAAATATTATAAAAAAGATGTACTACTAGTTATGTTCCATAGTTTATCTAATTTCCAAATAGGAGTGCGTTTATTTAGTGCCCATCGCGAAAAACGATTAACATAATGGCGACAATCATTAATACCCAATATATATTTTTTTTGCATAGTTTTTTCAAATTCAACAACTTCAGTCAATGTTTTGCTAGTTTCACCCCAATAAATAGTTTTATTTGGAACATTTTCTGGTATATAAAATCTATATAGTTTATCAATAAATCTAACTTCTTTATTTACAAGACCTGTGCTAGTAGTGCTAACACTATTTATGGTCTTGTATTCACATATACTTGGTTCGCAAAAGGGTCTGTAATCATATCTTAAAATAGTATCATCATTTTTAAAACTAATACCAATATGATACAAATTTAATTCATTGTTAAATTTTTCTAAATGTAAATGAACTTGCGTTTTGGGATTGTATGTTGGCACAATATACGAAAATAATGTTTGAATAAGTAATAATAAAACAAACATACTTAACTAATATATGATAATATAAAAATAGATTTATTATATAAATATAATAAATATAAATATGTTTACATATATAAGATGCAAAATTGTTTAATATGCTTAGAAGAGTCTAATAATTTAAATGCAATAACTCATTGTGGAGTTTATTATGTTCATACTAAATGTTATAGTCAATGGTTAATAAAAAATAATACGTGTATTGTATGTAGAAAATCTTTAACGCAAGAACCAAATAATACATCTCAAGTAACTAGTCACGAAACTACACTAATATCTATAAGATTTGCTGTTGCCAATATTATAATTATTACATTTATATTAACACTGACAATACTAACATTATATATTTTTGTAACTTGCGATTTAAAAAAAGCATATTGTAAATTATTTTAATTATTTAAAGTTAAAATAATTATTTTAGGTTTAAATTAAGTTAAAACTAATGTGCTTAAATACTATAAAGATTGTATTATGTCTAATATATTATTGAGTGAACAAAACAAAGAACTTTTATGGAATATATTGTCTAGCAATAAAGCATTTGTTAATATTCCAGAGTCAAAGTTTCCAAATGTAAAAGCGATTTTTGAAAGTAATATAACTAAAATATTTAATGAAAATAAAGAAATTTTTACTTCTAATTATAAAACTGGTGATTCTAAAAATATTGTTATGCAATTAAATAAAATTATTTTACAAAATATTATGTTAGATATTAATAGTTTTAAAAAGTCATTGTTAAAACCACTAGATATAAAAGATATTTACAAAAATGAGAAATCAGAAGAATTTGAAAAAGAGTTGTTAGAGAAAAAGGTGTCTTTTAGTAATTTAATTACTAAAAAAGTTCCTGAAGCAATCGATTTTAGTGAAACAAAAGATAGTCCATTAGAAAACGATAGTATGAACGAACTACTTGAGAGAATACAAAGAGAGAGAAATAATGATGTGCCTGTGCCTGTGCCTGTGCCTAGTATTGGTGTTCCAAATACAAATACAAATACAAATACAAATACAAATAATTTAGAACTAGTAGACTTAGATAAATTTGATTCCCCTTTACCTTTAATAAATGAGGAAAATACAAATATGTTAGAAAAAGAAATTAGTTTTACTAATAAAACTAAAATTTTAAATATGGAAGATTTAATAAATAGTTTTTCAACTACAACAGAAAATACAAGAGAACTTACTAGAGAAAATAGTAATCTTAAGAAATTTGTAGCTAACGAAAATAATAGCGAACTCAATTTAAATCTAAATATAAAGTTAGATTTTTTAAATAAACAAATGGAAAAAGTTTTATACAATCAAAAAGTAATAATGACCAAATTAAATATTTAAGTTAAAAATAGTTAATACTGAATAAATTATTTACTATAAATAATATAATAAATAATTTGTTATGTGTTATGTGTTATGTGTTATGCGTTATGAGTAAATTTACTCTATATTTTTTGGAATCTATGGGTTCCATCATCAAGTTTTACTAATTTACCTAAAAGCAACAATTCTTCTTTCAAATAACTATCATAATCAAATAATTCTTTTGTAACTTTATTATAGGCATATTTATTACCATTTATTACTAGTTCATTTAATTTTAATACTTCTGTTTTCTTATTTAATTTCATGCCCTCATCTTTATCTTGGGCTGCTATATTTGGAGTATATATATATTTATTTTCACTTGGATTACCTATTACAAAACATTTAACATCTTTTTCTTTACTTGTTGACCGCGTATGAATACTACAATCTATAGCGGACTCTTTGACGCCTTGTAATAATGAAGCATTTATTTCCTCTTTAATACTAGATATTTCATATAAATATTCATCACTTGTTATGACATTCTTTTTATCTTTTTTAGAAATGTCTTTTAGTCGCAATTCAATTGATAAATCACTTGATAATTGTGCTTCACTAAAAACCATCAAATATAAAAATACGTTTACAGTTTGTAGTTCTTTTGGTAAATCACTATGACTACATATACGGCGAGCACGACCAATAACTTGATGAATTCTTACTGGATGCCAATATGGTTCTGTAATGTGGACGTAGCGAACATTTTTTAAACTAATGCCTTCGGCACCAGACGAAGTAATCATTAATACTTTAATAATTTGACCATAAAAATTGTCTGGTGCTAGTGTTTGAATGGATTTTACTATTGACGAAGGCACTAATTTCCAATTACTATTTAATACATTTTTGATAATTTCACGCTCTTCAGGAGTTTCTGACCCAGTATATGCCGCATACATTGGTTTTCCCATATTTTCTTCGCCTACATTTAGTATAAATTCTCCTTTTTCATTTTTCTTTAATTTAAATTCCACAAAATTATTTTGTTTTAAAACCAATTTAAAAATACCAATACCTTCTAATGTTTTAAATTGTGAATATAATAAATGAATGCCTTTATGGTCATCGTCTATAATATTTTCCAATATATGTAAAAATTTAGGACTATAAAGCTGTAATCCTTCTTTTGATAAATATTTGTGCGAATATTTTTCCAATTCTTTTAATGCCTCACTAATGCGTTTACTATAACTACCATCATTTACTTTTGGATTTGCTAAATCTTTTTCTAACTCTTTTATATCGTCGGCATCATATTTACCATCTACATTTTCCAATTTTTCCGCTATGGTTAAGTCATCTAATAATTCTTCTGAAATGTTTTTACTAATATTGTCGCCATCTCCCTCGTCACTAATATTTTCTAATGTTGCTTCTATTGTTGCTTCATCATTAGGCATAGGTCGTTTTATGTCCGGTTTAGGAAATACAAAATTACAAAACGCACGAGAAAATATGCGATATGTTGATGTGCTGTCGCTATATAATTCGTCTCCTTGTGCTCCTCCCTTGGTTTTCTTGGATTTTTTCTTCTTATTTGCTTCTTCTAATTTACGTTCTTGAATACGCGCCTCTTCATAAACACCAAATTGGAAATCACTCATTTGGACTTTAATTATTTTAAAGTCATTTGGATTAGCATGGTCGTAAGTAGGCATTAATTGTTCTTGGGCACTTCTAAAATAAGAGGTCAGTCCAATTATGCGCATTTTAAACATAGATGGATTATTGATGGTATTATTTGGATTAATAAAGAGTGTTTTAAAATCATCAAAATTGTCTGGAAGTGCTTTATAACTATTAATATTTATCTTTTTATTTGCTATTTTGAGAGATTGCCCTTCAAACGCAGACATTATTTGTTCTATAAACTCTTCACTTGTTAATACATCGCTTGTATAAACCAATTTATTTTTGTCTGCGGCAGACTTAACATACCCAAAAGGATTTTGACTAATAGTTACTTCATAACTTACAGAATTATATTCAATAGAATCAATAACGTTTAATATGTTGGCTTTGTAAAATAGTTCTTCTAATTTTTCCTTAGTCATAGTAGTTTTGTCTAATACTAACTTAAAATTATAACTTCTTAATGATCCACGTAATATATTAAATAAAATGGCAATTTCATTTGGATAATTAATAATTGGTGTTCCTGTTAATAATATTATTTTACAATTTTCAGCATCCATCAAATAGTTATACAATTTCATTGATAACGAGGTTTTCCGAGTTAATTTATTAACTATTCGACTAATAAAATTATGTGCTTCGTCTATTATTATTACTTTATTGGAAAACGGATTGATTGTGCCTCCATTTGTCATACCATTTAAGTGAGAACTGCGAAGACCATTATAACTTATAAATTGATACTTATAATTAATCATTTTATCTAATTGCGCATTAATTTTTTTCTGGTCTTCAAAATCGAGAGAATCGTAATTAGGTTCTTTTTTAACATTAATAAACCAGGCACCGCCATTACTAGCAATATATTCTTGTGGTAATTTTAATAATGTGCTTAAATATTCTACATATTGAGGGTGCGTTTTAGTATTAATGAATTCCCAATATTGATTTTTTTTGTATAAATAGTCACCGCATTTTTTGAGTTCTTCTACATAGTTATCTCTCAAAGATGCCGGTGTCATAATAAGAATTTTCTTGTCATTTTTAATGCCTTCGGCAATGGCAATAGAAGAGCAAGTTTTACCGGAACCTAAACCATGATATAATAATAATCCTCTATAAGGTGTATAAATATTTATGTAATCTCTCACAATTTTTTGATGAATTAAGAGTGAAAAGTTACTACTATCACTTGCTGAGCAACTAATTGATGTTTTGCCTAATTCCATTTCTTTTTCTTCTTTTAATAATTGTTGCTTGTAAGGTTCAAATAAAGAATTAATAAAACTAATGAAAATCTCTCTATTATATAAATAATAGTTGGGTGCTTTTATTAAAACATTGGGTTCTAACTTAGGAATTCTATTTATATATAAGGTTCTACCAATACGAAGGTCTTGTGGAATTACTAAAGTTTCATCTATTGTTTCGCCTTTTATTTTTTTGGACTTAGATTTGATTGGGTCTGGTTGACTAATACTTGGTTTAGGTGTTAATCGTTCTTTTGAAGGAAGCTCCACATTTGCCTTTTTCATAGTTTCATCCGATGGTTCTTTTATAATTATTTTTTCTTTTGTTTTCATTATTTGTGTTAAAGTATTTTCTGGGCCTAATGCTTTTTTTGATTTTGTAGATTTTTGAGTGCCAGGTTTAGGTTCTTGTAAAATAGCATCTTTAATAGAAGGCGAAGGTTTGGCAAAAGTTGCCTTTTTCATTTTTTCATAATCTTTTTGTACAACTCCTAAATTTTCTTGGACTTCATTAAAAAATTGCTCTCTATTTATTAGGTGTTCACTAGTTTTATCAATAATATTAGGAGCAACACCTTCACTAGGTATTTGTATTAACACTTGGAATTGTTGCGGTTTTTTTGGTATTGGTTTAATTTTTAATTGTTCAAGAGTTTCATTTATCATTATTATATATAATTAAATAATATATAATAATAAGTATTTTTAATATTTTACTTAATGTTTAATGTTTAATGTTTAATGTTTAATGTTTAATGCGAATATAAGAAATAACAAAGAGTATAGATTAAAAAAATTGATTTGAATTAAGTGAATAATAAATATATTTTCATTAAATAGTATATCAAAGATGTCAATAAGAAAAGTTTCTAATCTTACAAAGAAGAAGGTTGCTGCGTGCCAAGAATGGAAATGTAAATTATGTAATTGTTTGCTAGATGAATGTTTTGAAATAGACCATATTATTTGTATTAAAGATGGAGGTAGTAATGAAGAATGTAATCTTCAAGCATTATGTCCTAACTGCCATCGTAAAAAAACAAACAGCGATATTTATAAGTCAAATAAAGAAACAAAAGAAACCAAAGAAACCAAAGAAACAAAAGAAAAAGTTCATTTACCACAATGGTGGAAAGAATATCTTGAACATCCAGAGAGGCAAGGCAGATTTGTATGTGATATGGTGAGGTCTTCTTATCCTCAATTAGTTTGGAATAAAGATATAACTAATTTAAATAAATATACAGTTGATGAGTTAAAAATCATGCTAGCTTCTATTAATGGGCAAGTAAAAAACGGAACAAAAAAAGAAATAGTATCATTTATTAACGATGAAAGCATAAAAAGAAATAACCTAATGGAGAAATTTATTAATCCAGTTGTAACTATTTTACCACCAACAGATATTATACATTCTAAACAAATGGCTACTGGAAAAATTAGTAAACTAATTACTTCTAATGTAAATACAACAATGATGAATCCGATGATGATGGATCCGATGATGATGAATCCGATGATGAGAGCAATGTATAATTAGAGGGATACTTCTTTAGAATGTTTAATAATGTATTTTATTCATAAATAAAGTCGTTCGTTTATCTTCTGGATTTTGACAATTTAATAAATCTTCTGGTCTACAAATTAATAATAATTTTACTTTACTCCTGGAAATACTTGTATATATTGCTTTTTGTTTAATAAAACCAGCATTAGGTTCTATAAATACTACTATTGTTTTCCATCCACTTCCTTGACTTTTATGAAATCCGGTTGCATAATTTAAATCAAACTCTTCATATAACTCATTTATTGAAATAATATATCTTTTTTTATCATTACTACTATAACATATTGTAACTTTTTCATCATCATATTCTAATATCTCTCCTTCATCGCCATTGGCTTTAAAATCATCTCCATTATACTCATTTTCTGTTCTTATAATTTTATCTCCAACTCTAAACTCTTTATCATAATAATTAGTATATCTAATAATTTCATTTTCAAATCCTTCTTTGTTAGGATTAAATTTATCTTGAATAATTTTATTTAATACAGGTACATTGAATATAAATTTTGTATTACCATTTTCTAATTTATTATGACTTGTATTATAACAAAGAAATTTAGTATCTTTGTCTAAGTTATATGTATCAATAATATTATATATATAATTTTTAAAAACTATATAATTTCTTAAATTTTCGTATATATTACTAATGTCTATAAATTTGGTAAATTCATCTTTATTAAAATCAAGATATGTTATTTTTTCTCCTTTATTCATTTTTTGAATCATATTTAATAAACTAGTGTTTTCTTGTTGTCTATAAATATTTACTAGATTACAAATATTAAATTTTTTAGATTGTATTAGACTTTCTAATGGATTACCTGGTCCAATAGGTGGGAATTGTTTTGGGTCGCCAATTACTAATAATTTACTATTATATTTTTTACATAATTGCAATATTGAGTTTAGTATATTTAAATCAATCATAGAAAATTCATCTATAATTACAAAATTAAATTTACATTCGTTAAATTCATCATCTTCATAATCATATTTATAATTGATTTTGTTCTCAATATTGTATTCAATCTCGCATTTTTTGAGAAAAATATTATACAAAATTTTATGGCAAGTACCTGATATTTTTGGGTAATAATAATAATTATAAAGTTGTTTATGAATATATCTAGCTTCTTTTATGTAGCTTAAAACTTTCCAACCGAAGGTTTTATCTTCCATATATCTAAGTCTCTCATTAAAAAAAATGATTTTTTCTTTTAAGATTTTTCTTCTAATTAATCTGCCGTTACAACCAAATAAACCTAAATGCCCGAGTGATGGATTATGTAATTCTTCAATCATTGCAGATTTAATTTCATTTTTTCTGAATAATCTATTTTTAGAGTAATTATAGATTTGTTTTCGTAGATTTTTATTATTTTCAAATTTCTTAAAGTCTGAAAAAACATAATTACACTTAGTATCTTCTGCTACTTGGTATAATGTAGATAAAGCATTTTCACTAATTGAATCATCTGCATCAAAAAAATAAACATATTTTCCATTAGCGTTCTTAAGTCCGATATTTCTAGCTGCTGAAGGGCCGCAATTATTTTTTAGTGATAATATTTTTAAATTTTTAAGATTATATTTTTTTATTAAATTTATACTATTGTCTGTTGATGCGTCATCTACTATGATTATTTCATAATTAGAAAAATTTTTTTGTTTTATTAAAGAATTTAAAGATTTCTTAATAAAATTTTCTTTGTTAAAAAGTGGAATAATTACAGAAATTGCAATTTTTTCTAACAAGCTAATTTATTTTTTATTTTATAAAATTATTTATACTCTTCAAATGTCAATCTATTTCTATTTGGAATTTGTGTACCTGCTTTTATAAGTCCTCTACCTGCATATTCTAAAGCTGTTGCTGGATCACGTGGTCTTCCGTCACAAAAATCACATGCAGGAAAAAAATTTTTCATTTTTACAAGCTTAGTAATTTTTTTTCTTAAATCTTCTGGATTAGTAGAAAACAAATCCACGTAATCTGCTTTATTATCGGGAATGGCTTTTAGATTCGCTGCGTTTGCTATGAAGGGACAGGTATATAATCTACCACTTAATAGTGTATATAAATTTGTGGCACAACATTCTTTAAATACTTGACGTAGCTTTTGTACAGATCTGTTATGCTTTCTTATTCCACTACAATCTACCCAATTTCCTGCTGGTTTTCTATAAAAGCCTATACCATGTTTATTCAAAGCATTTACAACTTTCTCCATATTTTTTGATAGATCATTATAGTCGGTCAAGTAAAAATTTAATTTTTTTCCTTCGAATAGTTTTAATTGTTCATCCTTGGGACAAATAGTTCCATTTGAATAAATATATACAGATCTTTTTGGGTCTTGATCAATAATTCCTTTTGTAATTTCAGCCCATTTTTTATTCATTAAAGGCTCACCCCCAATTACTCTATATTCTGAAATATAATCAACATTGTCGCTCAAAATTTTTACTGCTCTTAGTATTTCATTGTCAGTATTTTTTTGAGAAATGTAATATTGCATTAGATTTGCACAACTTTCACAATTCATCGAGCATTTTGTGGTGATTACAATATCTAGACTTTTTAAGTAAGTTTTGGTGTTATCAAAATATAATTCGTTTAACTTTATTGCTGTAGATACTTTGTCCTTAATGTATGTATGATTTGCGCGGTAGTTATGTTTTTCAATTTTAAAATTTTTAAGCAGTTCTAAGGGCGAAAAAAAATTATTATAACCCATATCATACAATTCTTCCGCACAGTTTTCTAGTGTATGATGTGCAATGATAAAATTAGCTTTTTTAAATATTTTTGGAAGGTCGGGAGTATAAATAACTTTTTTTCCACAAAATAAATCTTTAGTTTTTCTAATTTCTTTGTCGCAGAAAGCTGCAACATTAATTCCATTGTCTTCACAAGCTCTTGCTATTGGCTCAGCCTCTTCTGTTAAAGCAAATATGATTGTTGGATCATTAGATTTTTTTAAATAATCAATAGCGTTGTATTTTATGTTTCTAAGCATTAAGTTTTTTTTTAATTATCATATAAATCTAACATAAACAATGAAAGTATCTATTTTTTAATGATAAAGACAGATACTTTGCATGATTACTCAATAGTATAACCCAAAAAACATATATAATTAAAAAGTATTCTTATTTTAAAATATAAATGAATTACTAATTTTACTATACACTCTTTCTATTTTCGTTGATAATCGATACTTATTTGATTACATTGGTATACAGAACGCCCCACTTTTTTATGAAAAAAATAGAAATATACACAACAAACTATTGTCCCTTTTGCGTAAAAGCAAAATCATTACTAAATAAAAAAAAAATTAAATTCTCTGAAATCGACGTGTCTGATGATGAAACTTTAAGAGAAAAAATGTCTGCTATGGCAAATGGCGTAAGGTCTGTTCCCCAAATATTTGCTGACGATATTCACATTGGTGATTGTGATAAAATTTATAAATTAGACCAGGAAAAAAAATTAGATAAATTACTAGGTCTCGAGTAAAAAGCTTAATGATTGTATCGCTTTCTATAGCTTTCTTTGCTGGTTTAATAAGTTTCAT
>Ga0208960_1001393_pt1 | contig 12906 bp, 12 predicted proteins | sample GreLakmeON33MSRF_FD_187703 | JGI IMG/M metagenome (GOLD analysis project Ga0208960, IMG submission 187703) | Freshwater lentic microbial communities from great Laurentian Lakes, MI, USA - Great Lakes metaG ON33MSRF (SPAdes) | ecosystem: Environmental > Aquatic > Freshwater > Lake | place: Great...
CGGTGCCGTGCCCGGCCTTGGCGGTCTTGGTCTTCGGATCGTAGTAGTGCCGCTTCACGTACTCCCGAGATCCCAGCGGCCCCTGTTCTTCGGCGGCCCACAGCGCCACGCGGATGGTCCGTCTCGGCTTCAACCCCAGCGCCTGAATCACGCGCACTGCCTCGATCATCGCGGACGACCCGGTGGTGTTATCGGTGGCGCCGGTCGCGTAGGGATAGGTGTCGAAGTGGGCGCCCATGATCACCACTTCCTTGGCCAGGTCAGTGCCCGAGATCTCCGCGATGCTGTTGAACGCGTTGCCGGCCGCATCTGTCTCCCGGTGAAACTTGGTCTGGATGTTCACTGCCATGCGCACGGCCTGTCCGCGCGCCCTGAAAAATGACGATCTTGCCCTGCAGCTGGCCCTTGTACTTCGCGAGGTCGCCTTCTGTTTTCGCCTCCAGGTGCACCACGTCGGCAGTCACCGCGCCGTTGGTTGACGGCGAGTTCCAGCGCGGCTGGCCGACGAGCGACGCCGTCTGCGGCGTGATCTGGTTGATCGAGAAGCGCTCAATCGTCCATCCCTGCCCGAACGGAAAGCGCTCGACGTGAATGTTCTGCAATCCCCATTCGGCGAACTTCTTCATCACCCAGTCGGCGCCTTGTTGATACGCCGGCGTGCCCGTGGCGCGCGGCCCGTAGACCTCCGACAGCCACAGTGCGTCTCCATCGCCTGCGAGCGGGTCATCGCCTCACCCCTGATGCGCGAGATGGTGGCGGCGTCGACCCCGGCCATGGGCGCCTACGCCATGCCGGTGGCGGAGGCGGAGGCGAGGAGAAGAACGGAGATCAGCAGACTCGAAACCCGTGTCATGGAATCCTCAGCGAAATGCAAACGCGAAGGTCACGAAGACCACAAAATAGTTCATTTGATTGTCTTCGTGTCCTTCGTGTTCAACGCATTTACTGCTGCGCGGCCGTGGTCGTCACGCCCGGCGCGCGTTTGTACTTGTCGAACCAATACCGCAGGTACAACTGCGTGCGCACGAAGTTCGATGGCGTGGCCGTGGTGCCGTGCCACTCGTTGTTCATTCGCAGCATCGCGGTCGGCACCTTCAGCAGCTTCAGCGCGCTGTAGAACTGCTCGGTCTGCGGCATCGGCGTGCGCAGGTCCTGGACGCCGGTCATCAGCATGGTCGGGGTCTTGACGTTGCCGACGTAGGTGAGCGGCGAGCGGCGGAGGTGCTCCGACGGGTCTTCCCACGGCAGCTTCGCGAAGTTGTAGTACCAGCTGGCGCCGTCGGTGGTGCCCACAAAGCTCACCCAGTCAATCACCGGACAGTTCGCCGATGCGGCCGCGAAGCGATCCGTCTTGCCGACAATCCACGCCGTCAGCACGCCGCCGCCGCTGCAGCCGGTCACGAACAGATTACGCTCATCCACGAAGCCCTTCTTCAGCACTTCGTCGACGCCAGCCATCAGGTCGTCGTAGTCTTTGCTCGGGTAGGCGTTGTTGATCTGGTTGCCGAACGAGGAACCGTAGCCCGTGCTGCCGCGCGGGTTGGTGTAGAGCACCACGTAGCCGTTGGCGGCCTGTTCCTGCCAGCCGTAGTTGAAGCCGACGCCGTACATGCTGTGCGGTCCGCCGTGAATGTGCAACTGCAGCGGATACTTCTTGGTGGCGTCAAAGTCGGGCGGGGTGATGTACCAGCCCTGGACCTTCATGCCGTCCGGCGCCGTGTACCACATCTCCTTGACGTCGCCGAGCTTCTTGCCGGCCAGGATGTCGTCGTTGACGTTGGTCAACTGCTTGATCTGCGTCGGCGTGGCGACATCAAACGAGACGATGTCGGCCGGCGCGTGCGGCGAGGTGAGCACACCGACGGCCTTGCCCTTCACCACGCTCGCTGTCGTCAGCATGTAGGTGCCCTTGGTCAACGGCTGCACCACGTCGCTGCGGTCACCGGCCATCGGCAGCACGTAGAGGTTCTGCGAGCCCTGGTCCTGCGCCGTGAAGTAGATGCCGGTGCCGTCCGGCTTCCACAGGACGTTCTGCGGTGAGCGATCCCACTCGCCCGACACCACTCGGGGGTTGGTGCCGTCGATGTTCATCACGTAGAGCTTGCTGTCCTGCCAGGTGTTCCTGGTCGCGTCATAGCCGGTATAGGCGACGCGCTTGCCGTCTGGCGAGACCTGCGGGTTGCCGTCGGGGCCCTTGCGGGTGGTCAACTGCTTGATGGCGCCGGTGTCGACGGTCACCGCATAGATGTCTGATTCACGCTGCTGGTACTCGGCGTCGGTGACGCGGTTGGCGCCAAACAGGATCTGCTTGCTGTCGGGCGTCCACTCGACGCCATTGTGGTGCCACTGACCATCGGTCAACTGGCGCGGCGTGCCGCCGGTGGCCGGCACCACAAAGATGTGCCGGAACGCATCGTCATCGAAGCCGACACCGTCCGAGCGGTAGTCGAGCCGTTCGACGATGCGCGGGGCGTCGACCCACTTGGCGCCCTCGGGCGCCCGCGGCATCTTGATCGGCCAGGCGTTCTTGGCCTCGACGCTCATGACGAAGCCGAGCCGGGTGCCGTCGGGCGACCAGGCCACGGCGCTTGGCGCTTTCTCGACGTGGGTGACCTGCGAGATGGCGCCTTCGGCGTCCATGTAGCGGACGAAGATCTGCGAACCCTTGGGCTCGCCCTGGGCGGTGTAGGCAAGGCGGTCGCCGCTCGGCGACCAGCGCGCGTTGCTGCCGCGGACGAGAAAGCGGCTCTTGCCGCCGTCGGCGTTCATGATCCACAGCGACGACTCACGCTTGTCGTTGACCTTGTCGATCCAGCCGCGCGTGTAGATGATCTGTGCGCCGTCGGGCGACAACTGCGGATCGGAGACCGTCTCGAACTCCCAGTAGAGATCAAGGTTAAGCCGGTCGTTGGCCACAGAGTTGGCCGTCGTGGCGTTCTGGGCGGTGACCATGGCGGGCAACGACGCGAGGGCGAGCACGAAAATCAGTCGACGCATTTCAGCCTCCAACCGGGAACTCTAGTCCCAACGACCGCGGTGACACGGTCTCCTTGCACACCCGAATTACTTGAGCGGAATGAAGGCCAACCCGTTGTTCGCATTCATCGGGATCACCAACTGATTGGCGCCTGAGTCGTAGCACATCGATGCCGGGTTGGGGATGTTCTGCGCGATCAACTCGGCCGGCTGGCCCGGACGAATGCGCGACACGCCGCCGTTCTGGACGCTGCTGACGTACTTCGTGCCATCGGCCATGATCACCAGTCCATCGTTGCCGCCCTGCACCGCCTTTTCGGTCCTCAGGACCTTGCCGTCCGGCGAGAACGTGACCACGTCAGGGTTGCCGATGTTGACGACGACGATGTTGCCCTGTGGATCCATGGCCACACCGTTTGGCGCCACCAGGGGGACGTTCTGGAAGAAGATCGACGCCGCGCCGTCTGGCGTGATCTTCCACACCTGCGCGCCTTCGCCCATGGCGGTCACCGTGCCGTAGATGTTGCCGGCGTTGTCAATCGCCACGTCGTTGAAGCCGGTCGACTTCTCGACGCGAAACTCCTTGCCCGGCAGGCCGGTGGCCATGTTAAACGTGCGAACTACCGACACCAGCGGATCCGTTGGGGTCGTGCCGCCGTCGCGATCCGCCAGGTACAGAATGCCGTTAACGATGTCGCTGCCGAGTGGTTCGTTCAAGACGAGCGGCGGCGTGCTGTTGCTGCGCTGCGCACCGGGCGTCTGAATGCCGACCCAGCGGGCGGTGTGCACCGACCCATCGTGGTTGATGAATGAGATCCAGGCGTTGTTGGTCTGCACATTCTGGCCGACGCCGCGATTCGGTACAACGATGACGCCGCGCACCGGGTCGTAGGAACAGCTCTCGGCGGAATAGATCGCACCGTAGACCTTGACGTTCGACGACATGGGCGTGAACTTGCCATCGGGCGCCGGGTTGATCGGCAGGCCCAGGGGATTGCCGACAAAATACGGCTGGGGCGCGGCCGGCTGCGGCGCTTGCGCGGCAACGGCCGACGCCGAGGTCAAAAACGCCGCGGCCAGGGTCAGGTTCTTCCAGTTTAATGTCATGCCGAAAGTCTACTTCAGCGAGTCGCCGCACGCAGGTATCCTTAGAACAACTCATGTCCACTGCCAACGATTCCGCGGCCTTCGCGGCCCTGTCGACTGTCACCACGGCCACGCTCACCACGGTCCTGCTGAAAAAGGGCCTGCGCAACGTCTGGATCCGCGGCGCGTTCTCTCTCACCAGCAACCAACCGCGCATTGTCGGACGTGCCTTCACGGTCCGTTTCATTCCCGCCCGCGAGGACCTGGCCACGCCGGCCTCCTGGAGCTCGCCCAAGTCCACCCGAGCCGCGATCGAACTGATGCCGGCCGGCTGCATCGCGGTGATCGACGCCAACCGCGTCACCGACGCCGGCTTCTGGGGCGACATCCTGTGCGCGCGCATGGCCGTGCGAGGGGTGGCCGGGCTGGTCAGCGACGGAGCCGTACGCGATCTCGCGGGCGTGCTGTCGACCGGGTTGCCGGTCTGGGCCAGCGGCACGGCGGCTCCGCCATCGGTGGCCGGCCTGACGTTCGTCGATTGGCAGCAGCCGATCGGCTGCGGCGGCGTGGCGGTGTTCCCGGACGATGTGATCGTGGCCGATGGGGATGGCGCCGTGGTGATCCCGGCCGCGCTGTTCGAGGAGGTCGTGGCGCTGTCGGTCGAGCAGGAACGCCTCGAGGGCTGGATCATGGACGAGGTCAAGGGCGGCGCCGCGCTGCCCGGCTTGTATCCGGCGAACGCCGAAAACCAGGCGCGATACGAGGCCTCGAAACGGGAGTAAGATGCGGCGATCAATTTCCGACAGGAGGACACCGTGATGACCAGCCGATCGTTTATGACCTCAGCAATCGCCGTTCTTGGATTAGCCGCCAGTCTCGCGGCTGATGCGGCCTGGAAGTGGACCGGCAGCCACGGCGACCAGGCCGTCGAGTTGCTCATCCTGGGCGATATCCAGGTGCATTCCCGGCGCGCCGACCCGACGACCGCCTTCAACCGGATGCGTGAGACGCTGAGGGCCGCGGACCTCGTCTACGCGAACCTTGAAGGACTACTGGTCAAGTCGGTTGGCACCACCATCGACATTCCCGACAAGCCGGAGTGGACGCATCCGGGTCCTGACGGAGTGAAGGCGCTCAAGGCCGCCAACGTCGCCGTGGTTGGCGTCGCCAACAACGTCGCCTCCGGCCGCGCCGACATCCTGAAGAGCCTTGGCGTGCTCGATGCCAACGGCATCCTGCACGCCGGCGCCGGCAAGAACATCGATGAGGCCCACAAGCCAGCGATCGTCGTTCGCAAGGGTGTCCGCATCGGGTTCCTGCAGTACACCGCGCGGTGGTATCAGGACAAGGACATGATCGCGACCGCCACCGAGGCCGGCGTGGCCCGGATCAAGTCGCTCGATGGCCTCACCATCGATTCAGGTGATCTCGAACGGCTCCGCAGCGACGTGAAGAAACTGCGGCCACAGGTTGACATCTTGGTCGTGTCACATCACAACCGCGACGGCTCAACACCGGTCCAGTTCGGCGACGTGAAGGGCACCAGTGCCGGCCGCGATCGCACGAAGACCGAGGCGTATCAGAAACAGTTTGCGCACGTGGCCCTCGATGCCGGTGCCGACATGGTCTTTGGCCACGGGACGCACACCGTCCAGGGTGTGGAGCTGTACGCCGGCAAGCCAATTCTGTACGCGATCGGTCACTCGAATTTCGACCAGCCCGGTTACGAGAAGTCGCTCGACGGTCTGGTCGCCCGCGTCGTCATTCAGGGCAAGAGCATTGTCCGCGTGTCGTTCGTGCCGGTGTCGCGCGATGCCAACAACGACATCTTCATGCTCGATCCCAGCGAGGGCGAAGGCGCGAAGCTGCTGCAGGCCGTGAAGGATCGGTCGGCGACGCCGCCCGCCCTGCGCATCGACGGACACGAGGTGGTCGTGATGGACAAGGCCGCCGGCACGTCACACATCCAGTAGCACCGCGGAACTATTTCGAAAATAGTCGTTCGAGCTGGAGCTCCCAACCTGGCAGCAGAGGCGTTATCAGCGTCTCTGCGTGCTTTGCCTCACGCGTTCTCGGCAGCGGAAACGACCCCATCTTCGAGGCGTCAATGCAGTGCCACGGTGTGGCGCCCGGGATCGACGATCCAGTATTCACGCACGCCTTCGCGATCGAACAGCTGCCGCTTAACTGACGCCCGCAACCAGAACCAGCACCCGCACGGCACTCAAGAATCGCCTGTTTGACTTCCTCGGGCGGGGTTCCCAATGACGGCCAAAGACACGGTGCGTACGCCTCTCGATCGCCGACCGGACGATTGCAGTCTCGATGAGGTGCAGTACCACTTGCACGTCGTCCAGGCCGTGGCGCAGGGCGAGGCTGACGAGCACGCGGGTCGCGTGATTCCAAATGAACAGGTGGCGACGGAGCTTCGGCGCACGTGGCTGCTGGGACGCGCCGGGTTGTTTGGGGCGAGTCGGCCCAGGCCGCCCTCAACGAACCGCCCAGCGGCATTGCTGAAACTTCCCGCGACGGTGCGACTCGAGTAATGACGTGCGCGGTCGAAGTCGCGGACAGTTTGTCGACCCTCGCGGAACGTGGGCGTGTCGTACCAGGAATTGGCGGGTCGACGTTTCGAGAATTATTCGTTTACGAATACCGACTGCTCGACAGAGTCCGAGAAGACCGTGTCGTCATCCGGGCATTTCTTCACGGAGCACGCGACTTTTCAACATGGCAACGCGAACAGGGGCGAGATCGCTGAATAACGCAGGCTGACAACTAATCGAGCCGACGCGCGTGGGCGCTTGTTCACGCGCGGCTCATTCGTAGCCGTTGGGCGGACTCATGACGATGCGTGCATGCACTCTGGCCTACCGCAAGCGGCCGATCATCACCTCGGTGGACTTGATGATCGCCACCGCCTCGTCGCCCTTCTTCAGCTTCAGCTCGTTCACCGCATCGCGCGTGATCACCGCGGTCAGTACTTGGTCGCCAATGCGCAGCCGCACCTGCGACAGCAGCCCGTCGCTGCGGACTTCGTCGACGATACCGCGCAGTTGATTGCGTCCGCTGAGCGCGACCAGCACACCTCGAGCCGCTGGGGCGGCCTTGGCGGCGGTCACCCGCTTGCCGACAACCTTGCCAGCAGCCTTACCATCAGCGGCCATCTGCAGCCGCAGGACCTCCGACTCCGCGATCCGGTGATGCCCGCCATTGGTCCGCGTGGTACGCACCGCACCGTCATAGATCCACTGCTTCAACGTGGAGTAGGCCACGCCCAATTGATCGGCGGCCGCGCGGACCGTGAGCAGCGTGCTCATTTCACGTCTCGCACTTCGATCTTCGCCACTTGCCGAACCCAGCGGGCCGGACGCTGGTCGTGCGGCACCACCAGCTGCAACGGGCCGGTGTCGGGCAACAACGGGCCGTCATCGCGGCGGTCGGCCAGCAGAATGATCTGCTCCGTAAAAGCGGCGTCGACCTCTGCGATCGCGTAGACCACCTGGTAACCATCGAGACCACTGACGATGATGACGCGTGACAGGGCCTTGCCGCGAAGCGCTTCGCCGAGGGGCACGCCGGCCTTGGCGAGCACGTCGCGCAGGGCCACGCCTTCGAAGGTGGCCTTGCGGCCGCGGTCGCCGGTCACTACGGTCTGGCGTGGAAACTCGCCGAGGTTGACGGTCGTGAGCTGACCGTCAGGACCGGTGACGCCGATCGTCCGCTGCGCGTGGGCCGGCCGGACGCACAGCAGGATACAGAACGCGGCTGCCACGACAGTCTTCACAATCCTGCTCGTCATTGCTGAATCACCTCAACTCGATGATAAAATTGACCTGAATCATACTAAATTACGTACCTGATGACCACGTCCAGTCCGGCCACAAAGATCGTGAACTGGCTCGCCGCCGGCCTTGCCGGCCTGGCCCTGAGCGCGCCGCCCGTCGCGGCGCAGCCCCCCGGACTGGTGGTGTCGGTCGCCGCGAGCATGCACGCCGCGCTCGAGGAGATCGCCGTCCTGTATCGTGCGGCAACCGGCGTGACGGTCGCCCTCAACACCGGCAGTTCCAACACCCTGGCCCGGCAAATTGTCGAAGGCGCCCCTGCGTCGGTGTTTCTGAGCGCGGATGATCTCCAGATGGATGTGGTCGAGAAGGCCGGCCGGCTGGTCGCCGGAACGCGGACGCGCCTGCTGACCAATCAGCTGGCAATCGTGGTCCCGTCGGATGCGCCGGCCACTTTCAGTCTGGCGGCCCTGCTCGAGGGTCGCGTGACGCGCCTGGCCATGGGCGAGACCGCCAGCGTGCCTGCCGGCGTGTACGGCCGCCGCTGGCTTGAACACGAAGGCGCGTGGTCGCGCCTGCAGCCGAAGATGATTCCATTCCCGACCGTGCGCGCGGTGCTCTCGGCGGTTGAAGCCAGCCGCGTCGATGCCGGCATTGTCTACGTCACCGACGCGCGCGACTCATCGGCCCGCATCGTCGCCACGCTGTCGACCAAGGAGCATGCCTACCTGAACATCGTGCAGCCGGCCGCCGTGATCGTCGGGCCAGCCGAGGCAGAGGGACGCCGCTTTCTGCGGTTCCTGCAGGGCCCAGCGGCGCGCGCGGTGTTTGCCCGGCGAGGCTTTGGCAAGCCGTGAGTACTGAAACCTGGGCGATTGCCCGGTTCACCGTGGTGATGGCGCTGACGGCCATCGCACTGTCGCTGCCGTTTGCCATCGCCATTGGCTGGGTGCTCGCCCGCCATTCGTTCCCAGGCAAGGCCCTGGTCGAGACCGTCGTATCGCTGCCGCTGGTGCTGCCGCCGGTGGCGACCGGCCTGTTGCTGCTGTGGTTGTTCGGGCGGCGCAGCCCGCTTGGGCAGGCGCTTGATGCCGTGGGCATCGAGGTCGTCTTCACCTGGAAGGCCGTCGTCATTGCCATGATGGTGGTCAGCTTCCCGCTGGTGGCGAGGAGCGTGCGATCGGGCATCGAGCAGGTGGACCGACGCTACGAGGACCTGGCCGCCACGCTCGGCGCCACGCCGTTCCGCATCCTGCGCACGATCACGTTGCCACTGGCATCGCGTGGCATTGTCGCGGGCGCCATTCTCGGGTTCTCGCGCGCGCTCGGCGAGTTTGGCGCCACCATCATGGTGGCCGGCGCCATTCCCGGCCGCACGCAGACGCTGGCGGTCGGCATCTACACCTTCGTCGAGACCGGCCGCGAAGAGGCGGCGTGGGGACTGTTACTGCTGTCGGCGCTGCTCGCATTCGGTGCGATCTACGCCTCGAACCGGCTCGTCGAGGTGCGCGCGTGATTGCCCTGACCATCGACGTGACCCTGCGGCAGCAGGCGTTCGAGCTGCACGTGCGCGAGACGTCTGCGGTGGAGGTGCTGGGTGTCTTCGGCCCATCAGGCAGCGGCAAGACCACGTTGCTCGAGACCATCGCCGGCATTCGCACGCCTGACACCGGCGAGATCCGCGTCGGCGACCGGGTGCTGTTCTTCGCCGCGGCTGGGATCAACCTGCCGGCGCGCGAACGGCACATTGGTTACGTGCCGCAGGATGCGCTGCTGTTTCCGAACCTCGATGTGGCCGGCAACATCGACTATGGCGTCCGCCACCGCCACCACTCGCTGGCGGGTGTGCTGCCGTTGCGGTCAACACTGATCGAGATCCTGGACCTGGGTCCGCTGCTCGAACGCCGCGTGCAGAAACTGTCGGGCGGCGAGAAGCAACGCGTCGCCATTGCGCGCGCGCTGATGACGCAGCCCGCGGTGCTGTTGTTGGATGAACCGCTCGCGGCTGTTGATCGCGCCAGGCGCGACCGCATCCTGCCCTACATCCTGCGCATTCGCCGCGACCTGCACGTGCCGCTCGTCTATGTGACCCACGACGAAGCCGAGCTCAACTCGATCGCTGACCGGGTGATTCATCTTGAGGCGGGCCGCGTGGTTGGCCGGTCGGCCGCACCGTAGGCGGCTATTAGGGTTCGGCCACGAAGCCGGCCGAGGCGCCCACCCACCGCAGGGCTTCCGCGACGGGAATGGTGCCAAGTGTGCTCAATCTAGTGTTTCGCGAAGACGTACTTCTTGCCGTCCTTCGTGAATGCCATCACGTTGTACGGCTGCTTCATGCCACCCTGCTCCATGCCGGGCGACCCCATCGGCATGCCCGGCGCGGCGATGCCGGCGATGGCCGGCTTCTCTTTCAGCAGGCGTTTGATGTCGTCGGCCGGGACGTGGCCTTCAACGATGTAGCCGCCGATCTTCGCGGTGTGGCACGACGACAGATCGGCGGTCACGCCGGCTTGCATGCCGATGGCACGCAGTTGTGCGTCGTTGACGTTGTTGGCTTCCACCTGGAAGCCTTGCCCCTGGAGGTGTTCAATCCAGGCGCTGCAGCACCCTCAAGTCGGTGATTTGTAGACCATCGCGTTGGGGCGCGCGGACACTGGCTTGGTCTGGGCGTACGCGACCCCCAGCCCGGCCATGACCACGACCGACGCGGACAATGCGAAATGGCGAATCTTCATGACTTGATGCTACTCCAATCCATCACGCGCTGAGAATCACCTTCAGCGCCCACTCGGCCACCTGGAGCCGGTTGTCATCCACGTCAACCATCAGGATCGCCGCCGGTGCCGACTGCCGCCCGCGCTGGCCGGGTCCGCCGTAGACCAGGGCCGGGACTTGACCGCTGCCACCCGGTCGCTGTTGGCTTCAACCGTGTGCTCGGCGATTACCGCCGCGCCGCCCCGGCATCATTGCCTCGGCCGTGCTGAAGACCGGCCGTGCCTTTGTGCTGGCGGTGCCAGGCAGCTGGTTCACAAATCGAGCGCAGACATTTGATTACAGGAGCGATGGAGACCGCGCCTGTAGAATTCGTCGAATGCGAGCGGGCCTGCGTCGATTGCTCTGCGTCATCGGTGTCATTTGCGGCTCTCATGCGTCTGTGTTCGCGCAGTCGACGTTCGACATCAAGACCATCGACCCCGAGACCTTTCGCGCCATTGCCTTCAAGCTGGCGGAAGGCCAGCAGCCGAAGATTGATGGCAAGCTGACCGACAAGGCGTGGACGCTGGTGCCGGCGCAGGGCAACTTCATTCAGCGCGAACCCCAGTACGGAACACCCTCGTCCGAGAAGACCGAGTTCCGCATTCTCTACGACGACAAGACGCTGTATCTCGGCGTCTGGGTCTGGGACAGCGATCCGTCCGGCATCCTGGCCAGCGAGATGAAGCGCGACGCCGGATTGAACAAGGGCGACCAGCTCAAGATCACCATCGACACCTTTCACGATCATCGCAACGCGTTTTACTTCAGCACTAACCCGCTCGGTGCCTACAAGGACGCCAACACCGTCGAGAACGGCCGCACCATCAACTACGACTGGAACGCGGTGTGGGACAACAAGACGTCGATCGATGACCAGGGCTGGTACATCGAGCTCGCGATTCCACTCAGCCAGTTGCGGTTCAAGACGACGATTGGCGAATCGCTGTGGGGCATTAACCTGTGCCGCATCCTGTTCCGCAAGAACGAGGAGTCGTACTGGGTGCCGTTTCCGCGCGAGTGGGGAGCATCAGGCTTCGCGCGGGTGTCGAACGCCGGCGTCCTGACCGGCCTCAAGGACCTGAAGTCGCGCCGCCGGATCGAGTTTGTGCCGTACGCGCTGCCGACCGCCGCGCGTGATTACGTAACCCACACCGAGGCCGACGTGGAGGCGAAGTACGGTGGCGACTTCAAGTTCGGCCTGACCAACGACCTGATTGCCGACCTCACCTATCGCACCGATTTCGCGCAAGTGGAAGCCGATCAGGAGGTCGTCAACCTCACGCGCTTCAGCCTGTTCTTTCCAGAGAAGCGGCAGTTCTTCACCGAGAGCGCCGGCATCTTTGACTTCGGCAAGGCCGTGGCGGGACTAGGCGGCGAATCGGCTGCCAACGATCCGGGCCTGCTCGCGTTGTTCTACAGCCGCCGCATCGGTTTGGTCGACGGCCACCAGGTGCCAATCATCGGGGGTGGCCGCGTCACCGGCCGGATTGGCGACTATGCCCTCGGCGTGTTGAACATCTCGACCCAGAAAGAGACGTGGTCCACGCGACAACTCGACAACGCCAACTTCACCGCCGTTCGCATCAAGCGCAACGTGCTGGCCAAGTCGAGCGTGGGCATGCTGGTGCTGAACAGCGCCAATGGTGTCTCTGATTTCAACCGCTCGCTTGGGTTCGATGCCGGCCTCGTCCTGGGCCGCTACGTGACCTTCACCAGCCTGTTCGCCAAGACGTTCTCACCAGACCAACCGGACTCAACCAGTGCCGGCGTGGCTGACTTCCTCTGGAAGAACGACAAGTTCAATTTCGGGACGCAGTACCAGGACATCGGCGAGCACTTCAACGCCGAGATGGGCTACATCCCGCGCCTCGACATTCGCGCCGGCAAAGTGAAGGGCGGCTGGACGCCTCGGCCCAAGTGGCGCGGCGTTCGCCAGTTGGTGTTCAACGGCTCTGCCGACTACTTCGAGAATCACGCCGGCCGCGTCGACTCGCGCACGCAGGACCTGTCGGCCCACCTGCAGATGCAGAACACCTCGGGTGCCTCGGTCAGCATGGCGCACGAGTACGACAACCTGAGCACGCCGTTCACCATTGCCGGCACGGTCTTGCCGGTGGGGGAATACACGTGGACGACCGCATCGGCCAGCTACTCGTTCGATCGCACCAAGCGTGTCTATGCCACCATCGGCGGTGACGCCGGCGGGTATTACAGTGGCGATCGGCAGGCATTGCGCGCCAGTGTCACCATCCAGGTGATGAAGACGTTGCTGTTCGAACCGAACTACGCGCACAACCGGGTT
>Ga0208960_1001396_pt1 | contig 12899 bp, 9 predicted proteins | sample GreLakmeON33MSRF_FD_187703 | JGI IMG/M metagenome (GOLD analysis project Ga0208960, IMG submission 187703) | Freshwater lentic microbial communities from great Laurentian Lakes, MI, USA - Great Lakes metaG ON33MSRF (SPAdes) | ecosystem: Environmental > Aquatic > Freshwater > Lake | place: Great...
GCGGAGAGTAAGAGATTCGAACTCTTGATACCCTTTCGGGTATACACGCTTTCCAGGCGTGCTCCTTAAACCGCTCGGACAACTCTCCAATTTTTAAGGATGGCGAAAATACGAATTTAATGTGAATCTCTGTCTGCGAAAATCTGCGAAATCTGCGGGCCACGTTTTTCTCCCGCAGATTTCGCAGATTTTCGCAGAAATTAATGAATGGTCATCTCCCCTCGCAGCGACTGTTTCAACAGAATATCGATGTCTTCTTTTGAACTGTAATTCCCCAACACATGCATCATTTTAGTTACCGCGGCTACCGATGTCATATCGTGACCCGAATGCACTTTCATTTGTTTTAAATCTTCACTTGTAGTATATCTGCCCAATTCAACTCTTCCTTTGATACATTGTGTAACCACCAAAACATGAACTCCTCTTTCGGCCAATCGCTGCAAGCCGGCCAACAAATGCTTGTCCTGAGGAATATTCCCTGTGCCGTAAGTTTCTAAAACCAATCCGCGCAAATATTGATTATCGAAAACACTTTGAAATACCTTCGCCGAAAAACCTGGAAATACTTTTAACAAAGCTACATCGGCACTTAATTTATCACGAAATGAAAAAGCAGCTTCGCTCTTGTGCACCAAGGCTTCATTCAATTTAAAATGCACACCTACTTCGGCAAGGGCAGCAAAATTAGGCGACATAAATGCATCGAAATTTTCGGCGTTGGCTTTTATCGTTCTGTTGGCGCGAAACAAAGAGTTCTCAAAGTATACACACACCTCAGAAAAAATTGCTACTCCTTTTTCATTTTGCATGGAAGCCAATTCTATCGCTGTTAATATATTTTCCTTGGCATCACTTCTTAGCAAACCAATAGGCAATTGAGAACCTGTAAAAATCACAGGCTTGTTTAAGCCATCAAACATAAAACTCAATGCAGATGCAGAGTATGCCATAGTATCAGACCCATGTAATACCACAAAGCCTGAATATTTTTCGTGATTATCGGCTACCGCTTTGCCAATTATTTTCCATTCTTCCGGACCAATATTAGATGAATCCAAAGGCTTTTCGAAAACAGAAATGGATTCAATAGGAAATTGAAATTTCGCCAATTCGGGAATCGACAACAATAAATTTTTAATATCGAAAGGCAATAAAGTTCCGTTACCCGCATCTATCATTCCTACAGTGCCGCCGGTATATATGATTAAAATTGATTTGCTCATAAAATTAAGTTCAATGTTTCGTGTTCAATGTTCAATGTTGAAGAGCTTATTTGCATTAGCCGTTGTGATATTCGCCACTTCCTCTAAAGATAGTCCATAAATATCGCACAACTTCAATGCTACTAGCTTAACGTAAGAAGATTCATTTCGTTGCCCTCGGTGCGGAACAGGAGGCAAATAAGGCGCATCTGTTTCGAGAACGATGTGCCGTAACTCTACATTTTTCAATACTTCTGGAAGTTTTGAATTTTTGTAAGTCACCGCTCCGCCAATACCTAATTTGAAACCGTAAGAAACAATTTTTTGAGCATCTGCAAGCGTTCCACCAAAGCAATGAAAAATTCCTTTCAAGCCTTCGCGATGCTCTTCATCTAAAATTTGAAAAATTTCTGGCAGCGATTCTCGCGCATGGATAATGATGGGTAATTTCAATTCAATAGCCCAACGAATTTGTTCGCGAAATGCATATTGCTGTTGAACAAAAAATGTTTTATCCCAATGTAAATCTATGCCAATCTCGCCCACTGCTGCGTATTTTCCTTCACGCAATTCCTTTTCAATAACAGTCAATTGCTCTTTATAATCTTTCTTCACATAACAAGGATGAAAGCCCATCATGGGAACAAATAAATCGCTGTTTTTAGCAACCAAATCTTTTAATTCTTTGATGGAAGCAACATCTACATTGGGCAAATAAATTTTTGAAATTCCATTCTCCTTAGCGCGTGTCATTATATCTTCAATATCCGCCAAAAATTCTTCTTGGTAAATATGTGCGTGGGTATCTATAAAATTCATTGAGCTAAAATAAGATTCTTCTTTTCTAAAGAAGCAAAGACTTACTTTTTTCTTGAACAAAAAAGTAAGCAAAAAGTCAAGAGCCAAAGTATGCTCCCCCCTCTCTCCCAAAATAATACGCCTCCTTAATCCGGCTTTTATTTTGGGTTCACAGCCAACACACGCCAGCACTTTGGCTCAGGCTCGCGCACAATAGTGATGCGAACGTGTTATAAGTACTAATTTTAAGTATGGGAAACTATTGTGCGCTGGCTCCGTCAGCTGACGGACGAGGGTGTGAAAGGGTGAACCAAAAAATAAAGGCGGATTAAGGAGCCTGAAATTTTTTGGAGAGCGCGAAGGCAGCATCTTTTTGTCAAAGATTTTTTGTTTACTTTTTCATCTCTGAAAAAGTAAAGCTTTGCTTCTTTGCAAAGAAGAAAACCCTATATTTAAATAATGAAGAAATTTTTAATCATTCGATTTAGTTCCATTGGCGATATTGTGCTCACAACACCTGTGGTAAGATGTTTGAGAAAAAAATATCCTAATGCACAAATTCATTTCTTAACCAAAGTGGCGTTTGCGCCCATTGTGCAAGCAAATCCTAATATTGATAAAGTTTTTGCAATAGAAAAATCTACGAAAACTGTAGTTGAAAAATTAAAGAAAGAAGGATATCATCACATCATTGATTTACACAAAAATTTACGTTCTAAAAAAGTAATAATGACCTTAGGAGTGAAAGCAACTTCATTTCCAAAATTGAACGTAGAAAAATTCTTGATGGTGAAATTCAAGATGAATCGCTTGCCTAAAATTCATATCGTTGACAGATATTTTGAAGCTGTAAAAAGTTTAGGCGTAAACAACGACAAAGAAGGTTTGGATTTTTTTATTCCCGAGAAAGAACAAATTGCGGCAAAAAATCTTCCTCCGCAATTTAATGCATTAGTGATTGGCGCGGCACACAAAACAAAATCGTTAACTACACTTCAGCTGATTAAAATTGCCAAAGAAAGTATATTACCCGTTTTATTAATTGGAGGAAAAAAAGAAAAAGAAATTGGAGATGAAATAGTAAAAGAAATTGGTGAAAATGCCATTAACACATGTGGCGAATACAACTTATATCAATCGGCATCAGTGATACAACAAGCGAGTTGTGTAATTACTCCCGACACGGGTATGATGCATATCGCATCAGCTTTCAACAAAAAAATAATTTCTGTTTGGGGAAATACAATCCCTGCTTTTGGTATGTACCCCTATATGCCTCAACAACCCAATGCTTTCAAAATTTTTGAAGTGAAAGAATTGAGTTGCCGACCATGTAGTAAAATCGGATTTGATGAATGTCCGAAAAAACATTTGAAATGTATTTTGGATATTGATGCGGATGGGATTGTGAGGGAGATGAATTCATAAACATCACCTTCTTGTATAAATAATGGGCAACTTATCAACTCTCCTCCTTTTCAAGGCTATCGCGTATACACAAGTTATTTGTATAGATTCGGGCAAAAAAAAACTGCTGGAACTACCTCACCTCAGCGCCCAATTTCTCTTTATATCCTTTCATCAACTTCTCCATCACCTTATCAATTTCTTTGTCGATTAAGGTTTTTTCGTTGTCTTGTAGGGTGAAAGAAAGGGCATAAGATTTTTTGCCTTCAGGTAAATTTTTGCCTTCGTACACATCGAATAAATTTACTTCTTTCAACAAGAGTTTTTCCATATCGAAAGCCATTTGTTCCAATTCAACAAACTTAGTTTCCATATTGAGTAATAACGACAAATCTCTTCTAACCGTAGGAAATTTAGGTAATTCAGAATATTGAATTTTAGTGTTTTGTGCTAAATCGCAGAAAGCATCCCACAAAATATTGGCGAATAAAACATCTTGTTTCACATCGAATTTCTTCGTCACTTTGTGGTTTAAAATTCCGATTTCACCCAACACTTTTTTACCGGCACGAATTTCAAATACTTCAGAATACAGTGAATTTTCGGTGGCTTTCAATTTCAATTTTTGTACGCCTATTTTTTCTGCCAATTGTTGAACATACGCTTTCAAAGAAAAGAAATTCACTTTGTCTTTACTGCTGTTCCAGCTTTCTTCTTCTTTATTTCCTGTGATTAATAAAGTCAGATTTTGTTGCTCGAAATATCCTTTTTCTGTTTTGCAATAGGTTCTTCCAAATTCGTAAAACTTAAGATTTGCACGCTGACGGTTAGCATTTCTTTGTACCGATTCTAATGCACCAAAAACCATTGTTCTGCGCATTACAGCCAACTCTTTACTTAGTGGATTCAACAAAGAAACAAAACCTTCTTCGTCGAAGTCATTATGAGTAGCATAGTATTCTTTGTTGCTTAATGAATTGCATAAAATTTCATTAAAACCTAAAGCCGCCAGCTGCTGAGAAATAGTAGCGCGAATTTTCTCTTGCGGAATTCCGCTGTTGATTTCCAAATACGCATTTAACTTCTCTGGAATTGCCACGGTGTTGTATCCATATATTCTTAAAATCTCTTCAATCACATCAATCTCGCGCAAAACATCTACGCGGTAAGTAGGCACACTTAATTTTAATACATTACCGTTTTCAGAAGCAATTTGAATTTCTAAAGCAGATAAAATAGCTTTAATTTTTTCTTTCGGAATTTCTTCACCAATCAATGCATTGCATCTTGTATATCTAAAATCGACAGAGAAATTTTCTTGCGCAGAAGGATAAACATCTACCACCTCCGATGCAATTTTTCCACCAGCCACTTCCTTGATCAAAAGTGCTGCTCTCTTCAAGGCAACAGGCACCATATTTATGTCGACTCCTCTTTCGAAACGGTAAGATGAATCAGATTTTAATCCTAGTTTTTTAGCTGACTTTCGCACCATTACCGGGCTGAAGTAAGCGCATTCCAAGAAAATATTTTTTGTTTTTTCTGTTGTACCCGATGCCAATCCGCCCATCACACCTGCCACACATATTGGTTCAGTAGCATTCCAAATCATTAGATTTTCTTCGCCCAATTCTCTTTCTACTTTATCTAAGGCGGTGAACTTTTTACCTGCCGCATTTTTCTTCACTACAATTTTACCAGCCACAGCTTCGTAATCGAAAGCGTGTAAAGGTTGTCCAAGCTCGAACAACACATAATTCGTTGCATCAACCACATTATTGATAGGATTCAAACCAATCAACTTCAATTTGTTTTTCAACCAATCGGGAGATTCTTTTACTTCCACTCCACTAATACAAACGCCCATATAACGAGCGCATGCTTCTGCATCTTCAACAGCAATTGAAATAGGCAATGAAGTTTCTTCTACTTTAAAATCGGCAACAGATGGTATAGCTAACTTAACATCTTCACCACGCGTTTTTAAGTAGGCATATAAATCGCGAGCCACACCATAATGCGATAAAGCATCGGCACGGTTAGGTGTTGGTTCAACCTCAATTACCGCGTCGCTTTCTATTTTGAAATGATCTTTGGCCAAAGTTCCCACAGCAACTGAATCATCTAATACTAAAATACCTTCGCTGTGTCCGACCCCAACCTCATCGGCACCACACAACATACCTTCCGACAAAGCGCCACGAATTTTTGATTGTTTGATGGTGAACGAACCTTTGTCGTCATATATTACTGTGCCTATTGTCGCTACGATTACTTTTTGTCCGGCTGCTACATTTGGCGCCCCACAAACAATCTCCAACAATTTCTCTCCACCAATGTTTACTTTGGTTAAACTCAACTTATCAGCATCGGGATGTTTTTCTTTCTCCATCACCTCACCAATCACCAAACCTTCCAACCCGCCTTTCACCGATTGCACCACTTCGTAACCGGCAACTTCCAAGCCGATATCGGTTAAAATTACCGACACCTCCTCTAAAGGAAGATTGATATTTAAATACTGCTTAAGCCAGTTGTATGAAATTTTCATTGTATTGATTTTGCACAAAAATACAATCTATAAGGGAAGAAATGAAGTATTTTTTAAAGTGTGCTTATTATATCTTTAAAAAGCACTGACAAAACACTGACATTCAACAATAGCAATAGGTTTAGGGCACACATAGAGTTAACTTAGGAGAACAATAAACAACCCTAAGCCTATGAAAACCAAAATTATTCTTTTACTCTTAAGTGTATTTTCTTTAGGAAAAACCTACGCTCAAAATCCTGCTTTAATGTACGGCGTTAACCTAGCTGGTGCCGAATTTGGTACTAACTTTCCCGGAACACCTGGCGCCGACTACTTTTGGCCTACCAATAGCGATTTCGACTATTTCGAAAGCAAAGGATTAAAACTAATACGACTTCCATTTAAATGGGAAAGAATACAACCAAAAATTGATTAAATGGAATATTGTATTCCTTGCTAGGATTGTTTTTTCTTTCTAAAAAGAGGGGGTCTTGACTTTTGGCGAACGTGGTGAAGAAAAGTGATAAAAAAGAAGAATGTAATACGATTCTATTTTCATTATTTTATTGAAATAATTTTGATTTTTTAATACTCCTCCTTGGTCAGCCTCCTCACACTTTCCTCATGTTGTGGATACATTTGCATCAACTGCGACGAAGTGAATAACTCGAAATCTTTAAAATCAAAACCCGGACTCACCATGCAACCCACCAAAGAATAATCGCCAGTAGGTTCAGAGCCAAAGATGCTACCTGCTGGAATAATCAATTGCAAACTTTCTCCTTTAGCGGGATTGGGACCAACCAAATGTTCAGTAAGCTTTCCTTCATTATCGATTACTGTGACTTTTAATGCGTCACCTTGATGGTAATACCACAACTCATCTGCCGTGAGACGGTGCAAGTGCGAGACATCTCCTTGCTTCAATAAAAAATAAATACTGGTAGCAATATTGCGCTCGCCATGCATCAACGCAGCGCGATAGATTTCTTTAAAATAGCCTCCTTCGGGATGCGCTATAAGCTGTAAATGATTAACCCAAAAATCGGCTGATTTCACCATTATTTTTTCTTTTCGAACACCAAGTGTTTCTTGTTGAAATCGGCAGCAGCATTGATTACTTTTCTAAATAATTCGTAATCGGCCTTAGGCACTCTTATTTCATTGTAAAACTCGTGAACAGTGATGATATAAGTATTTCCTTCTTGTACATATGAACTTTTAAATTGCATGCTTCTTGTGCCATTGCGCTCCACAAAAACGTCCATCACCACGTCGTTGATATTGGTTACTTCATAACCTTCGGGAACCACTACACGCAATGTTCTTACATAGCCATGATTGTTGTCGTTTTCGATATCGGTCATTCTTTGTTTGTCTTCGTACATTTCTGCTTGCGGACCAATGACCTTTCCCACATCGAACGAATAGTTTAAACCTGCCTTTTCTACCAGTGCGGCGGAACGAACTTTACCAGTAGTTACAAATACTTTCTTCAATATATCTCCACCTTCTTTCACTTCACCAAATGCAAATTCTATTACCTCTGCATCTTCGGCGTAATCACCTAGTAATGATTTAGCAATTTCTTCTTTTCTTTCATCGGAATAATGTTTGAAACCAGCCAAAAACCAAAGGGCTTCATAACCAGTTTTATCTAAACGAATATCTAAATTGGCTCCAGCAAAGGCTTCGTCGAAAGTAATAGTAGCGTCGATATTAGAATAGGTAACAGAATCAGCCGGACCATCAACATAACCAACCTCAGCTTGCGGAGAAGTAACATCTCCTAGGCTAATGAACCTGATAAATAAACCGCTATTGTAACATGAGTTTTCGGGTATCAAACCATATCGGTAAGCGACTTCTGTTGGCGACAAATACTTTTTATACTTAGGGAAATAAAACAAGAATTCTTGCAAATAACTCCACGACTGAAAATCACCATCGAAATGCTTTCTGCTCCTATCACTCGTTACCACCAATTGATGCTCTATCAGCGCTTGGTCTAAAGCAAAAGCGAACATTCTACAAAAAACCCCAGGTTGCTGCAATGCCTTACTCGCAATCACTTCGTTCACCAATATTTTACCAGAACTTCTATCCAAAGTAAACGACTTAATATGCTCTTCAATTTTTCTGATTTTATCTTCTTCATTTAAACCATCTAAAGCTAATGATTTCAACATTTTTTGTACTGCCTTAACCTCGGCTTTGTATTTTTTAGGATCACTATTTTCATAGAAATAATGGTAATAATCTTTTGCGAAATCATCGAAAGTATTTACCTCACCCGAATTGTTTTCTTTGTTTTTGTTAAACTTATATTCCATTCTTTTGTAAGCAGCATTGCCATAAGAAAAAATTTCATCGTCGATAGAAGCACTCGACAAAACATCTACGGTATGTCGATTCTTACCCGAAAGAGTAGTATCTATTTTCGCCTCTGGCAATCCATTGTAAGATTTGGTTGAAAAAACCCAAGACTTATCGTAAATCAATTCGAAATGCGCATTTCTTACGGCATAAGTATTGGCCAAGGTATAATCGTCGCAATTGAAATCGTTAATGACTGCTTTGATAGAATACATATATTCAATCTCACTTCCCTTCTCAACACCCTCTAGGGCAAAAATGGTGAAGGGTCCGGCATTTTCGTAATTCTCCACCTGCTTTATATTGTCGTTGTTGAAAACCGTTACTTTCCCATCTTTAGAGATAGAACGTGCTTTTAGTCCGATTACTTCTTGTCCGCGTGCCGTGCTTATATAAACCTTATTGCTAGCATCAACTGCATCGTCGTTGTTCAATTTTTTCTTTTTGTGGATGGTAGAAACTTCAAAGAAAATACCGCTGAAATACAAATATTCTTTCACCAAAAAATCTTTGGTAATCACCAATGGCGCTTTAGCTTCTTCTTCTGCAGTTGTTGTTGGTGTTGGTTTCTCCTCCCAATTGTAATTTTTCATTTCAAAAGAAAAATCACTTAAAGCATCTTCTTGGGCGAAAAGCATAAATACAAAAAGTGTACACAGTAAAGTGGCTGCAAATTTTCTCATGTTATTTCTTAATTGGTTTTGTGATTTTTTGAAGCACTACTACTTCGCTGTAGGCCTTATTTATATCTTTAATCATGGCATTGAAATCAAGAAATTTATCTTCTTTCAATAGTAAATAATTGATGTATGAATTTTTCAACATCACCACCTGATCGGCTTTCTTTTCATAAGTGATATTAAAGCCAAATAAATCATTATTGAAAGATGCGTTTGCAGGCAAATAATTCACCTCATAACCTTTGGGAATAAGTAATGTATTGCTTTCGCGTTCTTCATATTTGTAATCGTTATCGATAGGAATTCCTTTTCTTTTCTTTACATCGATATTGGCACTGCGTAAATCTTTTTCGAGATTCAAATTCACAAAAATTTGTTCGCCAGCTACCTTCACATAATCGGGCAATTTAAAATTGTATTGAATGTATAAATTAGAATCGCGGTTGTCTAAACCAAAAAATTCTACCGATTTAAAATCGATTTTATTGTTTCCCTTATCCAACATCGCTTTGGTTTTTTCCTTGCGTTTATCGGGGGTTTCGTTCAACAAACGATTCACAAAATAAATCTTATCGTAACCACGAGAATCTATAAAACCCTTACCCAGCAATGCATCGCCTTCTAGGGTAAGAATTAAAGAATCGGTCCTTAGGTTTTTCTCTTTGCCAATCACAGGCACCGCAATCACCATAAATTTTCCTTTTCCATTGCCAATTAAAGCTTCTTTGCCTTGAATGAAGGAAGTAGGCATGCCAAAAGGGGTGTAGTAACCGGTTGCATCTAAAAATACAATTTCGCCGCTTTCTTTTTCATAAGCTGAAATCATGTGATTGTCTACCAATGGTGTGGGAACCTGCTCATACGCATAAGGAATGTCTCTGCTACCAATCCATGTTAAATGAGATTTTAAACCAGCATACCTCAGCATTTCGGTGATGATACTAGCCATATCTTTACAGTCTCCGTAGCGTTTCTGACAAACCAAGTGGGCTTCCCTTGGAACGAATCCTCCCATACCATCTTCAAAAGCCACATATTTCACATTGCTTTGCACCCAATTGAAAATTTTTCGCGCTTTTTCATCGTTGTTGGGCGCATTTTTTACAATAGAATCGGTGAGGTGTTTTAATTCGGTATTGTCTTCTGTATTTACATCTTCTACAAATGTGTAATACCAATCGTATAGGCCTTTCACATCGGGCAACACTTTTTCTACTTCGCCTTTCTTGTGTTTTATTTCGGTAATGCGCACAATAACGTGCGGTGCGTAATAGCTTAAACTTGGCGCATTATTAAAGTAATCGTAGGCTGCTATGTTTTTGGCTACCCAGGTGTAAGTTGTTACTCCTTTTTTCTGCGTAGTAGTCATTTCAATATTGTACTTCTCGGTATTTATTAAAGTATACTCTAGCTCAATGCTGGCCGGAAAAGACACCGAGAACTCAGAATGCTGAATAGGCACATAAGTATTGAAATAAAACAAGCCTAAAAAATGAGGGTCGTTGTACACTTCACGGTATTCTAAATGGGCAGCTCCATCCTTTTTAGCGTTGGGAAAAACGAATGATTTCTGTTTCCCGTCGTCAAAAAAAATACCTGCAGAAATAGTGTTTTTTTCTTCGATTTTATAAACAAATTCTTTGGCTGGTTTGCCCTTTTTGGCAGCGGGTACTAGCGTGTATGCACTGATGTTTTCGATGCCAGTGAAATACGAAAAGAATATAGAACGGCTAGCATACGAATGTGCATTGTCTTTTAAAAACCACATTTCCGATTGGTGATCGCAGTATACCTCAGGTTTATCTTTCACCATACTAATCACCATGTTTTCTTTAAAAATACTGTACACTGCATTTTCATCTTTGTATTTGGCGCGCAAACTATCTGTATCTGTTTCCTGCGCAAAAAGCGAAGAAGTGCACAACAATAACAATCCCCAAACTCTATTCATCCTGTAAAATTTCATTAAAAATAAGGAATATTGCGCTTTTAGAAAGGGCTCTAACAATATTTAATTTATTGTTCAATTAATATGCTCTAAAAACTCTTGCACCACCTTTTTTATTTCTTCAGATGAATTAAATCTTCCCAAGGAAATTCTAAACGAAGATTGTATCTGCGCATCTGTTAAGCCCATCGCTTTTAGCACATGAGATAACTTAGCATCGGCAGAATTACAAGCAGAACCCAAAGAATAAGCCAAACCATCGGTCTTTCGCATTAATTCTGATGCTTTAATTTTATCGAAACGGCCATTTATAGTATTGGGCAAGGTGGCCACATCTGCTACATTATTCACAAAACCCAAATGTTGTAGTTGGTTTTGTAACTCTAGTTTCAATAGTAAAATCCTTTTGTTTTCTTCTCCATCGATTAAAGAACACGCTTTAGCAAAACCCACAATAGCTGGAACATTAACCGTGCCTGTATGTAAGTGCTGAGGCAATTTAATGCGTGGTGATTTACGGCGGGTGTAGAGGGCACCAACTCCTTTCGGACCATAAATTTTATGCGCCGATAAAGGCATCATATCAATGCCTAATTCATTTACATTTACTACAATTTTACCCAAAGCCTGCACCGCATCACAAAAGAAAACCGATTTTTTGCGATGCACTATTTCGGCAATGGCTTTAACTTCTTGAATCACTCCTGTTTCATTGTTGGCTAGCATTACAGAAACCAAAGCTGTGTTTTCCGTAATACTATTTTCTAATTCTATTAAGTCAATTAATCCGTTGTTGTCAACTCCCAAATAAGTCACTTGCGCACCTTCTTTCTCCAAAAAACGATGAGCATCTAATACTGCTTTATGCTCGGTAGCAGCAGTAATGAAATGATTTTTGTGGCCTTTAAACAATTGATAAACACCAACAATTCCTTGGTTGATAGCATCTGTAGCGCTACTGGTGAAAGTGATTTCACTTTCTTCGGCGCCTATTGTTTCTGCTACTTGTTTTTTGGCTGTTTCAACTGCATCTTTCGCCAACCAACCATAACGGTGTGTTGAACTGGACGCATTGCCAAATTCATGGGTAAAATAAGGAAGCATCGCTTGCAACACACTCTCTTCTAATGGTGTAGTGGCGTTGTTGTCTATATAGATGCTTTGTTGTTTCATTACGAAACCACTACCACGTGGTAATCGGTTTTACCTGTTTGAACAATCATCATTTTATCGTGCAATAAATCTTCTGCTGAAAGTATTTTTGCCTCTGTTGCCTTTATCTTATTGATAGATACAGCCTGATTTTTTATAGCTTTTCTAGCTTCACCTTTAGATGAATACAATTCTTTTTCGGCCAACACGTCAATTAAGCTTGTTCCCAATTGTGCTCTATCCAATTGCACCGTATGCACCACTTTTAATTTATTTAATACATCATTAGCCGTTAAGGTTTTAATGGTGTTGATGCACTCTTTATTGAAAAGAAAAGAAGACGCTTCTACCACTTCGTTGAACGCTTCTTCTGAATGCACGGTAATGGTTACCGCCTTTGCCAATGCTTTTTGTAAAGCACGAAAACCAGGTTCTTTGGCATGATCTTCCGCCAGCGCCTCCACCTCTGCCTGTGTTTGGGTAGTAAATATTTTAATGTAGCGCAAAGCATCGTCATCACTAACGTTTAGCCAAAACTGGTAAAACTGATAAGGCGATGTTTTTTTCGCATCCAACCAAATATTTCCACCTTCCGATTTACCGAATTTAGTGCCATCACTTTTGGTGATTAATTTACCTGTTAAGGCAAAAGCCTCTCTATCGCTTTTACGGCGCACCAACTCGGTACCAGTAGTAATGTTGCCCCATTGGTCGCTACCGCCCATTTGCAATTTGCAATTGTATTTTTCATTGAGGTAGTAAAAATCGTAGCCTTGTATCAACTGGTAAGAAAACTCTGT
>Ga0208960_1001400_pt1 | contig 12873 bp, 11 predicted proteins | sample GreLakmeON33MSRF_FD_187703 | JGI IMG/M metagenome (GOLD analysis project Ga0208960, IMG submission 187703) | Freshwater lentic microbial communities from great Laurentian Lakes, MI, USA - Great Lakes metaG ON33MSRF (SPAdes) | ecosystem: Environmental > Aquatic > Freshwater > Lake | place: Great...
TTAGGTTCAGGGCGTATTGTATCGACGTGGATTGGGGGTTGAATTTCCTATCCGTCGCAAAAATCTTCGAAGAGGTCAAGCAGCGGCCGCTTTATATCAGGCGGAGTATTGTGCGAAACGGCGAAATACGTGACGCTGTCAGCGAATCCTCGCAGGGGAGGACAGAATGACGCCTCCCGTACTCGGTGGACGAGACAATCTGGTGGATCGAAAGAGCGAATCCTGGCGCCCGCCGGTCTTTCGGAAAGCGAATGGCAAATGGGCATCGCTAACGTCATGGGGAAGACGCTTCCTCGATCTTCAGGCATCGTCAATCTGGATGGATCTGAAGCTCGTGCTGCCTGCGTGTCAGGGTTCTGTCCTCGACGTTGGCTGCGGAGCGCAGCCCTATCGGAGGCTGTTGCCGACCGGCGTTCACTATGCCGGAATCGACACCGTGGACGCTCAGGCACATTTCGGCTACAGAATTCCGGATACCAGCTATTTCCACGGTGATACGTGGCCGGTTGCCTCGGGCAGCATTGATACGGTCATTGCCACCGAAACGCTGGAACACGTTGCACTTCCTGAGAAATTCCTCGCCGAAGCGAAGCGCGTGCTCAAGCCGGACGGCTGGCTGGTTCTCACTGTACCGTTTGCTGCCCGCTGGCACTACATTCCCCACGACTACTGGCGGTTTACTCCGAGCGGCCTGAGCCAGGTGATGGCGAATGCGGGCCTGCGCGTCCCGATCGTCTATGCACGCGGCAACGAAGTCACTGTCGCCTGCTATAAAGTGATGGCCCTGATCCTGATGCTGCTGCTGGGGAAGTGGCCCGCCAGGACCACTCAGGCGGCGGCCTGCCTGACCGGTATCCTGCTTCTTCCGCTGCTGTTCTGCGTGGCGATTGTAGGGCAGATTTCGCTGCGGTCCCGGGGCGGTAACGACTGCCTGGGTTACACGGCCATTGTTTCCCCGGTCGACAACTCAACAGGAACCCTCTGATGCTGATCGATCGCTCCTGTCCGCTTTGCGGTGACAATCAGTCGTCGTCACTGTTCGCTGAGGCCCGTTTGGATCCCGCTCGTTTGGGCGAGTTTGCGTACGCATCACGCAAGCTTCCCGAATACATGCATCACCGGTTGCTCTGCTGCAAAGCCTGTGACCTGATTTACGCCAGCCCGGTTCCGGATGCCTCTGAGCTGACAACTGCTTATGAAGCGGCTGCATTTGACAGCCAGACAGAAGCGACGCTTGCCGCGCGAACATACGCGACGCAGGTGCAACACTTCTGCAGCCAAATGCCTGACCGGTGCGGCGCACTGGATATCGGCGCGGGAGATGGAGCATTCTGCGGGGAACTGCAGGCACTTGGCTTCACAGACATCATTGGGCTGGAACCATCATCCGCCCCGATCGCAGCGGCTGATCCCGGCATCCGACCGTGCCTGCGCCAGGAAATGTTCACGCCGAGCCAATTCACCGCAGCGCAGTTTTCGCTGGTGACTTGCTTCCAGACCATCGAACATGTTTCTGATCCGGCAGAATTATGCCGCGAGGCAGCGCGAATTCTGAAACCAGGTGGCGCCCTGTGCCTTGTCACCCACAATCGGCGAGCCTTATCCTGTCGCGTGCTCGGTCGCAGATCGCCGATTTTCGATATCGAACACCTGCAGCTGTTTTCACCGGCGAGTCTTCAGCGCCTGCTGTCAGATGCCGGCTTACGATCGGTTGTCATCCGGCCCCTGTTCAACTGTTATCCAATATCCTACTGGACCAGGCTGTTTCCCTTTCCATCGGGAATCAAGAATGCCCTGCTATGGTCACTCCGCACCAGTCGAATTGGCAAGGTTCTCGTGAAACTGCCCGCCGGCAATCTCGTGGCCTGGGGTTTTCGCTGATTGCACTCGCGTCAAAAGGAAACGCCCATCCTGGCAGAGCTGACAAAATGAGCATGTTTTCAACACGATCAAAAATTGGCTCAGCCATCGCCCGCCACAATTGAAACGTTTCTGAGCATTATTCGCGCTGGGTTCTGCTCGGATCACAGACGATTCCTAAACAGACAGCCACGCAATTCTTGCTGTTGCCTACGCTCGATTCGCAGAAGTCTTCAGCAAATGAGAAGCAGTGCCGACCACACGATGCAGCCGTTCTGATCAGTCCAGAATTTTCTCAGCATCTGCATCTTGTCTGATTGACCAGACGCAGCAACTGTGCTGCCCGGTGTGCCGCGCGGCGTCGGCCAACATGACGAGTGACTTGCTCAACACCGCAGGCTGAACGCACACGTGCATTTGCACTTGTGCATGCTGGATGGGGTGGTGGCGCCGGGGCGGCAGGGGCTGGCTTTTCGCGGGGCGCAGGTAGATGAAGCTTGTATGGAGCGGGTGCAGGCGCTAACGTGGTGTGGTGTGCGAAGTCTGTGATGTAGCTAATGTGCATTCCCCGCTTGTTCCGCGCATCAAATCTCTGCGAACACCAAACAAAAGCGGTCTTTGACCTAAAGTTTATGGTTGGTGGGGGTTAGCACAAAGTGGTGCTTGACAAGAGTGGGTGCAGGGCGTAATGTGTAGGTGTGGATTGTGTCCTGAATTTTATTATAGTATTATCTTTGTTTTCTCCCTTTACCGTCAAGTGGCGAATAATTTGTGACACTAACCAACTATTACCACAATGTTGACTCGTAAGGAGGACCCCATGCAACGCATCGGCTTTTTGCTCAAAGTAAAGCAGGAGAAAATCGAAGAATACAAAGTTCACCACGCCGCGGTCTGGCCGGAGATGTTGGAGGCGTTGACGCGCCACGGCTGGTGCAACTATTCGCTCTTCATGCGCCCAGACGGTCTGCTCTTTGGCTATTGCGAAACGCCGGAGAGTTTCGATGTCGCTCGCGCCGGGATGGCCGCAGAGGAGGTCAACACCCGCTGGCAGGACTTTATGGCACCCTTCTTCGAGGGGCTGGGTACCACCCACGCCGTCGAAATGATGGTGGAGTTGGAAGAGGTATTTCATCTGGACTGAGCGGAAGGTAGCGAGCGGGGATTGGGGACGGGCGATTGGCGACTGGTTTGCCTTCCACCGTCCGCCGTCCACCGAGCACATTGCAACCCAAAGGAATCAACCAATGAACCCAATCACTCATCCTTCTTCCGCCCGGATTGGCGTCTTCGGAATTGGTCTGGCCGCGTATTGGCCGCAGTTTGACGGGTTGAAAGAGCGGCTGGAAGGTTATCAACGGGAAGTGGAGGAGAAGCTAGCGGCTATGGGCGGCAAGGTCGTCTCCGCCGGGCTGGTGGACACGCCGCCCGCGGCCCAAGCCGCCGGCGATCTCTTTGCCCGCGAGAATGTGGATTTGATCGTCTGCTACGTGTGTACCTACGCCACCTCCAGCCAGGTGTTGCCGGCGGTGCAGCGGCGCAGAGCGCCCGTGCTGGTACTCAATCTCCAGCCCAGCCCGTCGCTCGACTATCCCAAGACCGACACCGCGGAATGGCTGGCCAACTGCTGCGCCTGCTGCGTGCCGGAGATTGCCAACGCTTTTGCGCGCAGCCGTATCCAATTCAACGTCGTCTCTGGTCTGCTGCAACCGGCAGAGGGCGCGGCCAACCGCTACTACGAGCGGGCCTGGGCTGAGATTGAGGAGTGGGTGCTGGCGGCGAATGTCCAGCGCCAACTCAGCTACAGCCGCATCGGTTTTCTGGGCCACACCTATCCGGGTATGCTGGATATGTACTCCGACTTTACGATGCACCACGCCCAATTGGGTGTCCACGTGGAAGTGTTGGAGATGGACGACCTGCACAGACGGGTGGAGGCGGTGACTGGTGACGAATTGGCGGCCAAAGTCGCTGAGATTCAGGCCACTTTTCAGGTGGTGCAGCCGGGCCGGGACAAAATTTCCCAGCCTGTCACAACGGAAGGGCTGGCCTGGTCGGCCCGGGTGGCCTGCGGTCTGGACCGGCTGGTGGCGGACTTTGCCCTCAACGGGCTGACTTATTATTACCGGGGCTTGGACGGCAACCGCAACGAGGAGGTGGGCGCGGGGCTGATTGTGGGCAATTCGATGCTCACGGCGCGCGGTGTGCCTGCTTCCGGCGAGGGTGATCTGAAGACCTGTGTGGCGATGCTGGCGCTGGATCGGCTGAAGGCGGGCGGCTCCTACACCGAATTCTACGCCATGGATTTTGTGGACGATTTTGTGCTGATGGGCCACGACGGGCCGGGCCACATCGCCATCGCCGAGGGCAAACCGCTGCTGCGCGGGCTGGGCCTTTTCCACGGCAAGCGCGGCTACGGGCTGTCGGTGGAGTTCAAAGTCAAGACCGGGCCGGTGACGATTCTGGGCATGACCCAGACCGCGGAGGGGCGGCTGAAGATGCTGGCCGCGGAGGGCCTCTCCGAGCCGGGGCCGACGCTGCAAATCGGCAACACCAACTCGCGTATCCGCTTTGGCCTGGACCCGGCCACTTTTCTAAGCCGCTGGGCCGAAGCCGGGGCCACCCATCACTGTGCGCTGGGGGTGGGGCAGCAACTGGGGAAAATCAAGAAATTGGCACGGCTGCTGGATTTGGAATTGGTGGTTGTGGGGTAAGAGGTATTGGATATTTGGCGGTGACGCGGCAGCGACGTCACTACCAAATATCCAATACCCAATACCTAACCTGGCAAAACCATAAGCAAAGAGGGTTGAAAACAAGGATAAAAAGGAACACATATCAGAAAAATCCGTGTTCCTTTTTGTCCTTGTTTACAAAAACCTCTCTTTTCGTGCACAAAAAACAAGAATTCCACTGCTTAGGTCTGATTGAAAGACACATTTAATTCATGTAGTAGTAGTGTTCTGGGTTCATTTGAGCATATAAATGGATGAGAAACTGAGAGTTGGTGTGGCAGCCTGACGTTTGGAAGCAAAGACAGGTTCGGGATCAGGGTGTGGCTCAAGGCAGGAGGAGGAGAGTAGAAATGGCACATGCGGCGGAGCGTGGATCGTTGTGGATCAGGCGCTGGCTTGGTGCGGTGAGTGGTGTGGGCTGCCAATTCCGTAATGTAGGCGTTGTGTATTTTCCGCTTTTTACGCGTTTCAAATCTCTGCAAACACCAAACAAAAGCGGTCTTTTACCTGAAGTTAATAGTTGGTTGAGGTTTGCACAAAGTGGTACTTGACGAGGGCGGGTTCAGGGCGTATGGTGTCGGTGTGGATTGGGGCTTGAATTTCCTATCCGGACATGCTTCGTGAATATTGAGGAGATCCACACACTGTCGCTTGGGTTTCAGTCGGTCTTGATGCAACCGAGATTGGTTTGGTCACCGAATTGTTCTGGGGTGTCCCCCTCAAGTCATACAGTCGTACTCGCGCCTGGAGCGAGGACGATTACACCGCAGCGATTGAGCGACTCGAATATCGCGGTCTCATCCCCAACGGTACCTTCACTGACAAAGGTCGCGCGCTTCGTGAACAAAGGAAGTCAATACTGATGAGCAAATGCTGTATGTCCTCACAAAGTTGGGGATGACTTTGATCTGCTCATTGCTACTTTGCCCCCTTGGTCTGAAGTTGTCCGCAACTTCAAGGGCTATCTCAGTTCTGGCCCTCTCGAGTTGGCTGAGGCCGCAAGTCGTAGATTGACCAACCACAAATCAAGGATGCTCTCATGACTGTTATTGCCATTATCAACGGAACTGTGTTGCCCATGGCAGGCAAACCCATTATCAACAATGGTGTCGTCACTATCTCGGGTAATGCCATCACCGCAGTTGGTTCTGTTGGTCAAGTAGATATCAGCGCTGCGAAGAAGGTCATTGATGCGCAAAATTGCGCAGTAATGCCTGGCTTTTGTAATAGCCATACGCACATTGCATCCAACCTATTGCTTCGTGGATTGCTTGAAGATGTATTGCTCTTTGAGTGGTTGCAAACTATGTGGAAACTCAAGCAGAACTTCGACGTAGAAACGCTCTACTGGGCAAGTATGTGCGGCCTCGTTGAAATGGCCCGCGCCGGTATCACCTCATTTAACGAGCACTTTGACGCCTACGCAGTAGAACCACAAATTGAAGCGCTCAAGGAAATACCGCTTCGGGCAACACTCGGTTACGGATTTGCCGACAGAGGTCTCTATGCGTCAATTACTGATTATTCATGGAAGACCATTAACAACTTCGGCAACCTTGCAGCTCAACATCACAAAACTCGCGATGATCTTTTACGGATTGCATTATCGCCTCATGCGGTTTATTCATGTGGCAAGGAAATGTGGAATCTCGTTCGCGAAGTCGCCGACGCTCATCAAGTTCCCATTCATACTCATTTGTCCGAAGGTATGCAGGAAGTTAACTATTGCTTAGAAAACTATGGTATGCGGCCAGTGCAATGGCTGCACTCGTTGGGTTTCCTCGGACCAGATGTCACAGCAGGACATTGCTCGCAACTTGACGCAACCGACATCAAACTGCTCGCAGAAACTGGTACAAAAATTGGGCACTGCCCAGTGTGCAACGCCAAGTTGGGTTCGGGAACAATGCCGCTTCGCCTAGTACGCGAAGCGGGTATCACTGTTGGTCTCGCTACCGACGGACCTGCCAGTCACAATTCGAGTGACATGTTCCAAGAAATGAAATTCGCGGGACTTATTCATAAGACCAACACTGGCGATGTTGAATTCCTGAAGATCAACGAACTTCTCGAGATGTCCACATACCAAGGTGCCCTCGCTATGAATCGTCCCGACACTGGTCGTCTTGAAGTCGGTGCGAAAGCTGATGTCATTGTGGTCAATCTCGATACTGCGCACGCCCAACCTATTTATGACCCCATGGCGGCACTGGTGTACTCAACTCGCGCCGACGATGTGCAGCACACCATCGTCAATGGTCAGTTCATTATGGAAAATCGGCGAGTTCTCGGAGTTGACGAAGATCTGATCAGGGCAAAATTCCACGAAATGGCTTATGCCCTCAAATTGCGTAGTCTCGGCTAGTTCGTTCAAAACGTGGTGAGAAAGTCGGTCTTGTCGCCTGGTCTAGTTATTGAGGCTGTATCTCGAGCTTGCCCCGGCGGCAAGCACTGAACGAAGTCTTCAGAAAGTACGGCGCATCTGTTGTCACTGTTGCCCTTAATATGCACACAGCACTGGCAAAACCTCGGAATCATCTAGCGAACCCTGATCACCTGAGTTTGGTTGACAGGTTGCATATTACCAATTCACTTTTCGAATTCTTCAATATTCTGATGGCCGCTTGGTTCGATGAACGAGGTGTCCGTGTTCGCTCCGCCGACGGTGCTTCCATCTAACGCAGTCCTGTACGTGATATGAAAATTTCCGACGGACTCCCCGAACAATTTAACAAATTGATGCATGCGGTCAAAGCAATTCTTGACGACGCCGAGGCCTACCGAGAGGCAATTCTTGATTGGGTACAAAATGGTTCCGCGTCACGCTACGCACTGACTCCTGACGAAGTTATCGCCCGCAGTCAACCCAGTTCCGATGATGAGGCGAGAGCCACCACATGTTTTGAACTCGGCGAATATTTACATCGCCAGGGCCACAACGAAATCGCGGTCAAGTGGTGAAAAGAGGCCCATCGCTTGCATTCGCACAACCAGACCTTTATATGTCAGGCCTGGACTTTGGTAACGCCACCGGCGGGTGACACCGAATACGACCTCATTCAGGGACCCAGCGATGTCTATGACAGCAATCTCGCTGACGAAGTCCCTGGGGAGGGTGGATTTGGTCAGTTCATCGTTCGTCCGCAGTTGTAAAAATTCACGCAAAAGTAGTGTGAGTTAGCCGATCCTGTTGCGGGTTTTGGGTGGTAGCGTTATGGTCAATGGCTGATCTCAAGCACGTCCGTTGGATCCGCCGACCTGAACTGCGTCGGTCCCATGTTATCGCTGCCTTTACTGGCTGGATTCATGCTGCTGACGCGGCGAGCACTGCTGTCACCCATCTCATTTGTTACGCGTATCGAATTTCTCCTAAAACCAAACAAAAGCGGTCTTTGACCTGAAGTTCAAGGTTGGTTTGGGCGATCACAAAGTGGTACTTGACGAGAGTGCGTTCAGGGTGTAATCTTTCGGAGTGAATTGGGGATTCAATTTCCCATCCGTGGAGCTTGTCGAAATGGCGGGCCGCTCCGCCCAACATCACGCATCGTGCTTTCAGCTCGGAGGGCATGCTCGGCAAAAATTACTGGCTTGTTGGCACCTCATCTGCTAGAAAACTCAACCATGGTTTTGACCCGGTTTTCCGTTCCACCCCTCCACACGCTCACCCGTTCCCTCGCCGCCGTGGCGATGGGCCGCACCGCGCCCGATCAAGTGATCACCGGCGCCCGCCTGCTTTCCACCTACACCGAGCGCGTCCATGCCGACCGGGAAATTTGGCTGAAATCCGGCCGCATCGCCGCGGTCAAGCCGGCCGGCACGTATAAGCCCACCAAGGGCGCCAAGACCAAGGTCTACGACGCGCAGGGTGGCATCCTCGCCCCGGGCCTGGTCGACCCGCACATCCACATCGAGAGCTCGATGATGACGGCCTGTGCCTACGCCGAGTCGGCGCTGCTAAACGGTACGACCACAATTTTCTGCGATAGTCACGAGATCGGAAATGTTTGCGACGCCGCCGGCATCGAGTGGATGCTGGCCGACGCCCGCCAAGCTCCGCTCAATATTTTCCTGACCGTGCCCAGCACCGTGCCGGCTACCTCGGCGTTCTTCGAAACCGCCGGTGGCGATCTGACCGCCAAGAAAATCGGCCGGCTCTTTGACAAATGGCCCGAGGCCGTCGCCCTCGGAGAGAAAATGGATTTCGTCCAGGTGTCGATGGGCGACGAACGCAGCCACGCTATCCTCGCCGCCGCTCTCCAGCGCGGCCGGTCCGTCAGCGGCCACATTTACGGCCGCGAGTTTGTGACCGCCGGCGCCGCCAGCGGGATTACCGACACGCATGAGTCTATCGACCGCGAGATCGCTGGCGATTTCCTGGAAAACGGTCTTTGGATTTTCCTCCGCGGCGGCCCGCCGACCACCCCATGGCACTCGCTCCCGCTCGCGATCAAGGCGGTGACCGAACTCGGCGCGAGCCCGAAACGCGTCTGCGTCTGCACTGACGACCGCGACGCTGACGACCTCTTCATCTTCGGCCTCGACTGGGTCACGCGCGAGGCTGTGAAACACGGCATCAGCATCACCACCGCCTGGAGCATGGGCTCGCTGCATCCCGCCACGCGCTACGCGCTGGACGGCGAGATCGGCGGCCTCGCCCCCGCGCGGCGGGCCGACATTGTGCTGCTCAACGACGCGCTTGAGCCGCAGAACACTTGGTACGGCGGCGAACTCGTCGTCGAAGACCGCAAGGTCACTCCGTTGCTGGAGAAGGCCCTCACCAAACGCTACCGTTATCCGCGCGCTGCGTACCAAACAGTCAAAATCGCGCTGAAGCTCAAGCTGACCACACCCGTGCCCACGGGGCCCGTGACCGCCAATGTCATCCGCACTGCGCTGCCCGGCATCATTTTGTTTCATGACAAAGTCGCGCTGACTCCTTCCCTCGGCGACACTTGGACGACCTTGTTCGCAAAGCACAGCCTGTGCTTCGTCACCGTGGTCGAACGCCATGGCAAGAGCGGCGCAGTGGCGCACGGCCTGTTGAAGAACTTCGGACTGCGCGCTGGCGCGGTCGGCAGCTCGGTTGGCCACGACGCCCACAACATCATTCTCGCCGGGACCAACGAGGCGGACCTGCAGCTCGCGCTGAAAACCATCAAGGCGATGCACGGCGGCGTGTGCGTTGTCCGCGACGGCAAGGTCGTGGCCAAGGTGGCGCTGCCCGTGGCCGGACTAATCTCCGACAAACGCGCCCGCGTCGTCGCCAGCGAGTCGACCACCTTGAAACGCGCTTGGAGCGAAGCCGGTTGCACCCTGCCCTATATGGGCTTCAACCTAATCCCGCTCTCCGTAATCCCAGAAATCCGGATCACAGACAAAGGCTACGTCACCGTTCCCGGCATGCAAATCCTGCCGTTGTTCGAGCCAGCGGCCGCAAGCGGAACGCCGGCGCGGTCGCACTGAAGATCAAGACTCATGGGACGCTGGCACCGCATCAGCCCACGCGCAGCCAGCGGCGCATCAAGGAAACTCTATTCCCGAAGGACATTGTTGCACTTGTGCGAAGGCACAAAGTTGTCGGTCCAGTCTTCACCATCTGAGGCAGCCCAAAGCCGGACTGAACGCCGATGAGAGTCTGATTGCTTGGACTGAATTTCTCAGTCGTGCCCCCAATGGTTCAGTCGTCGTGTTGGAGGGGCGGGACCAGGACCGGTCCCCGATGGGCGAACTGAGCGCCGACACCCTGCAGGTTCGCGGTGTCAGAGGGCTTTGTCACAGATTACGGCTGCCGCGATTGCGTTTTCATCGAGCGGATTGTCTTTCCGTTGTTTTGCCTGTTTCGTACGCCTCGCGATGTGGTGGCGGCCTGGCCCCCGGACTGCTTTAACGAAACTATCCAGATTGGCGGGACCGAGATTTCCCCGGGCGACTACATCTTGGCTTACCTTGATTGGATCGTCACAATTCCATCCTTGGTAGTCCGTGAAGTGGTCGAAGCGGTCGAGAGTGTAATGAGTACTGAAGCCCTTGTCCGCAGGTGCATACTCGATGGCGAGGATCCAAAGATGGCATATCTGCGCTGTGGTCGTTTCTAGCCCATTGTAATTTAAGGAAGTCCGGTCTCTCGAACCTCCGGCTAGTCCGTAAGGTACACCTCGGACTGTCCGATCATATCGCGTCCGACTTGGGCCGCAGAATCGAACTCGCGTAGTTTTCCGCCGTTAGCGTATGGCCCACCGGGCCGGCGATTGGTCAGCACTAAGCGGCGGCAGCGTGTTCGATGTCCGCAAAGGGACTACCGAGCGCGCCGATATCCTGATCGACGGCAACCGCATCGCACAGATCGGGCGGGCGGATGACTTCGGGGTGGGCCACGGCGCGGAGACAATCGACGTCACCGGCAAGACGATTTTGCCAGGGTTCTCGAACAACCACATTCATCTCGGTTGGAGCGGCAACGGCTGGGACGGCGGGCCAACCGGAATCCTCAAGGATCAGGCGCTCTACGACTTCGACGGGTTCAACGGCATCAAGGCGGTTGCCAGCATGCGTAAATCGGTGCGGGTCGGCCTGACCGCTCTGCGCGACCTCGGCATGAACAACAGCCAGTTCGACGCCAAAGAAGCATTGCGCAGAGGGATGATCAAGGGGCCACGTCTATTCATCGCCGGCAAGGCGATCATGTGTACTGGCGGGCATACCTGGTGGTGCGGGCATGAGGCCGATGGGGTTTCCGGTATCCGCGCCGCTGTGCGCGAGCAGATCAAGCTCGGCGCGGACCATATCAAGATCATGGCTAGCGAGCGTCACCCGCAATACACCGTCGAAGAACTACGCGCCGCTGCCGATGAGACGCACCTGCACGGTAAGAAGATCACGACCGATGCAACGATCCCGCAGGCGATCCGCAACGTCGTAGATGCTGGCTTCGACTCGGTCGAGCACGGCGGCCCGGCAGATGACGACGTGCTGGCGATGATGGCGGAACGAGGCATCGTGGTGGTCCCCACTCTCTCGCCAGGCGTGCTCCAGACAGAGCGTGGCCCGGAGCGTGGCATGCCGGAGGCTATGGCTGCTGCTCGGCGCGACCGCATGGCACCGAATCCCCCCGGCGCGGCATTGAAGAAGATGCGCCAGGCCGGGATCATGTTCGCCTTCGGCACCGACGCCGGCAGCCCCTGCGTGCCTCATCAAGAGATCATGGGCGAGATGCAGGCGTTGCTGAAATACGACGTCGTCGAGTCGCCGCTCGACGTGATCCAGATGCTGACGCTCAACAGCGCGATCCTGCGCGGGGATGAGGCGGATCTGGGCACAATCGAGCAGGGGAAACTGGCCGACCTGGTCGTTATCTCCGGCGACCTACTGAACGACATCGCCGCGCTGGGCAACGTTGCCCACGTCTTTGTCGGAAGCGAGCAACTGGTCGCAAACGGCGCAATGAGCGACTGGTACGACTGGTAGACCCGGTAGGGGATGAGGAAGGAGACGACCGGCATGACCGTGCCGATGCTCCAAGATGCAGAAGCGGTAATGTCCCCCTCCGGTACCGGCTGGCGCGCCGGATTAGTTCGCCGGACGAATCTTTCCGCACACGCATCCAGGCGATGGCGAGTACGATCGAGGATGTGGTACCAATGGGTCCGGGCGACCTGGATCTGCCGACGCCGCAGCAAATCATCGACTCCGCGAAGCAGGCTCTGGACGATGGCTGGACCCACTACACCCCGCCGCCGGGAGACTTCCGCCTGCGACGAGCTATTGCGACGATGATCTCCGCAACGCGAGGGGTAACCTACGATCCGGACTACGAGGTCATCGTGACGCTGGGGGCCGAAGAGGGCGTCTATATGTCGCTGTTGACCCTGCTCGATCCCGGTGCTGGCATACGTAGAGCGTGACCTGCGGAAATATTTGGAGTGCGGCATTCTGGCGCACGGGTTTGTGCGGGCGCGCTGTGAGAAGTGTGGCCAGGACTTTTTGGTGACGTAATCGTGCAAGGGGCGCGGGGTGTGTGCGGGCTGCAACACACGGCGCATGGTGGAGCATGTGTTTCCGGCAGTGGCCGTGCGGCAGTGGGTGGTGGTATTACTGAAGCGCCTGCGCTACTTTTTGAACGTTGATGCAGGCTGCCTGAACCGGCTGGCGGGGATCGCGATGAGCGAAGTGCAGCGCGCCACAGCGGGAGCGAGCACAAGCACGGCGCAAGCAGCGCGCAGCGGCGGAGTGCTATTTGTGCACCGCTTTGGCGCGACGCTGAACGCACACGTGCATTTGC
>Ga0208960_1001401_pt1 | contig 12867 bp, 8 predicted proteins | sample GreLakmeON33MSRF_FD_187703 | JGI IMG/M metagenome (GOLD analysis project Ga0208960, IMG submission 187703) | Freshwater lentic microbial communities from great Laurentian Lakes, MI, USA - Great Lakes metaG ON33MSRF (SPAdes) | ecosystem: Environmental > Aquatic > Freshwater > Lake | place: Great...
AACGTTCGAGCGAGAATTTGATTCGCCAACGTGGGCAGCGGAATGATTTGAACCCCGGCGAGTTTGCAAGCCGAGCAAGTCTGCGCAGCTCGGCGCAGCATGTTTGAGCCCGGGGGCGAATCAGTCCGCTGCCATAATCTGCACGAATCACATTTGAGCCCATGCATGTTTGAGCGCCAGGATATGCGTCCCGCGGCGTTCAAATAAAACAATTCCGTAATTGTTTGTGCTTGTAAACAAATCAGTCCGCTGCCAAAATCTGCACGCACAACAAATTCAATCCGCACATCGAGATTTTTGTTTGGGTTGAAACTCTTACGCACTAGACCGAGTGCGGTTTCCTTTTCGAATCGTTGGTGAATGTAAATGTCTTTCCTTGATAATCCACACGAACCGTGTCACCATCCTGAAACGTTCCACCGAGAATTCCAGATGCAATCGCATTTTCGATGCGTTGCTGCACGACCCTCTTCAATGGGCGTGCGCCAAACTGTGGGTCATAGCCCTCGGCTGCAAGCGCATCACGCGCCGCTGCAGAAACTTCCAATCCGAGGCCACGTTGCACAAGTCGTCGTCGCAGATTTCCGATTTGAATCTCTGCAATTTTGGCAAGTTCCTCTCGATCGAGTTGGTGAAAGACCACGGTTTCATCGATTCGATTCAAGAGTTCTGGCCGCATCGAAGCCTTCAGCAATTTGCGTACATGCGCTTGAATCAATTCCTCAGGCTGATGCGCTTCGGACATTTCAAGAATCGCAGACGAACCGATATTGCTGGTCATCACAATAATGGTGTTTGCGAAATTGACTGTGCGCCCTTGACCATCGGTCAGTCGGCCATCATCGAGAACCTGCAGCAGAATATTGCTGACATCTGGATGGGCTTTTTCGAATTCGTCAAAGAGCACAACACAATATGGCCGCCGCCGAACTGCCTCAGTCAATCGACCGCCTTCGTCATATCCAACATAGCCAGGAGGTGCGCCGATCAATCGCGCAACTGAGTGACGCTCCATGTACTCGCTCATGTCGATACGCACCATCGCATCTTGCGAATCGAAAAGCAATTCTGCAAGCGCCTTGCACAGTTCGGTCTTGCCAACGCCGGTCGGTCCAAGAAAGAGAAACGATCCAATAGGGCGATTCGCTTCGCCGAGTCCAGCTCGATTGCGTCGCACCGCTTCGGAGACCGCACGTACTGCTTCGGATTGTCCGACGACTCTGCGACGCAGCGCATCTTCGATATGCAAAAGTTTCTCGCGCTCGCTTTCGATCAACTTTGACATTGGAATGCCCGTCCATTTGGCGACAACTTCTGCAACGGCTTCAGGATCGACTTCTTCTTTCACGAGAGCATTTCCAGATTCAATTCGCTTTCGCAGTGCAATTTCTGCTTCCCCACGGCGAAGTTCCAAGTCTCGGATTTCTCCATGTTGAATGCGTGCAGCGCGCTCGAAATCTCCACGCCGCTGGGCCTGATCGAATTCAACCCGCTTTGTTTCAATCTGCCGAGTCATGTCCTTGATAGCGTCAAGCTCTTTCTTTTCAATCGTCCACTGCGCAGTCATTGTGCGATCTTGTTCTCGCTCGCCTGCCAATTCCTGATCAACGCCAGCAAGTCGTTGAGCACTCTGTGGATCCTTCTCAATCTGCAGCGCTGCTTTTTCAATTTCGAGTTTCGTGATGTGCCTTCGAATTGCATCAAGTTCCACTGGCATTGAATCATTTTCGATACGTAAGCGACTAGCTGCTTCGTCGAGCAGGTCAATTGCTTTGTCAGGAAGGAATCGATCGCTGATGTATCTATCCGATAGATTCGCCGCCGTCACAAGTGCTGCGTCTTGGATGCGAACGCCGTGATGCGCTTCGTACCGTTCCTTCAGCCCACGCAAAATTGCAATCGCATCTTCGACGCTCGGTTCTCCAATGAAAACAGGACTGAAACGCCGCTCGAATGCCGCATCTTTCTCGACATGCTTGCGATATTCATCAAGCGTTGTCGCACCGATACAGTGCAACTCGCCGCGCGCGAGCGCTGGCTTCAATAGTTGGCCCGCGCCGACAGCACCCTCGCCTTGGCCCGCGCCAACAATTGTGTGGAGTTCGTCAATAAAAAGAATAATGCGACCTTCGCTCGAGGCAACTTCACGCAGAACTGCTTTGAGTCTTTCCTCAAATTCACCGCGGAATTTCGCTCCTGCAAGCAGCGCGCCAACATCAAGTGCAATGATCCGCGAGGCGCGCATCGACTCTGGACAGTCACCATTCATGATGCGCTGCGCGAGTCCTTCCGCAATCGCAGTCTTTCCTACGCCAGGTTCGCCAATCAGCACAGGATTATTCTTCGTTCTCCTCGACAAGACTTGCATACATCTGCGGATTTCTTCGTCACGGCCGATGACAGGATCAAGTTTTCCGCTAGCAGCAAGTTCGTTCAGGTCTTTTCCATATTTCTTGAGCGCTTCATATGTGCTCTCTGCACCAGGATCGTGAATACCTTGCACTCCACTTGCTTTGCGAATGTCGCGCGCTGCAGTTTCAAGATCCTTCGCATTCGCACCAACAGCGGCGAGAACATCTTGTCCTGCACCGCGCGTCTGCGCAATCGCAATCAGCAAGTGATCGCTGGAGACATATGTGTCCTTCATCTTCAGCGCGAGTCGCTCTGCAGCACCAATCACTTCCATCAATTCGCGTCCAGCATTCGCAGTCGCACCTTGGACGCGCGGTTGGCGCGATAATTGTGCAACGGCTGTTGAAGAAATACGTGCAGGGTCGAGTCCCGCTTTCGTAAGCACGCTTGACGCTGGTCCATCCTTCTCGCTCAACAATGCAACGAGCAGTTGCAGCGATCCAACTTCGCCATGTTGATCACGAACGGCGTTGGCTTGAGCTTGCGACAAGGCTTGCTGGGCGAGTGTTGTGAATTTTTCGAAGTTCATAGGAAGTATTCATAGCAATTCCCGTGCCGAAACGAGCGACCTTTACGAGCACGAAATCTCGATAAAAACGGCACAAATTCAGACATGCTCGACTGGAAACCCGTCTGGGATCAGTTCGGGACGGTCATTCAGCCATCCTGTCATCCACCGAAATGCATCGATCAATCTCGGACCGGGGCGATTGAACATCAGATTGCCATCGACCATCACGACGCGGCCGGAGCCATCCATATTCGCAGGAAGGAGGGGCCACCATTTTTGCGAGCGCAGTGTCGCCATCTCGGATCGAATCGCAGGCAATCCATAACCGCATGGACAAATGATGATGCGCTGCGGTGCAGCTTCAATGATTTCCTCTGGCGATGCCACGCGACTTTTCGCTCCTGCGAGATTGAGCGAATGCCTGCCACCTGCTGCGATGATCATCTCTGGAGTCCAATGTCCACCAACAAATGGAGGATCCATCCATTCTAAAAAAAGCACTTCAGGCCCTTCGATAAATGGATTGACATGATCGACTGCAGTCCACCATCCTTCGCGCATTTCAACCATCGCACGCTCGGCTTGCTGCGGTCGACCAATCGCCTCACCGACCTTCAAGCAATCATCAAGCACATCCCAAATCGATTTCGGGTCAAGACTGATGATGGTCGGCGACGGATTCATCTTTGCTGCGACTGCGCGAACAGTTTCGAGATCAATCGAACAGACATCGCACAAATCTTGAGTCAGAATCACATCGGGTCGAAGGTTGCGCAGTGCATCTGCATCGAGCGTGTACAAAGATTGATTTGCAGATTTTCCTGCGCCGAGTGCTTCGCGAACAGCTTGATCAATCTCCGCGCTTGCGCCAATTCCAGTTGGTGACGGCGTGCGCTGTCCAGTCAGCACCGGACGATCTTTGATTTGCGGCGGCCAGTCGCATTCGTGGCTTCGACCAACTAAAAGATCTTCACCGCCGATTCGGCAGAGAATTTCAGTGGCGCTTGGAAGCAGGCTGACGACTCGCATGGGTATGAACCATAGCGGGGACAGCGAATTCGCGCAGAATTGGCTTGCGATCAATCTCGAAAATCGATTTTGACTTTTCTTCCGCTTGTGTCACAATTCACTCTGAATGCTTGCGCTACGCCATAAAACAACCGCATGTCTTCTGTCGCTCGCAATCGCCTCAAGCGTCGCCGCAGCAATCATTCACACCACGGCGACTCCTTTTGGCGGCTTCTTTGGTTTATGGGGTCCCGATGTTTCCAATCAGCAATCCGTTGGCGCACGGTTCAGCCCGAATTCTGATTACACGCTGACCCAAGTCAAGATTTGGTTTATGAACAATAGTGATTCGGTCCACCCCGCCGTGACGGTCACGCTGCGTACCGATCAAACCTCTGGAAGTGTGAGCATTCCAAGCAACACAATTTTGGCTGAGTGGAACATCAATATCCAAGCGCTTGGTTGGAATCCCGTGCAGGAAATCTTTGTTTCAACTGGTGGAGTTGGTCTGCATGCTGGTCAGAAATATTGGATCGTCGCACAATCAAACAGTTCCAGCGGAGCGAATGCGGTATGGAATTATGCATCGGTCGGCAACACATTCAGCGCAATGACATTGCAGAATGGGATCACTTGGCAGCCTGGAGGAAGCGGCGCGGCGCTGACGCTGACTGTCGAAGGAAATCTTGGGCTTCCAATTCCGGCGGACATCAACCATGATGGTCTGGTCAACGGTAACGATCTTGCTGCGGTGTTGAGTGCGTGGGGGACATGCGCGAATTGTCCCGCAGATATCAATCAAGATGGTCAGGTTGACGGCATTGATCTTGCAACATTGTTGTCTGCGTGGACGGGCTGAAGCGCAGGCAAGCGAACGTCAGTTGAACTGGGGATCCTAGATTCGAACTAGGACAAACGAAACTGAGGATGCGTCTACCTCGAATCATGGTTTTAAAACTGAGCGTCTTTTCAACACATTTATTCTGTCTCAGTTCATCTTGACTAAATTTTCTTTCAGTTATCATTCAAAGCATGTTTACCGTGGCTACTCTTCTGTCTGCGGTTTATGCGGTCGCTCCGCCAGTCGACTGTAACTACAACTCCATCAACGATGCGACTGACATTCTCAATGGATTTTCTCTTGATTTGAATGCCGACGGCATACCTGATGAATGTCAAGACTGTAGCGATTGTGACGGCAATGGTCTGCCAGAAGTGGTAGAGCGCACGGCGGCATCGGGACTTGTTGGGCAATACTTCAATGACAATACTGGGAGCGGACAATTTCTCATGCGGGTGCTGAGTCGCATTGATCCAGATATCAACTTTCAGTGGAATAGTGGAAGTCCAGCCTCTGGTATTCCAGTGAATGATTTCTCAGTGCGTTGGACTGGAACGATCACGGCTCCAACTACTGGACCGTGCACCTTCTATACAACTACCGATGACGGCGCTCGCCTATGGGTCAACGGACAAATATTGGTCGACAAATGGATTTCACAAAGTCCAACCACGTGGAGTGGAACCATCACGTTGCAACAGGGACAGCGCTATGTCTTTCGCATGGACTATATGGAAGCAGGCGGCGGCGCTGAGGCGAAGTTGGAGTGGAAGCCAAATGGCCAAGTGCGCGCAGTGGTTCCAAGCAGTGCGTTTGGAGTGATGACTGACACCGACAGTAATGGATGGCCCGACTCGTGTAGCGATTGTGATGGCAACGGCGTTGTCGATGCGCAGCAAATGTTGGCGCGCACTGCGCTTGACTGTAATGACAACTGCGTGCTGGATCAGTGCGAAATTGGACAAAGCGCAACTATTGGATACTGGAGATTCGAAGAAACATCGGGAAATATTATTGATTCCAGTCCTAACGGACTGAATGGAGTGCCGACGGGGGTTGTTCGATCGAATCAGGTACCGGTGACAATCATCCCAGCGACGGCTCAAGACAATGTGGGTTCAGTGAATCTGCAATCTGATGGATCGTTTCTCGTAAACGACCCAACGAACAAACTCTCCTTTGCTGGTGATAGTTTTACCGTCGAAGCGTGGGTGCGCCTGACAACTCTTGCGACCGAAGCAACAGCGAATAGTCGTCAAGTTCTTGTGCAGCGCAAGGTCATCGGCACTGGCGATAAGGCTGCAGATTTCATCGTCTACGTCCAAGGCGGAAACATGGCGACTGCTGGTTTTCTCAACTATGGCAAGACTTCGCAGTTCAATGGTCGGGAGTTGGTGTTGCTGTTTGGTAACAACGGCGCGGCCTCGGGAAGTTTCTGGACAGTTACCTCAAATCTTGAGATCACCGACAACAACTGGCATTACATTTGTGTTTCTGCAGAAGGTAAGTATCAGGAAGCTCGATTCGTCCTTGACAATCAAACTGAGTTTGTTGATTACGCCGACCAAGGCCATGTCAATGTTTCCGCGCCACTTCTTGTCGGTGCGCATACGGATTCCACTGGTGCATTCAATCAGCGGCTGCTTGGATCGATCGACGAATTGCGAATTTCTTCTGGTCTCCTTGATGCGCCGATCCTTCTTTCGCGAACTGGCAGTTCAGATTGCAACAACAATAGTCGACTAGATGGATGCGATATTTCGAGTGGCATAAGTCAGGATTGTGACGGGAATGGACTGCCCGACGAATGCCAGCCAGACTGCAATCAGAACGGTCAGGCTGACGTTTGTGAAATTACTGGTGGGCTTTCGCCTGACTGCAATCATGATGGTATTCCAGATGAATGCCAATTAGTTGGTAATGACTGCGACTCCAACGGCGTGCCAGACGATTGTCAGTGGCCCAAGGAGGACTGCAATCACAACTTCATTGTTGATTCATGTGAAATTGCCGACAATCCATCGGCTGACTGTAACGATGATTTGATTCTTGACTATTGCCAAGTGAACCTTGATTACATGTATCGACGCGATGATGGCGGCGCAGAGTTTGGTATCAGATCAATCGGGACAAACATGGCGTGGATGAATCAGTTTCGTGTCGCCGAAAATGCCTCAGTGATAAACGCGATTGAAATTCAGTTCGTGTTTATGACGGCTCTTCAGCCAGTGCAGATTTGTATTTGGTCTGATCCAAATAACGATGGCAACCCATCTGATGCGCAGGCATTGCGGGTGATCAACACGGTTGCTGGTCCGCAGGGTGTCATCCAAAGGATTGAGTGCGAAGAGACCTTTGTGGGTCTCAACGGAACATCTTTCTTTGTTGGCGCCATTGTGCAACTCACTGAGACGAGTTACTACCCGGCTCCACTGGATGTCAGTGGAGTGCCCGCGCTGCGCAAAGCATGGTTTGTAGGCGCATCAGATACTATTGATCCAAATAATCTGACCGCAAACGCTTTAGAGTTGACCACTATTGAGGACTCGCTTTTTCCAGGTAAGTGGATCATTCGCGGGGTCGCGATTTCTGCCGCTGCGGATTGCAACCGAAACGCGGTTCTTGATGTTTGCGATCTTGCCGCAGGTACAAGTGTTGACAGCAATAACAATCAGCGCCCCGATGAGTGCGAGGACTGCAACAGCAACAACATTTTAGACAGTATTGATATTGCTTCTGGCACAAGTGATGACTGCCAAAGCGATGGAACGCCCGATGAGTGTCAGCTTGCAGGTGGCGACAACGATTGCAACGCGGATGGAACTCCAGATATCTGTCAGCTGGCAACGAACGACTGCAATCGAAATTCCATAATTGATTCATGTGAGATCGCAGCTGGTACAAGCATCGACTCTGATCTCACGGGAATTCCCGATGAGTGTGAAGACTGTAATAACAACGGCATTCTTGACAGTACTGATGTGGCAACAGGATTCAGCATGGATTGCCAGCCCGATCGTGTGCCGGACGAATGTCAGCTTGGCGATGCACCTCTCGATATTGAGTACGCCTACGACGACGGTACGCGCGATGGAAATTATGGCGTATCAGGTGTGGCGGATCTTGTTTGGCTCAACGCATGCACAACAGTGGCGGATGGCGAGACGATCGGTGCAATTCGCGTGATGCTTGGCAATGCGTTCTCTGGTGTCACATACCAAGTGGCATTATGGAATGACCCAAATGGCGATGGAGTTCCCAATGATGCTCAAGTCATTGTTTCAGTTCCATCACGTTCGGAGTTCGCGAATCAAAACATGTTCGAAACCATTCAGATTCCGCCAACGTTCATTGGCCCGCCTGGGACATCTTTTTTCGTGGGAGCCATTTACCGAGACATCTTCGGAAATCAGGCACCAGTAGGTGTTGACTTGAGTGAAGCGGATCTGAAGACTTGGATTTCAGTTGGGGCAACTGTCGATCCGAATAACCTCAGTGCATCTGTGATTTATGGATATCTCACGCAGGCTGATGGTCTGATTCGCGCGTACGGGTTTTCTGGATCGCTGGCAGACGACTGCAATGACAACCAGAAGCCCGACGGCTGCGATATCACTGATGGCACACTCATCGATGCAGACGGTGATGGCGTTCCTGATCATTGCACAACCTGCTCCGCTGACATCAATAATGATGGTCAGGTCAATGGCAACGATCTCGCTACTGTGCTGAGTGCGTGGGGGGCATGCGCAAATTGTCGCGCAGATATCAACCGCGATGGTCAGGTTGGTGGTGTTGACCTTGCGACATTGCTGAGTGCTTGGGGGAACTGCTCAAACTAATCTCACAAACTGATCGTGTTTCAAACCAACAACAGATGAACTGGGGATCCTAGATTCGAACTAGGACAAACTGAGTCAGAGTCAGTTGTGCTACCGTTACACCAATCCCCAAAGTGACTGGCTTTGAATAATACCGAAGTCTTCTTCATTTCACACAATCTTCTTTCGATGATCTCAATCCTCAATCATTGGTCCTGCCGCAGAACATCGCCAAATTTCGCTGGAATTTGCATCCTGTTCGCACTTCTGCTTGCTCCTGGATGCGTCTCGAAGCCCATCCAAATTCGCACTCTTGATGCGGTCACGGGCGCACCAGTCGCCGATGTTGACATTCGTCAACACGGAGTGCGTTGGTTCAGTTTTTTCCCTAAGAAGGGAAAGGCTCCTAAGACAAATACAGATGGTCAGCTTGATCTCGTATTGAATTCTCGCTCGACATGTCTGGCGGTGTTGCGTCCGGGATATGTACCGACGCAAGTTTCGATTGTGCCGGAGCCTGAGGGACGCCTGCCGAAATTGAAGCCAACTTTGCTTGTTGCTGATATCTCGCCGATCAACTGTGTCGAATTCGAATCGCTCGCAGATCTTGCAGTCGTCGAAGTTCGATTGGCTCCAATCATTCAAGAAAAAGTCCGTATATCTGTTCGTGACGAACAGGGCGTGCCACTGGCAAATGTCGATGTCATTCTCGAGACTGGACTCTTTCTTCCCAAGGATGGGGTCGAAGCAGAATGGGGTCGCCCACCGATTGAGCGAGTCGTCACCGACGCTTCAGGAGTCGCAGTGGTGACTGCGCACATCGGACTACGAAACTATATATATGTGCGGATGCTTGGTCGTGAAAGTCAGCGCGTCGCATTTGAACGACTCGCCGATCGCAAGAACATCGATATCACTCTTCGATCGATCGCATCCAAGCCAGCCGTCATTCGCGTGATAGACGGCAAGAGCGGAGCACCGATCGCAGGCGCTGATGTGGAACTCGGCAAGCAATTCGACGGAATCGCTCGTGATCCAAATGGTTGGACGGTCAAGACCGACGTCAATGGCTGCACGCCACAAGTTTCAATACCAGATTTTTCGGAGTTGATCGTGACTGCATCCTCAGAAAAATATTTGATGCGCCGGCGTGCGTTGATTTGGCAGGCAGTCGACGCCAAGAAGCCGGTTGAGATCGAACTCGATCGAAAATAATCCATCGCATGCGATGAGCGGGTGAATCGCTCAATCGTTTATTCTCTCAGCCATGCGATCATTCAAGCCGAATCATTGGAATATTTTGATCGGTCTGATTCTCGGAGCAGTCGTGGGGATCGTCAGCCATGAAATTGCAGATCAATCGCAAGTTTTAAATGGTTGGTTGACCTTTGCCACAGACACGATTGCATATCCGATTGGGCAGATTTTTCTGCGCTTGCTTTTTATTGTGGTCGTGCCGTTGGTCTTCGCATCGCTTGCTGCAGGAGTTGCTCGACTTGGGGATCTTTCCAAATTGGGACGGATTGGGGGACGCGCTCTTACTTTCTTTCTGCTGACCACAACTTTCTCCGTGGTGATCGGCCTTGTAGCAATGAATCTTTTTCGACCAGGAACCGGTTTCAATCCTGAAACACGCGCCGAGTTGATGACAACATTCGAACAAGACTCGGCGAAGCTGGCCATAACAGCGTCGGCGCAGGAGGTTGAAACCACCATCATGCGCATCAATCAGATTCTTGACATGTTCTTGCCACGCAACATCATTGGCGCGATCACTCAGATGCAGATGTTGCCATTGATTGTGTTTGGAATTTTGTTTGGCGTTGCTCTGAGTTTGCAATCGCCTCAGCGTCGAGATGAGATGGCGTCATGGCTTGACACCATCTCGGATGCAATGGTCACCATCGTTGGATTTGCAATGCGCATAGCACCATACGCTGTCTTTTGCCTGATTTTCGTGGTGACGAGCAAGTTTGGCGCACAGTTGCTGGTCAAACTCTCGTTCTATGTATTGATCGTGATCGGTTGCTATCTGATTCAGTTATTCATCCTGTATCCAATATTGCTGCGAACAATCGCCAAGCGAAATCCCATCGACTTTTTTCGCCGATCAATCCCGATAATGGTCACAGCATTTTCAACTTCATCGAGCAACGCAACATTGCCGACATCGATGCAAGTCAGTCAACGCGACTTGGGAATTCGTCCAACTGTGGCAGGATTCGTGTTGCCGCTTGGAGCAACGATCAATATGAATGGCACCGCACTCTTTGAAGGCTGCGTGGTTTTATTCGTTGCACAAGTCTTCGGCATCGAACTTCCGATTGCCAAACAGGGGATCATTCTTCTGTTATGTGTGATCAGTTCGATTGGCGTTGCAGGGGTTCCGGGAGGATCGCTTCCTCTCTTAATGATTGTGATGGCTCAAGTCGGAGTTCCTCCAGCTGGAATTGCCATCGTGCTTGGTGTTGACAGATTGCTCGATATGGGCCGGACGGTTGTGAATGTCATGGGCGATATTGTTACGGCGGCATATGTTGAAAGCGCCGAACAGCGCGAGGATATTCGCGCCGGTTTGCGCATGGATGGGCGCATGGACGCAGCACAATAATTTTTCTGTGAATTGAACCCTCGACTCGAAGGAACACTTTGCCTATTCTCTTGTGATGATCGGTAGTGCAACCAAACCTCTCGGATCTGAAGCGACGACCCACGGTATTCGTATTCAAGTTGTCCCGAGTTTCATGGACTCTCATTCGGATATAGAAAGAGGTCGATTCATTTTTTCATACAAAATTCTTATGACGAACGAAGGTACCGAGCGTGTTCGACTGGTCAGCCGGGCTTGGAAAATTGTTGATGCAGACGGAACGAACAATGAAGTCAATGGGCCAGGCGTTGTTGGCCAACACCCAGACTTGGCAGTAGGTGAAACGTTTGAGTATTCCAGTTTTTGTCCATTGCCCACAGCATGGGGAACGATGGAAGGACACTTTCTTTTCGAACGCGAAGACAAGTCAACATTCGAGGCGCAGGTCGCTCGTTTCTATTTCGCAGCTCCGATGACTTGACCGAGCTTGTTGCGTGCGTTCTGCATTCGACGAAATCTTTTTTCAGCGGTATTCTTGTTTGTAATGCATCCTGGCGCTGAAGGTGAAACAAAGATTTTCAGAACGCAGGCGATTCAATCGGTGGGTGGACGCAACCGACTCAATTCTCTCAGTCCAATGATCACTCCTCAGATGTGGGTGCTGACGTCAGCACTTGGGCTTCTTCTGTTGGCGGTCGTGAGTTGGGGATTCGCGGGCCGTATTCCTTTGACCGTGCAGGGCAGTGGAATTTTTGTGCGCGGGGAGAGGTTGGATACGGTGAATGCGCCATACGAAGGACTGATTCGCAAGATGAATAAGCGCGCCGGAGATCAGGTCAAGGCAGGAGAATGCATCGCCACAATTTGCAAGAACTCAAGTTCCACAGAGGCAGATAGGCAAGTTCTTGCGTCCGAGGATGGATTTGTTGTATCTATTGAAGCCGAAGATTGGGACTTTGTCACAAACGGTCAAATTATTGCGGTGATTGCCACAGGGAATATCAATCCAATCTGCATCGGATTCGTTTCGTTGGCTGAAGGAAAGCGTGTCGTTGCAGGAATGCCAGTTCGAATTTCGTTCAGCCACGGCGATTCATATGGTGATGCTCAAGCGATCGGGCGGGTTGAATCAATTGACGATTTTGTCACGAGCCCTGATCAAATGTTTGGACGCGTGCCGAGTCAAACGATTGTCGCTTCAATACAAGAACGATTTGGAAACGTCACTGCAATTGTGGTTGCGCTCGAACTGGATCCACTGGGCAAAGCTGGACTTCAATGGTCGTCTCGTTTGTCCAGACCAAGCACAGTGACGAGTGGAACTCCGTGTGATATCGAAATCATCGTGCGTGAGATTCGCCCAGCGTCGCTTATCTTGCCTGGCTTCGGCCAAGATGATGGCTTGTCGCCATGAGTGCATTGAGCGCCGAAGAGCCGATTGATTCTGAAGAAATTCCGCCTGAGGTTCCACCGGGAAAGTCTCGCATGGCTCGGGTGCCAACGACAATGCAAGTGGTTGCTGCTGAATGCGGAGCAGCAAGTTTAGCCAGCATTCTTGGGCATTTTCGTGCATATCGACCGCTCGAAGAAGTTCGCGAAGCAGTTGGAGTTGATCGCGATGGATCAAATGCACTTCGCATCGTGCGTGCAGCAAGACACTTTGGACTTGAAGCAGAAGGCTTGC
>Ga0208960_1001402_pt1 | contig 12867 bp, 5 predicted proteins | sample GreLakmeON33MSRF_FD_187703 | JGI IMG/M metagenome (GOLD analysis project Ga0208960, IMG submission 187703) | Freshwater lentic microbial communities from great Laurentian Lakes, MI, USA - Great Lakes metaG ON33MSRF (SPAdes) | ecosystem: Environmental > Aquatic > Freshwater > Lake | place: Great...
TTCATCAGCCACGCGATCACGAACACGGCGGACGCGACGCGTTACCCGCTGGCGACGGTGATCCCGAACCTCGTCGTCGCGATTATGGAAAATGATTCGCTGCTCCTGACGGAATTGAAGGTGAATCCGCCCGGCTCGGCTGATGCGCCGTGCGAGTTCATCGAAATCAAAGGCCCGCCCAACGCGCTGCTGACCAATGTTTATCTGCTGGTGATCGAGGGGAACACGGAACTGGATCCCGGCCGCGCCAACGTGGTCGTGAACCTCACGGGCAAAAGTCTCGGCTCCAGCGGGCTGCTGGTCATCGCCGCCGCCGGCCATCCCTACGCCATTCCCGGCACGACGACGGTGGTGACGAACGCGCATTTCAACACGGCGGGCGGCGGGCTGGGCAACGGGACGATCTCGTTTCTGCTCGTCGGCACCGAGTCGCCCCTCGTCGAGGGCGCGGACTGGGACGACGGCGACAACGGCGTGCTGGAGGAATTGCCGGAGGACATCGCGATCATGGACGCGGTGGGCTGGAGCGATGGTGGCGGCGGCGATGTTGTTTACGGCGGTGTGACGCTGACGCTGGCTTCCGCCACGCCCGATGCCGCCGCGCGTTTCCCCGGCAACGTCACGCCGCTCTCCGCCGCCGCGTGGTTCTGCGGCGATCTCGCCGGCACGAACGTCAATTCGCTCGCCTACGACAGCGGCAAGGTCAGCACGAATTTTCCGGGCGGCTCGGTGCTGACGCCCGGCGTGCAGAACAACACCGCGCCGGCCTTTACCGGGATCGCGGCGTTCTCCAGCGTCATCGGCGATGAGACGAGTCCGGTGGTGAGCTTCACCGTCGCCGACGCCGAGACTGCGGCCAACCTCATCACCGTCACCGCCGCGAGTTCCAATCCCCTGATCGTGCCGGACGCGAACCTGACGGTCACGCCCGGCGCGGGCGGCGCGCGGACGCTGACGGTTAATCCCATCGGCGTCGGTTACGCGACGATCACGCTGACGGCCGGCGATGGTTCGATGAGCAATCAACTTTCCTTCCCGTATGCGGCGTCGGCCCAGGGTCGGCTCGGCGGAAAATTTCACACCGGCGTGAGCGACGCCTCCTCCGCGATCGCCATTGACGCGAACCTGATGCTGATCGGCGACGACGAGAACCAGACAATCCGCCTATTCAACCGCCACAATTCCGGCGCATCCGTGAGCGGGTTTGATTTCAACCTCTGGCTGGGCCTGACCGACCTGTATCCGAGCGGCCAGCCCAAGGAGGTGGACCTCGAAGGCTCGACGCGCGTGGGCAACCGCATTTACTGGCTCGGCTCCCATTCCCATTCTGTCTTCGCAGAGAACCGCACGAACCGCGCGCGAATTTTCGCGGCCGATCTCTCCGGCTCCGGCACGAACAGCGCGCTGGCGTTCGCGGGCCGCTATGATTTTCTGAAAGTGGATTTGATCGTCTGGGACAGCAGCAACGGCCACGGCCGAGGCTCGAACTATTACGGCCTCGCGGGCAGCGGCGCGGTGGGCATCGACGCGAAAGCGCCCGATGGTTCCGGCTTCAACCTCGAGGGCTTGACCATGGCACCGGGCAGCACGAGCACCGCCTATCTCGCCTTCCGCGCGCCGCTGATTCCGGCGACGAACCGCGCCAAGGCGCTGCTCGTTCCAGTGACGAATTTCAACGTCGTGGCCATCAGCGCCGGCGGGCCTGGCACCGCGCGATTCGGGCCGCCCATCGAATTGAACCTCGGCGGTCGCGGCGCGCGGAGCATCGAGGGTAGCGGCACGAATTATCTGATCGTCGCCGGGCCGCCGGGCCTGGCGACCGGGGTGACGCCGCATGATTTCAAACTTTTCACCTGGAGCGGCCAGCCGGGCGAGGCGGCGAAGGAGCGGGCCGCCGACCTGTCGGGGTTGAACCCGGAGGGAATCGTGGAACTGCCCGCCGGGCCGTGGAGCGCGACGAACCAGTTCCAACTGATCAGCGACAATGGCATCAAGGTTTATTACGGCGACGACGTGCAGGCCAAGTTTCTGTCCGAGCCGAAGTTCAAAAAGTTTCGCAGCGACTGGGTGTCGCTGGGCACGGGCGTGGTGTCGCGTCCGTTCTTCCGTTCGATTAAAATTGCGGGCGGCACCTCGACCCTTTCGTGGCACTCCTACTCCGGGCTGACCTACCGCGTGCAGTTCATCCAGAATTTAAGCATGACCAACTGGACGAACCTCGGGGCTGATCTGCTGGCGACCGACGCGGTGTCCGTGCGCCAGGATAATTTCAACCCGGCGCAGCAGCGGTTTTACCGGGTGATCATTCCGTGAGGCGGGAAAAAATCAAAGCGGGTCCACGTGACCGTCGGCGAAGAGGACATATTTCCGGCCGTTGGTGCCGCCCGCGTGGAAGTTCTCGTAGTCGTACATCAGCGTCGCCCGCTCGCTCGGAATGGTGAAGCCGCCGCCGCCGCCCCGGATGGCTTCAATGGCCATGCCGTTGCGGCTGTAGTTCCATTCGTAGCTGGAGCCTTCCGTTTGGAAATATCCGATCCGATCCTGCGGACAGCGGAAGACCAGCGAGTTGTTGCCGCCGACCTGGGACGCGAGCACGTCGCAGATGCGGGGATAAATGTTGGTCGGGTCCACCGGCGTGGTCGGCTGACGCTCGGCGAAGGGGAGCTTGCCCTCATTGTCGTCGGCGAAGAGCGTCAGGGCGATGCCGATCTGTTTGAGGTTGCTCACGCAGTTGATGTCCTTGGCCTTGTTTTTGGAGCGGGCCAGCACGGGCAGGAGCAGGCCGGCGAGGATGGCAATGATGGCGATGACGACGAGCAACTCGATCAGCGTGAAGGCGCGGGTAAACTTTTTCATGGGCGGTTCGCCTGGCGTTGCTCGCGCTGCTTCTGGCGTTCGAGCCGGCGCTGGTCGCGCTCGACGCGCTGGTCGGGGGTGGTGTTTTTGAGGGAGGAGAGCATGCGGTTTTGCATCTGCTGCTGCCGTTGCCCCTGCTGCGCCTGAAATTCGGGCGAGGTTCGCAGCTTGTCGAAAGCTTCGCGGCGCTGCTCGGGCGGCAGGTCGCGGATGGCCTCCATCTGCTGGCGCATCGCTGCGGCCTTGGCGCGCTCCTCAGGCGTCATGGTGGCGAGCTGGGCGTCAAACTGCCGCTCGGCGGCGGCCTTTTGCTCCTCCGTCATTTCTCCGCCTCGAAATCCACCGGGGCCGCCGCGAGCAAAGCCGCTGCTGCCGCCGCCGTCCCAGGCCGGGGGGGCATTGGTGCCGGCGAGATCATTGGTGCCACGGTTCCGGCGATCGAAGCCGTCCTCGTCTTGCAGCACGTAAAACACGGTCCACTTCCGGCTGGCCTGTTTGGCGACGGCAGCCACGGCCTCCGGCATGGTGACCTGGGCGAGGGTCAGGTTGATCAGGCCTTTGGTGCCGTCCTCGGCGACGATCCGTGATTTGCCGAACCGGTCCAGCGCCAGCGAGGCGGTTTCCACGTCCTTCCGGTCGAGCTGGAGCGAGATCAGTTTATTGTCCTCGCGCAGCGCGGCGCCGAACATGCCAAAGCCGCGCCCGAACGGGCGGGTTTGCCAGGCGCTCCAGCCGTTCTCTTTGGCCGGCAGTTCGCTGACGGCGACGGCCTTGATTTTTCCTAGTGAACGCTTGGAGGTGTAGAGCGGATAGACGGCGAGCCAGCGCGCGGAGGCTTGTTCGGCGAGGATGTTGAGCACGGCGTCGAGCGGGGCGCGGGTGACCTTGAGGGTGATTTTGCCGGCAAGCTCCTTCTGCACGGCGATGTCCTCCCAGGTCTGGCGCTCGATTTTCCGGATCACATCGCGCAGGTCGGCGTCGCGCACGTCGAGCGTGACGAGGTTGAGATGCGCCAGCCACGCGGCGTAGCCGAACCAAAGGGCGGCGGCGGCGAACCCGAACACCGAGATTTTTTTGATGTTCAGATTCATAAAATGGTGTTGCGGGTGGCGTCACCAGCCACCGCCACCGTTCAGACTCGTCCGCGGCCCGCGCGGTTACAGGGAATCAGGCTCCCCGCTGGTTTCAGCCCGAACTCCGAAGCAGGAATGGGTGGCACGGGCGACCCGCCTGTGCCGTCCGGCCACTGGCCGGACGGAACGGGCAGGAGCTTCGTCCTGCCACACACGTTTGGAAAAGTTCGCGCACCCTCCCCATTCCGAGCGGCGAGTCGCCGCTCGGCACAGGCCAGTGGCCTGTGCTACTCACCGCGACTGCCGCCGCTGCTTCGGAATTCTGGTTTCAATGGAATGACCGGGGCGGTGGGACGCCCGCTCTCCGGGCAGGCGTGACGCCGGACCCGGCGCGGACGGTGCGAAGGCAGGCCAGCGGCTCCGCTGACCACCACGTCTATTTGGCGAAGGCGGGATGATCTTTCCGCCCGGCGGCTTCGAGGAAGGCGACCAGGTCGAGAATGTCTTCCTGGCTGAGGCCGCTCACCAGGCCTTCCGGCATGGGGGAGAGCTTGGAGAAGGTGCGGGATTTCACGTCAGTCTTTTTGACTTCCATCTTGGTGTTTGGTTTGAGCGGATCCGGGACGAGGACAAGTTTGTCGGCGGTTTCTTCCACGAGGCGGCCGGTCACGTCGACGCCGTCCTTTTTGGTCACGGTGGTGTTCTGGTATTGCTCGGAGAGAACTTTCGACGGCTCGGTGAGGCTTTCCAGAATGTCGCGGCGTCCGAAGCGCGAGGCGACGGCGGTGAGATCGGGACCGGTGCCGGCGCCTTCGTTGCCGAAGCGATGGCAGGCGAGGCACTGGGCATCGACGAACGCCTGGCGGCCCTTCTCGAAGTTGCGGCCCTTGGGCGGTCGTTCGAACGAAGGCGCGAGGTCGGCGGTCTTCCAGTCCTTGACGAACGCGCGGGGTTTGGCCGCCGGGAAGGCGCTGGCAGGTTTGCGACCGGCCGGCTGGCCGCTGGCAATCGTCGCGAGCAACGGCTCCAGTTCGGTCTTCTCCGCCTCGCTCAGGTTGCTCACCTTGTCCTTGAGGAAATTCTTCCGGAAATTGCCGTAGCTCGCGCCGTCGCTGTAGGGCCGGCCCGCCTCCTGAAACCACTGCACCAGTCTGGCCTCGTGGGTGTAGGCGTTGCGGTCCTTGGTCCAGTAGCCCAGATATTCGCGGTGCTGATCGGCGGTCCACTTCTTGGCGGTGCGAAGGTGGAAAAAGTAATGCATCATCTCCTCCTGATTTTTGGCGGCCGCCATCACCTGCAAAGTTTTGCCGACGACCTCGGGCGCGCCGAGGGCGATGAGCACTTGTGAAAGTTCCCGGTTCACGAGATCGGCCTTGTTCGGATAGCTGGTGTTCAGTTTTTCCACGGTGGCTTTCGCCACGTCGGCGGAGGGTTGACCGTCGCGGGCGATGCTGACCTGGAGGGCGCGCAGCTTAGTCAGTTGCTGGACTTCCGTGAGGGTGTCGAGCGGCCATTTGGCGAGGGCGCGGAAACATTCGTCCTGCGCCGCCTTGCCACCGAGGCGGGCGAGCGCGAGCAGGGCGGTGGGGCCGCCGTCCGCGCTCTTTTCGGCGAGGGCGCGTTCCTGCCATTGCGCGACCGGCTGCGCTTCGAGCGCGATGCGGCCGGCGTAGCGGATGGACCGGTCCGGGCTGTTCAGGTGCGGCCAGAGGAAGTCGAGCGCTTTCGGGTCCGCCTTCCCGTGGAACGCCTCGAGCTGGTGGCGAAGCTTGCGGGCTTCGGCCCCGGCGGTGTTCGGTCTCCACGCCGGCGCGGTGGATTCCTGGCCGGTGTAGGTGACGCGGTAAAGGCCCGAGGGGGTGCCACGTCCGCCGATGGTGAAATACATCGCGCCATCGTCGCCGATGATGAGGTCGGTGAGGTTGAGCGGCGGCTTGGGGGCGCCGGGTTTAACTAGGCCCGCCGGGGCGACAAAGTTTTCAAACGTGCCCTGGTAGCTCGCGCCGTCCGGCTGGAGGTGGACGGCCATGAGGCGTCCGAAAGTCCAATCCATGATGTAAATGGCCTGCTGATATTTCGCCGGGAACTTTGCGCCCTTGCCGTTGCCCACGCCGGTCGGGCAGCCGAGTCCGATGTCGGCGGCGGCGCCGAGGCTGTCCGCATGGTAATCCGGCCATTTACCGGTGCCGTAACGCCAGCCAAATTCCGCGCCGGAGACGGCGTGGTTCACGCGCGTGGGCCGGTACCAGGGGACGCCCCAGTCGTATTCCATGTCGGCATCATACACGAACAGTTCGCCGTCCACGTTGAAGGCGAAGTCAAACTGGTTGCGGAAACCGGCGCAAAAGAGATCGAACTTGGTCGCGTCCTTGTTGACGCGCAAAATGTAGCCGCCCGGCGCCATGACGCCGGTGGCGTGGCCGTTGCCGTCCGGCTGGCGCGGGAGCACGTGGTCTTCCCGGTAATTTTTGTGCGGCGAGTCCGGCGCGAGTCCTTCCGGCGGCTTGGTGTGGTTGCCGGCCATGACCCAGAGGTTGCCGTCGGGCCCGAGTTCGACGGCGTGCGGGCCGTGCTCGCCTCCACCGGGCATTTTTTTGACAAGCTCGATCTTGCTCCAGGTATCGCTGCCGTCGTCGGTGATGCGGTAGAGGCCGGACTCGAACTTGGTGGAGTATTTGTTGATCACGACCCAGAGTGAACCGTAGGCAAAGACCATGCCCTGCGCGTCGTAGAGCGGCTTGGCGATGAATTCGCGCTTCGCAATCTTCCCGTCCTTGCCCAGCGTGACGCGGAGCAGGCCGGCGTCGGGATTGCTCTTGCCATACTGCGGGCTGATGATGAGTCGGCCCTTGTCGTCCTTGCACATGTTCACCCAGGAGCCTTCTTCCGGCTCGCCGGAGGTCAGCAGTTCGACCTGAAAATCTTTCGCCACGAACAGCGATTCGGCGGCGGTGGCGGCGCGTTTGTTCGCGACGGGCTTCGGCGCGGCCGGATCCGCGACGCCGGCGGGGATGGCGGCTCCCAAAACATTCCCCCACGGCTCAATGCCGAGCTTGCCGAGGGATTTGACGGCCGCCCATTTCGAATCATCGAAGCCGACCTTGTTCCAGTCCTTCAACCCCTTGTCCGCGCCTTTCCAGGACGAGTCGGTGACGATGGACTGGCTGCCCTTGGCGGTGGTGAAGTCGAGTTTCGCAATGGCGCCGGCGGGGCTGGCATCCGCATTTTGCGCGCGGATGGCGATGACGTTTTCGCCCACGACGAGCTTGGAGGTCACGTCGGCTTTGGAGCCGGTGTGCCAGTCGATGGCGGTGATGACGAGGGCGCCGTTCAGGAATACTTCGAGTTCGTCGTCGGCCGTGGCGATGATTTCGGCCTTGGTCACCTTGTCCGCAATGGTGAAGGCCTTGCGGAAGTGGCGGATCTCGGCGTCCTCGGTTTTGTTGGACCAGATCCATTCGGGGGTTTGCGCGGCGAGACGGCCCGCGCAGGCCAGCAGCAACGAGAGGGAGAGGAGGCGTGGTGTGATGATCATATTTATTCGGGCGCTGACGACGGCTGACTGGTGACGAGTTTTTATTCAGGAACCGTTTGTTTTGCGCGCGGGAGCTTCTGTTTATTCCAGAGCCGGCGTCAAGCGGGATAAGATTGAACATGGGATGAGGGCGAAGCAGGCGGGGCATCAGCGCACGCTGGATTTTGTGACCACGGCGCGAATGTTCTTCCGGCATTTGTTTTTGGTCTTTAGGAACAGGCAAGGCGACAGGCCAGGGCTGCCGGCTGACTTGTCCACAACCCAATGGGTTTTGTAGGGCATCGTTGCCGGCCACAACTAATGGTGTTTTTGGTGGTTCACCGGAACAAATTAACTGTTGTGTTGATGGGGTGATTTTTCTATTCTCGACGCGTGCGTTTTCAGCGGGAAAATCCCCCGGTCTTTTAGAAATTTATGTCCAATGAAACTGTGGTGCCGGAAGAAAAAATAATGTCCACCCAGCCCGACGCTGGTGAGAAATATGACGCCTCCAAGATCGACAAGTTGGAGGGTTTGGAGGCGGTGCGGAAACGCCCCGGCATGTACATCGGCGACCCTGATGAACGGGGCCTGCATCACTGCGTCTTCGAGGTGCTGGACAATTCCATCGACGAGCATCTGGCCGGATTTTGCAACCGCATCGACGTGAACATCCACGTCGATGGCTCGTGTTCGATCCGCGACGACGGGCGCGGCATCCCGGTGGACATGCACCCGAAGTTCAAGATGCCCGCCGTGGAACTGGTGCTGACGAATCTGCACGCGGGCGGAAAATTCGGGCAGGGCGCCTACAAATATTCCGGCGGCCTGCACGGCGTCGGCGCGAAATGCGTGAACGCGCTTTCCGACTGGTTCAAGGTCGAGGTTTCGCGCGACGGCAAGGTCTATCACATGGCCTTCGAGCGCGGGGTGACGACGAGGAAACTCGAAGTCATCGGCAAATCGAACAGCACCGGCACGCTCATCACCTTCAAGCCGGACGCGACCATTTTCACGATCACCACTGAGTTCAAATTCGACCTGCTGGCCAATCGTCTCCGCGAACTGGCCTTCCTGAATCCGGGCATCGAAATCCATCTCACCGACGAGCGCGTGGAACACAAAAGCGAACGGTTCTTTTACAAGGACGGCATCGAGGAGTTCGTCAAACAACTCGGCAAGAACAAGCAGGTCATTCATCCGAAAGCCATCGTGCTGGCGCGGCAGAAGGACGAGGTCTTCGTCGATTGCGTGATGCAATACAACGACAGCTACAACGACCAGATTCTCTGCTTCGCCAACTCCATTCCCAACCCCGATGGCGGCACGCATCTGACCGGCTTCCGGTCCGCGCTGACCCGCGCGGTCAACCAGTACGCCAAGCTGAACAATCTCCTTAAAGAAAAAGATCCCACCATCTCCGGCGACGACGTGCGCGAAGGTCTCGTCTGCGTCCTCAGCGTGAAGCTGCCGAATCCGCGTTTTGAATCGCAGACCAAGGTGAAGCTCGTGAACACGGAGATCGACGGCATCGTGTCCTCGATTGTCTATGAGGGTTTGATGAGCTTTTTCGACGCGACGCCGCCGACGGCCAAGAAGGTGGTGGAAAAAGGTCTGCTTGCCGCGCGCGCCCGCGAGGCCGCCCGCAAGGCCCGCGAAACCGTCCGCAAAAGCGCGCTGACCGGCGGCGGTTTGCCCGGGAAACTGGCCGACTGTTCCGACCGCGATCCGGCGAACACCGAAGTCTATATCGTCGAGGGCGACTCGGCCGGTGGCTCGGCCAAGCAGGGGCGCGACCGGAAATTTCAGGCGATCCTTCCAATTCGCGGCAAGCTCATCAACGTCGAGAAGGCGCGCCTGGACAAGGTTCTTCAGAACACCGAAATCCGAACGATGATCACCGCGATCGGCACTGGCATCGGTGACGGCGAGGGTGAAGGCGCGTTCAATATCGAGAAGCTTCGCTACCACAAGGTCATCATCATGACCGACGCCGACGTGGACGGCTCGCACATCCGCACGCTGTTGCTGACTTTTTTTTACCGGCAGATGCCGCAGCTCATCAAGCAGGGCTTCGTCTATATCGCCCAACCGCCGCTCTACCAGATCAGCCGCAAGAAGCGCGTCGAATACGTGGATGACGACGCGCAGTTAAACCGGATTTTGATCCAGATCGGCACCGAGGAAGTGCGGTTGCACAATCTCGCGGACGACAAGGAGTTTTCCGCCAAGCAGCTCGCGGAAATTCTGGAACTGCTGGAATCGCTCGACAAATACGCCAACGCCCTGCGCCGCCACGGCGGCGATTTCGGCGAATACGTCGAGAAGCGCCACGGGAAAACGCACGAACTGCCGCGCCACCTGGTCAAGATTCGCGAAGGCAACGACGAGTCGGTGCAATACTTCCACACCGAGGAGGAGTTGGAGAAATTTGGCTCGGCTAATCCTGACTTGAAATTGTTCGGCAAGGAGGAGACCGAGTCCGGGCTCATCGTGGAGAGGGAGAAGAAGACCGGCCCGTCGCGCCGCGCGCGGCACATCGAACTGCACGAGAGCAAGGCGATCCTCGAACTGCTCAACCAGCTCGATAAAAAGGGGCTGAAAGTGGACCACTACTCCGGGCAGGACAAGCCGCTCTTCGAGTTGATCGAGGGCGAAGGCGAGAAGGCCGAGGTCAAGCCGCTCTTCTCCATTCCCGAAATTCTGGCCGGCGTCAAAGAAGTTGGCCGGCGCGGATTGCAGATCAAACGCTTCAAAGGTCTGGGTGAAATGAACCCGTCCCAGTTGTTCGAGACCACGATGGACCCGGCCCGGCGCAAGCTGCTCCGCATCGAACTGACCGACGCGGTGGAGGCGGAGGACATGTTCAGCAAGCTGATGGGCGACGAAGTTGAGCCGCGCCGCCAGTTCATCGAAGACAACGCGCTCAACGTCCGCAATCTGGACATTTGAGCCATGAGCCTGCGCGCCCACCTGTCGGTGGTCGTGCGTTGAATTTCAAAACTCTCTCAGAGAAAATTTTATGTCCGATCCGAAAGACCCCCAAGCCCCGAACGAGTCCAAAGAAAGCCTGCCCGTCACCAACACGCCGCTCTTTGCCGCCAACGAGAAGGTCGCCAAGATCAACGTCGCCGAGGAGATCAAGAACTCCTTCCTCGACTACTCCATGTCGGTCATCATTGCGCGCGCCCTGCCCGACGTGCGCGACGGCCTCAAGCCCTCGCAGCGCCGCATCCTCTTCGCGATGCACGATCTCTCGCTCTTCCCGAACCGTCAGCATCGTAAGTGCGCCAAGATTTGCGGCGACACCAGCGGCAACTACCATCCGCACGGCGAAGCGGTGATCTATCCGACGTTGGTCCACATGGCGCAGCCGTGGGCGATGCGCGAGCGGTTGGTGGACGGGCAGGGGAACTTCGGCTCCGTCGAAGGCGATCCGCCCGCCGCCATGCGTTACACCGAGGCGCGCATGACGCATCTTGGCGCGGCGCTCATGGAGGACATGGACAAGGACACGGTCGATTTCGTCCCAAACTACGACGAGACCCGCACCGAGCCGAAAGTTTTTCCTGCGGCGTTTCCGAACCTGCTGATCAACGGCGGCACCGGCATCGCCGTCGGCATGGCCACGAACATGGCCCCGCATAATCTCGGCGAAGTCATCGACGGCATTTGCGCGCAGATCGACGACCCGGAAATCACCATCCCGCAGTTGATGAAGTTCATCAAAGGCCCGGACTTTCCCACCGGCTGCATGGTCTGTGGTGTCGATCCGATCAAACAATATTTCACCACCGGCCGCGGCAGCATCAAGGTGCGCGGCAAGGTCGGCCTGGAACAGATCAAAGGCGGGCGCGAGCAGATCGTCATTACCGAGATTCCCTACAACGTAAACCGCGCCACGCTGGTCGAGCGCATCGCCGAACTCGTCAACGAAAAGACCATCAGCGACATCACTGCCATCCGCGACGAGTCCGACGAGAACACGCGCGTCGTCATCGAACTCAAGCGCGACGCCATCCCCAAGGTGGTCATCAACAACCTCTACAAGTTCACGCAACTGGAGGCGAGTTTCAGCGTCAACGCCCTGGCCATCGACCACGGCCGCCCCAAGACGCTCAATCTCAAGGAACTCATCAACTGCTACATCGAGCATCGCCGCGAGGTGGTCATGCGCCGCACGCGCTTCGAACTGCGCAAGGCCGAGGAGCGCGCCGAGTTGCTCGAAGGCTACATCATCGCGCTCTCGAACCTCGACGAGTTCATCCGCATCATCCGCAGTTCCTCCAACCGCGAAGAGGCGAAGATCAAGCTGCTCGCCTTTGATTTCTCCCGCGCCCAGGTCGAAAAAATTGGCATCCTCATCCGCAGCGAATCGCGCCTGACCAGCGGCCGCTACTCGTTCAGCGAAGCCCAGGCCAACGCCATTCTCGACCTTCGCCTCTATCAGTTGACCGGTCTGGAGATCGACAAGGTGCGCGCCGAATACGGCCAGTTGATCGAGAAGATCAAGGACCTCCTCGACATTCTGGCGAAGGAGTCGCGCGTCCTCACCATCATCAAGGCCGAGCTGAAGATCATCCGCGACAAGCACGCCTCGCCGCGCCTGACCGAACTGGTGCCGGATGAGGGCGAAATTGCCATCGAGGATTTGATCGCCAATGAAGGCGTCATCATCACCATCACCCACAGCGGCCTCATCAAGCGCACCAACGTCAGCTCCTACCGCGCCCAGCGCCGTGGCGGCAAGGGCGTCATCGGCATGACCACCAAGGAGGCCGCCACCGAAGACGAGACCGACGACTTCATCGAGCACCTCTTCACCGCCAGCACGCACGACTACCTGATGTTCTTCACGAACACCGGGCGCGTCTATGTCGAGCGTGTGCATGAAATCCCCGACGCGGGCCGCGCCTCCAAGGGCCGCAGCATCGCGAACCTGCTCGAATTGAAAACCGGCGAGAAGATCGCCGCGCTCATCCGTGTCATCTCCAAGTCCGGCGCGAACAACGAGGACATTACCTGGCAGCAGCCGGACCAGATTTTCTTCGCCACCCGGCTCGGCACGGTCAAGAAGACCGCGCTCGATGAATTTTCTAACATGCGCAAGGGCGGCATCATCGCCATCGGCATCGAGCCGGGCGACACCCTCATCGACGTGAAACTCACCAGCGGCCACAACGAAGTCGTGCTCATCACCAAGGAAGGCCAGAGCATCCGCTTCTCGGAAGAGGACGTGCGTTCCATGGGCCGGCCGGCCGGCGGAGTCCGCGGCATCACCGTGGAAAAGACCGACGCCGTCGTCGCCCTAGCGGTCGTCGTTCCGGATGCGACGCTGCTCGTGGCCGGCTCCAACGGCATTGGCAAGCGCACCGACTTCGGCGAGTACCGCACCCAGTCGCGCGGCGGCAAAGGCATCATCAC
>Ga0208960_1001405_pt1 | contig 12862 bp, 12 predicted proteins | sample GreLakmeON33MSRF_FD_187703 | JGI IMG/M metagenome (GOLD analysis project Ga0208960, IMG submission 187703) | Freshwater lentic microbial communities from great Laurentian Lakes, MI, USA - Great Lakes metaG ON33MSRF (SPAdes) | ecosystem: Environmental > Aquatic > Freshwater > Lake | place: Great...
TTGTAAGGGAGATGCTCTAGCCAACTGAGCTAAACGCCCAAACTCTGAAAAATTCTTGCGAACCTCTCAGCGAATGAAACTCTTAGTGTATTGGATTTTCTTTACTTTGTATCGACAACTAAAAATGCTTCAGCAGTTCGGCCCGTTGGCAACCCGCCCGCTTGCGCAATCATCTCACCCCAACCACGCATCCGCGCTGGCAAGCCCGCAGGGTCAGTGTGCTGACTTTGATGACACAGCAATGCTGCAATCTTTTTATCCAAAACGTCTGTCGTATCCACGAAATGTTTTGGATTCGGGCCCGCCATAATCCAAGTTTCAGGCACTGCATGCGGGGCCAACCCTCGCTCGCTGAGCAATTCAGGAAACGCAAATTCGTTTCGCGCGTCTGGATAAATTGCGCTAATTGAAGCCTCGCCAGTTGCTAAATGATCTGGATGACTTGCATAAATACGTGAGTAGTTTCGCTCTGCTGATTGAGTCAGCACACGATCTGGTTTAACAATACGTATCACGGCGCTCAGTTCGCGACGCAAATTGAGATCTGCAACAACTGCACCGTCAGGAAACCCAAGCCAGTGCAATTCAGTAACACCAAGCATGTTTGCTGCAGCTGTTTGTTCTCGTCGACGCATGGCTGCCACTTGTTCGCGCGTAACTGTGTTGTCTGATCCGCCAGCCTGGCCGTCGGTTACGAGACAATAAACAACTTCATTGCCTTCTGAGATCCACGTCGCAATAGTTCCACCAGCACCAAAGTCAACATCATCGGGATGCGCGGTAATCACCAAAATTTTCATAGCCGTCAATCGTAACGCCGTGTAGTTCTTACTTTTGATCGCGAATTTGTTTGACTATCGCGAGAAGTTCAGGAGTCGCCGCCACGATTGGTGTGCGACGGTGCGAATGTTCTTGCACGATGAAGTCTCGACCCTGATGCTCTACAAAACATGCCCCGGCTTCTTGGCAAATTAAAAGACTTGCGAGATAATCCCAAACTCCATGTGTATTGAAATCAATCCAAGCGTCAATCACGCCATCAGCAACTAAACAAATATCTAGCGCCGCTGCACCAAGCGCACGAAACTGCCCCCAACGATGTCGCTGTTTCGGAATACCCGAGATGCCGACGACCGCTTCGCTCAAATCAACACAAGCACTTGGTCGCATCGCTACACCATTATGAAATGCACCACCACCAGCAGTAGCCCAGTAAGAATCACTTTGCATTGCTTGATTCACAACAAGCCCAGCCCGCATTCCTGATTTATCAATTGCGCACAACGCAGTTGCATACCACGGCACACCACGACTGGCATTCGTCGAACCATCAAGCGGATCCATCACGACACAAAGATCGTCGTCTCCGAACGTTCCGGTGATTTCGCTTTCTTCTGATAACACTGCAACACCGGCACCGTGCAACACTTCAAGTGCAGCAGCATCGGCAAGTAAATCAACTGCATATTGCGTGTCACGCAAGCCAGACAATGACCAATTTTTGTTTGCACGCAAAACAACGCCAACGGCATCGGCGGTCTCGTTGAGCACCGCCAAGATCTCTTGATTTGAACTTGCTTTTGTTAGTCGCGCCACAGGTTTCCTTCGCAGTCAGACTAATTGCTAGAACTATTCATAAAAGGGCATTTGCGCTGTGACACTCGGACATTGCAAAAAGCCCTAGTCTTAAAGGGGTGAAATCAGCATTGCGCAGTCTGATTGACGAGTCGGTCACAATTATCCGCGAAGTCGCTGCCGAGTTCGAGCGGCCAGCAATGTTGTTCTCTGGTGGCAAAGATTCGGTCGTTATGTTGCATCTGGCGGCACGGGCATTCAGCCCAGCACGAGTGCCCTTCCCGATGATGCATATTGACACCGGACACAACTTTGCCGAAGTAATCGAGTTTCGTGACCGCGCAGTTCGTGATCTAGACGTGCAACTTATTGTTGGTTCTGTCCAGGCGTCGATTGATGCTGGTCGAATTCAAGATGCAACCGGCCCGCGTGCAAGTCGTAATCCGCTACAAACTGTGACGTTGCTTGATTCGATCAAAGAACACAAGTTTGATGCCGTATTTGGCGGTGCACGTCGTGACGAAGAACGGGCTCGGGCTAAAGAACGTGTCTATTCACATCGCGACGCATTCGGTCAATGGGATCCGAAGACTCAGCGGCCAGAACTTTGGGGAATATATAACGGGCGCCACAAGCCTGGCGAACATTTTCGAATTTTTCCGATCTCAAATTGGACTGAACTTGATATCTGGCAATTTGTTGCTGACTACAACATCGATCTACCGAGCATTTATTATGCGCATCGGCGTCAAGTATTTCGTCGCGACAACATGTGGATGGCTGTTTCTCCATTTTTAAAACCAGAAGATGGCGAATCAGTTAGCGAAGAACTCGTGCGTTTTCGCACCGTTGGTGATGCAACCTGCACTGCAGCCATTGAATCTTCAGCAACAACGATTGAGCAAGTCATCGCCGAAACATCAGTTGCGCGAATCACCGAACGTGGCGCAACTCGTGCCGACGACAGAATCTCAGAAGCCGGCATGGAAGACCGCAAACGAACGGGCTACTTCTAATGGAGCGACTTCATTTTGCAACTGTTGGCTCAGTCGACGACGGAAAATCAACTTTAATTGGTCGACTGCTCTACGACTCAAAGAGCATCTTCGAAGATCAACTTGAACACATCGAAGCAGTTAGCAAGCGACGTGGTGACGACTATGTCGACCTGTCTCTTCTCACAGATGGCTTGCGTGCCGAACGCGAACAAGGCATCACAATCGACGTTGCTTATCGATACTTTGCTACCCCAAAACGCAGTTTCATAATTGCTGACTGCCCGGGACATATTCAATACACCCGCAACATGATCACTGGCGCATCAAATGCAGATCTGGCTATTGTGCTCGTTGATGCCCGCACTGGTGTCGTCGAACAAACTCGTCGCCACAGTTTGCTTGTATCACTACTCGGTGTACCCCACCTCGTAATTTGTGTTAACAAAATGGATCTGGTCGATTACGACTCGGCGATATTTAACAAGATCCGCGAAGAGTTTGAAACTTTTGCTTCACGACTTGATTTACGCGATGTTACTTTTTTGCCGATCAGTGCACTTGCTGGGGACAATGTTGTAAGTCGTTCGGCAAACATGCCGTGGTTTGAAGGCTCGACACTATTGCATCATCTTGAAAATATTTACACCGCGAGTGATGACAACCGAATTGACACGCGGTTTCCTGTGCAATATGTGATTCGTCCGCAACGCGCTGACACCCCTGACTATCGCGGTTTCGCTGGTCGTGTTGCAGGCGGAATGTTGCGAGTCGGCGATGACATTATGGTTTTGCCTTCTGGCCTAACCAGCACAATCACCGGCATCGACTCTCCAGATGGACCAGTCGAGCAAGCCGAGCCAGGTCAAGCAGTAACTATTTTATTAGCCGACGATCTGTCAATCACCCGCGGCGACATGTTGTGTCGACCAAATAACCGACCGCGAACTTCGCAAGAACTTGAAGCAATGCTGTGTTGGATGGATGACGCAGCGCCATTGCAACTCGACAAGATCTACACAGTCAAGCACACGACCAAACTTGCTCGTGGCAAAGTTTCAAATGTTTTATATCGGCTAGATATTTCAAACCTGCATCGCGAATCTGATATCAATGAACTTAAGTTCAACGAAATCGGTCGTGTAACTTTGCACACGACTAGCCCGCTATTTTTTGACGACTACCACCAGAATCGCACAACTGGTTCGTTTATTCTCGTAGACGAATCATCCGGACAAACTGTCGCCGCAGGCATGTTGTTGTCGCCGAGATCTTGATCGTGGCTGGCAGATGAACAAACCAATTTGGCACGAATCTGGCGTGACCCGCTCGCAACGATGGAACAAGCACGGCCTTGCCGGAGCGACAGTTTGGCTGACAGGGTTGTCTGGCTCTGGCAAATCAACAATCGCCACCGAACTTGCTCGTGAACTATTGAATACAAGTCGACTCGCATATATTTTAGACGCCGACAACATTCGCCATGGTCTCAACTCTGATCTTGGCTACAGCGACCCCGATCGCACCGAAAATATTCGCCGCATGGCCGAAGTTGCGTGTTTATTTGCCGACTCAGGCACAGTCGCAATTGTGCCAATCATTTCGCCATTTATCGCATCGCGAGAACACGCACGCAAATTGCATACAGATAAAAACTTGCAATTTATTGAAGTACATGTTGCGACACCCATCGATGAGTGCGAACGACGAGACACAAAAGGTTTATACGCCAAGGTGCGCAGCGGGCAAATGACTGGTCTTAGCGGAGTAGATAGCCCATACGAGGCACCCAAGTCGCCAGATGTAGTAGTCGGTCTAGATAACCAAACTTTGCAAGAATCGGTCAGATTTATTCTCAAAAAACTACAAGCAAGAGCCGGCTGATGAAAACAAGACCACGACAATGATCAGCGCGAAAGATTTTCCACTTAAACCGTTTGCTGGTTTTTTGCTAGTTGCGCCGAGTCTAAAAGTGATGTATTGCCCGACTACAAAAGTTGCGTGCAGTAGTTTGAAAATGTTGCTCGCCAAAGCCAGCGGCAGTTACGACCAGTCGCGCCTCGACCATCTAATTAGTCCGCACATGGCGAAGTCGCAGACGATTCATGAACTAGGTGTCAACGGCTTAACAAAATTGATCGACATGAACGCCAACCAAATAGACGAGATTCTGCATTCGCCTGACTGGCTGCGTGTTTATGCAACTCGTGACCCTCTGACTCGCGCATATTCGGCATGGGAGAATCGTATTTTCTCGCGAGCACCTGGCACTCCAGAAGGCGCAATCGAACTTTGCCAAGACCAACTCGTTGATGGTCGAATAAATGTCAGCGCGAGCTTTGCATTATTCGCCAAGATGATCACTGAACAGACAAATGAGTTTATGGATGATCACCACTTTTTGCCGCAGTCGCATATCGTGCAACCAGATAAGTTCAACTACAACATGGCGGTTCGAGTTGAACAACCAGCCGAGATGCAAAAACTGGTGGACGAGATCAATCGTCGCGCTGGCACATCACTAACTCTCGAGCGACACAATGTCGGTTTTGGCATCAAACTAGAACAAGTTTGCGATCAACACACGGCAAACCGTCTGCAAGCCGTCTACGAAATGGATTATTCGACTTTCAAATTCGAGACTCACGCTTTCGCAGCAACTATCGAACCGCTACTGCTGAGCGCCACAGAAACCGCAATGTTGCGTGGGTTTCGTGCATCAATCGAACGATTACAAGCAGTCTCATTTACTGCAAGATCACTGACTGGTTTTCGTTTCGGCTGGCGCCAAATATATAAATCAATTGTCCGCAAACTCTCGTTTGGTAAAAAATATAACGACCCACAAAATCTTTTCTGGTAACTGTTGATGACTGAAAAAACTTCACCAGCCAAGATCGGCATCGTCACCGTTTCTGACCGTGCTTCGTCGGGCGTTTACGAAGATCGTGGTGGACCAGCAATTCACGAATACTTCACGAAACATCTCTCGAACACGTGGCAACCAGTTGCTCGTGTGATCGCCGACGAAATCGATCTCGTCACTGCAACTTTGCGCGAACTCGCTGACGTCGAGCAATGCTGTCTAATCGTTACAACTGGTGGCACGGGGCCGGCAATTCGCGACATCACACCGCAAGCCACAGAACAAGTTTGCGAAAAAATGATGCCAGGCTTTGGCGAATTGATGCGAACTACTTCGCTAAAAGTTGTGCCGACAGCAATTCTCTCGCGACAAACCGCAGGAATTCGCGGCGGGGCGCTAATTATTAATCTGCCTGGCAAACCATCCTCAATTAGCGAATGTCTTGATGCAGTTATGCCTGCAGTGCCATATTGCATTGACTTAATCAATGGCCCGCGACTTGAACTCATGAATGGCCTCGTCGCATTTCGCCCCAAAGGCGCTTGAACCAACAATTTTTAGTGAGGCTCACCAGGCCTAAATGGAACACCTGCCATTGCTGGTGGTCGCAATCTTTGGTTAGCGGTAGCCAAAACAATCAATGTCACAAGATATGGCAAAGCCTGTGTCAAAGACTCAGGAACTGTGTCGACAGTTCGATATGCGATCGCTGAAAGCAAAAAAGCACTTAGGGCGACTGCAATTTGCACGCGCTTGCGGCGGATGACGGCAACGACGAAAAATACTCCTGAGATTGCTGCAATAAATAAAAATAGTGCAGTGATTGAGTCTGACGCCACAAGTTTTATTCCTTCGGCATAGCCGAACAACATTGCTCCAATCAAGATTCCGCTGGGGCGCCAGTTTCCAAAGATCATCGTTGCGAGACCGATAAATCCGCGACCTGCAGTTTGACCTTGACGATAATACGAAGAGGCAACGATCGAAAGTGTGCCACCTGCTAAACCGGCGAGGCCACCACTGATTAACAATCCGTAATATCGAAGGTGATTTACTTTTACGCCGAGGCTTTCAGCAGCAACTGGCGACTCTCCCGAAGACCTCAAACGCAAACCAAAACGCGTGCGCCATAAAACCCATGCTGATGCCGGAACAACTAAAACAGCAATGACAGTTGCCCAAGAAAGATTATGCGTCAGGCCGCGACTAATTCCGCCGAGGTCTCCGAGGATGAACCATCGTTGCAACTCCAACCAGCCCAAGAAATCTGGTGACTTCCAGCCGGCTATTTCTCCGCCAGAAAGAATTGGCAAATTGAATCTTGGTAGCGCCCACTTTTGTGGCGGAGATTGACTGATGCCTCCCCCTTGTTTGCCGACATAAACAAGCTCACTTAGATATCGAACCCCAAAGAAAGCAAACAAATTTATTACAACGCCCGAAATCACCTGATCGATATTGAACCGAACGGTGGCAACGGCATGCACCAGCCCACCAAATACTCCACCCAAAATTGCAAAGAGCAATCCAGCCCATGGACCAAATTGCCACGCTCCCCAAGCACCGAACCATGTTCCGAAAATCATCATGCCTTCAATGCCGATGTTCAGAACTCCACAGCGTTCAGCCCAGAGTCCGGCCATACCTGCAAGAAGAATTGGTACTGTCAGCCGCAACGCAGTGCCAATAGTGTCTGATGATGTTAGGGCGTCTTGACTGGTCCATAAACGAACTGTCGAGATGATCGCCAGTGCTGCAATCAGAGCAGCAAATAATCTGAAATTTTTTGACTGGGTCACGACTGTACTTCCTGACTTTTCAGATCGGCCGCTGCTCGCTCGGCAGTTCGTCGGTTATAGCGCCTTGAAGATGCTTCGTTGACAATAACTACAACCAGCACGATGATCGCTTGAATAACTTTGACAATCGAACTTGGTATTCCAGATAGCTGAAGCACCGCTGATGTTGAGTCGAGAAAACCAAACAACAGCGCCGCACCGACAATTCCAACTGGGTGATTACGTCCCAACAAGGCAACCGAGATGCCGGCAAAACCGAACTGCGTGGCAATCGCTGAAGGACCGTAACCATAAACATCGCCAATTACGGCTGGCATCGCGATCAAACCTGCCACTGCGCCAGACAACATCAACGCGATTAATACCATTCGATTGGCAGGAATGCCAGCCGTGCGAGCCGCGATCGGGTTAAGACCACTGGCCCGAAGCCGAAAGCCAAATCGGCTGCGAAATACAACAATCCAATAAAGAAATGCAACAACCAAAGCGACAATGAACATTCCATTTAGTCGGTCATGAACTAAATCGGGCATGCGTCCGCTCGGCGCAATTTTGGTTGTTTTGACATTTAGGCCGCCGTCAGAATCGTCTCGAAAGAAACTCTCAAAGAGCCACTGAATAAAAGAAAGTGCAATGTAGTTGAGCATGATTGTAGAGATGACTTCATTAACGCCGCGAGCGATTTTCAAAAATGCCGCGATACTCGCCCACGCGGCGCCCGCAACCATCGCCACAACTAAAATAAATAAAATGTGCAATGGTCGCGGAAGTGAAACATGAGTGGCCATTTCGGCTGCTACTAATGCCGCAAATAGATACTGGCCTTCAACGCCAATATTGAACAGATTCATTTTAAAACCAATCGCAACTGCGATCGCACTAAAGATTAAAGGTGTCGCTCGTTTCAACATTTCAAGCAATTTCTCGCCTGTCAAACCTGTTTCTAAGATTTTGCTATATGCCGCGAAAGGGTCTTTGCCAGTCACGAGCAGAAGCACAGCACAAATACTTAGAGCAAGAATGATTGCACTAACCGAACTTCCTAGGGTGTTGAGCGATTTGCGCATTGAGTCGAAATTGCGTTGAGTCGTGAGTTGCTGGTTCACTGCGTGCCTGTCATGTACTTTCCGAGAATTTGCGGCGTCGCGCTCTTAGGGTCAAGTTCCGCTGAAATTTCACCGTCAAACATCACGAGAATTCGATCGGATAGCCCTAAAACTTCTTCAAGATCAGCAGACACAAGCAATACCGACATGCCAGCGTCTCGCGAACGTCGAATCTCCTCCCAGACTGCGGCCTGTGCACCCACATCTATTCCGCGAGTTGGATGTGCAGCGATTAGCACTTTAGGTGCTGTTGCAAGATTACGACCGACGACTAGTTTCTGTTGATTACCGCCCGACAGCACAAACGCAGGCACAAGTTCGTTAGGCGTCATCACACCAAATCGATTGATTATTTCTTTACATGATTTTTTTGCAGCATCAAAGTCAATCATTGGTCCGCGAGAAAGTGAAGTCTCATGACCCAATAAAGAATTCTCCCAAAGTGAAGCTGCAAGCATCAAACCTTCACGGTGTCGATCAAAAGGAATATAGGCGAGCCCTTGATTAAGTCGTTCGCGGATACTTAATTTGCTGGCATCTTTACCACCTATTTCTACAGTGCCTTCGATGTCGACTAAACCAAGCAGAGCCTCACAAAGTTCAAACTGACCATTTCCGTCGACACCAGCGATGCCGACGATCTCACTTTCAAATATCTTGAATGAAACATTTTCAACCGGATTTTTACGATTCTTTCCAATCACGGTCAAATTATTTGTAGACAATTGAATTTTTTCACCAACGAGAGTCGTGCGCTTTCCATGACTTGGCAGATCAGATCCAACCATCAGTTCGGCAAGTTTCAAGCGATCAACCATTTTGGGTGAGACAGTCGCAACTGTTGACCCTTGTCGAATCACTGTTATCTGATCAGAAATAGACAAAACTTCGTCAAGCTTGTGTGAGATAAATAAAATTGTGGTTCCGTTCGCCACCAACTTACGAAGATTCGTAAATAGCTCATCAACTTCTTGGGGCACAAGAACTGCGGTGGGCTCATCTAAAACCAAAATCTCGGCACCACGGAAAAGCACTTTCAAGATTTCGACTCGCTGCCGCTGCCCAACACCTAATTCGGAAATCGGAAGATCAAGATCAAGATCAACCCCAATTGAGGTTGCTAACTCTTTGACTCGTTTGCGTGCGTTACCTAGTGAAAGCACCCCATATTTGGTGGGTTCGTAGCCTAAAATAATGTTTTCGAGTACGGTCAAATTGTCGGCGAGCATGAAGTGCTGATGCACCATGCCAATACCGGCTGCGATCGCCTCGCTTGGAGACTTAAATTGTGTTATCTCACCGTTGATCGCGATGGTTCCTGAGTCGGGCTGATGCAGACCATAAAGAATTTTCATCAGGGTTGATTTTCCGGCGCCGTTTTCACCAACAATCGCATGGATCGTGGCGCGAGCGACTTGAAGAGAAATATCGCGATTCGCAATTACGCCTGGAAAGCTCTTGCTGATATTCGCAAGCTCTACGACATGTGCCGACTCTAGTGGCAGAGTTTGGCTCGACTTTTTACTGCCTGCTTGCATTGCCTAAGTCTGACACACGAGCAAATTTATTTCAATTTCAAAAACAAATTGCAGCAACAAAAACTTACGCAATAAAAACGAGAGCCTGGGTCAATGACCCAGGCTCTCGCAAACAATTAGATTATTTAAATTATGGTTTTGTCGGAACGACAATTTCTCCGCTAACGATCTTTGCCTTGAATGCTTCAAGTTGATCAGCAACATCATCAAGGTATCCACCCGATGCTGAGTAACCGACTCCATCACTCTTGAGGTCAAATATCTTGAAGCCACCAGTGACATCGCCTTCCTTCACTGCTTTTGCAGCGAGGAATACAGAAACGTCAACGCGCTTAAGCATCGAAGTCAAGATGTGTGCTTGCTGTTCTGGAGTTGCAGTTAGGTACTGATCTGAGTCAACACCAATTGCCCATTTACCTGCGCCAGATTCAACAGCGGCATCAATTGTGCCTGCGCCTGAACCACCAGCTGCGGTGTAAATAATGTCTGCACCTTTTTTGAACCAGCTCAACGCGATTTCTTTAGCTTTATCAGGTGAGCCCCATGCAGCATTGTCTCCAGCTGCACCGAGATACTTTGATTCAACTTTGATCGCTGGGTTTACTGCCTTCGCACCTGCGATGTATCCGGCTTCGAACCTCTTGATCAAGTCAATTTCTTGACCACCAATGAATCCGATTGTTCCAGTTGTGCTCTTCAATGCAGCAGCTGCACCAACGAGGAAAGAACCCTCTTGCTCAGAGAAGCCAAGTGTCTTTACGTTTGGAAGGTCAAGATAACCGTCTACCCAACCGAAAGTTACATTTGGGTTAGCAGCTGCAACTTCTTCAATCGCTCCACCGAATGCGAAACCAACTGCGATAACTGGGTTATTGCCAGCTGCCACAAGTGCCTCGAGGTTTGGTTTGCGATCGTCATCAGTTGTTGCTTCAAGTTCTGAAACTACGTAGCACAATTCAGCTGCGGCTTGTTCTCCACCGCGTGCGGCTGAGTCGTTAAATGTTCCGTCACCACGACCACCAGTATCAAATGCGATACCGAGCTTGAGCTCTGATCCTTCGCATGGGTCAACTACCGGAGCAGTTGTCTCTTCGGTTACTGGAGCTGTGGTCTCTTCTGTTGCTGTGTCGCTACTGCCACCACATGCACCCGCGATGAGTGCAAACGCTGCGAAGGCAAGAACGGCGGACTTGCGTCCCTTGTGCTTTGTCATTTATTTCCCCTTTAAACACACATCCCGTTGATGTGTGCGATTTGTGTAACGATAATAGCGCAATTTATGGCCGATGTGCAATTGAGTGGTGGGCCAGGTAGGGATCGAACCTACGACCAAGGGATTATGAGTCCCCTGCTCTAACCACTGAGCTACTGGCCCCACTCAATCAACCAAACGCTACTCGCTCACCCCAGATATCGCCGAGCGGCACAAGGTTTGTATTTGCCAATCTGAGGATGAGGCTGACTGAATATCAAGTTACGAGGTCACGTCTTTGTGCGCGAACCTATTAATTGCAAGCGCATAGAGCACTGTTCCGGCAATAAAGCAATAACTTGCACCGCGGATCATTGTTGACCAATCAATTGTTGTGGCCAACGCATCAAACCATGAAAATGCATAGTGAACTGGCAACCAATCACGAAGTTTTCCAAGAGCCGTGATGGCGTCAAGAATGCTGAGCAAAATTGATGTTCCAACTGCAACCCCAACTGCGCCAAGTGGTGCATCGGTGCGAACACTCAGATAAAAAGCGAGTCCCGCGACAAACAAAAGTGAAATCGCCAAATACACCGTGATGATTGCAATTCGTGAGATGGCAACGGAATTCGTAAATGTTGCCCCGAGCGGACTCTGCAATGGTTTGGTACCAAATGCAACTAGACCAACAAACCATGCGCAGATTGGCATGATCAAAACTGCAAGAGCCGAAAGAGTGAGACTGACTTTAATTTTTTGCAAAAGTAAACGAGTACGTGGAACAGGAGAAGCCAACAAGTATCGAAGAGTCGACCACGATGCTTCAGAGGCAACCGTGTCACCGTTAAATAGAGCAATCACTGTCACCAAAAGAAATGGGGTTGCAAAATAAAGCATCGTCACCGTGAAGTTCGCAGCACCAATAGTTGCCAAACCAATCAGGTCGGTCGTGCCCGAGCCGATTCGCGTCGGCCCACCGCTGTTTCCTGACGGGCCAAACTTTACGGCAATCGCTACTAGAACTGGTAGTGACACAACAAACGCATACGCAAAGGCTGTGCGCTTTCGTTTGAGTTGGCGATACAGCTCAATGTGATACGGCAAAGTCTTCGAAGCCGAATAACTCATACCTTCTCCTGTCCGATGACTAAGTCATCACCAATAAGTTCAAGAAAGATTTCTTCGAGCGACTGAGACTTTTGATTTTTTGTGAGTATCTCTTCCATTGGCCCGAACGAAATGAGTTGACCACGGTGCATCAAAACCACATGGCTACAAGTTTGTTGAATTTCAGCGAGAAGATGCGAAGAGATAATCACCGTGCGACCCGTGGATGCATAATCTTTCAACACTTGTCGCATCTCTGCGATCTGTTGTGGGTCAAGTCCGTTAGTTGGTTCATCCAACACCAAGAGATCTGGCATGCCAAGCATTGACTGAGCAATCGCAAGACGCTGTCGCATACCTTGGCTGTAGGTGCGCACTTTTTTATCCAATGCGGTTCCTAATTTCGTGATCGCAACAACTTGTTCGAGATGCTGCTCACCATCGCGTCCGATAGATCTCCAGTAAAGCCAAAGATTTTCGCGACCCGAAAGATGCGGCAAAAAACCTGGGCCTTCGATAAAGCTGCCGAGATTCGAAAGCGCGGGCGAGCCTGGATAAATCGGTTTACCATTTAGATAAATCGACCCCTGAGTTGGAAAAATCAGTCCCATCACCATGCGCAGCGCCGTTGTCTTGCCTGCGCCATTCGGACCAAGAAGTCCGACAACCTGACCACGTTGA
>Ga0208960_1001406_pt1 | contig 12860 bp, 10 predicted proteins | sample GreLakmeON33MSRF_FD_187703 | JGI IMG/M metagenome (GOLD analysis project Ga0208960, IMG submission 187703) | Freshwater lentic microbial communities from great Laurentian Lakes, MI, USA - Great Lakes metaG ON33MSRF (SPAdes) | ecosystem: Environmental > Aquatic > Freshwater > Lake | place: Great...
GCCCTCATCGCTGGCCTTGTCGGTCTGGGGAGCGCCTATCTATTGATGGGAACCTCGTCCGAACATTCTGTCGTTGACGGTCGAATCGGATCATTATTCGCAATAGCGGTGTTGGCCGTTGTTGAAACTCTGGCGTTGTATGCGGTCATCGAGCGGACCATTGCCCATGTCCAATCTGTGAAGCCGGCAACCCGCATTTGGCGATTCTTGATGTGGGCAGCGTTACTCGCCGTCGTTGGTGGGTGGGGCGAAACCCTCGTGGTCTCGTGGATTGATTCTGATGTTGCGATGTCAACTGTCAGCCAAAGCATCGGCATAGCGATAGCAGCGGTGATCGCTGCGATCATTACCTCTCAAAGGGCGTCGCACTGGTTCCGCTATGACAAATCAATCGCGGCCGAACTTTTGGCCCCGCTCGTCGTTGTCATGATGACTTTGGTTGCTGTTGAAATCACCCGCCAAGTTTGGGAACGTCAAGACGAGGACAACTTGAGCTTTGTTGCCGAAGCTGCACAGACAGGTTTTCTCGAATCGGCAGCCGAGCAATTGTCAATGTTGAGCATTCAGGTCGAAACATCTGACGTCGTGATCAGCCAAGAGTCAAGTCGGTTCGAAGAGCAATTGCAGACTTTGGTTCTTGGGCAATCTGAAATTTCGGTTGCCGCACTCGTTAACGTTGATGCGAGCGGGTCTATATCAATTGATCAATCACTGAGTCGTCTTGAATCTACGAGCATTGATTCGTTCAAAGAATCTGTAGGCAAATTTGATACCGCAGAATTGATTGCAGATGAGAAGAGCGATGTGCAACTGCTCGGGATTGAAGACATCGCGTTATCGGGTTCAACTGTCGAGCCGAATATCTTTTTCGCTCTCCCGATCACGTCGGGTTCGCCAACCTCGCGATCTCAACAGTTTGTCGTTGTTGCTTATTCGATTCCCGAACTTTTACGTTCCGGAATATCGGCCTTTAGCGGGCTAGTGAGTGATGTACGTATTGAAATGGGTCAGGTTGTCACCACATCGCCAAATTCTGTTGTTGAATCCGTGTGGCTCGAAGGCGAGCCTGATGCGCGGCCATCTCAATTGGTCACGAGCGACGGGGTGATTGGTGACTTGAGGTTGCGATTCACTGCAAGTCCTATGAAGAATTTCGGAGTTGAAGATCGATCGACATTGCTCGTTTTGGGTATTGAAGTTCTCTTTGGTCTCGCCATGCTTTTGGTGCTTCTTCAGGGAGCGAATGCCCAGTATCAGTTGTTCCTTGAACGTCGTCGCCGAGAGTTACTACTTGAAGCAGCGCTCGATGCCACGCCTGGCAAATCAGTTGTATTTGATGAATCGCTGAAGGTGTTAGCGGCGAACCAAGAAGTCCGTGATGAGTTTCCGGGCGCGATACCGGGTCTTGACGTGACTGCAATCTTTGGGTTGAAACCCGATTCGGGTCGAGCGCGACTCGTCATTGATGCATTGCAACAAGCGTTGAACGGCGAAGTTGCCCGTGCTGAACTAGGTGAAGACGATCTTGATAGTTCAATGCGCATTGTCGAAATTGAGGCGTATCCCATTCACGGAATGTCTAATGACCGTGTGGGCTTTTTGCATGCAACCGATTCGACCGAGCGTCGCAGTTTGGCCATGCGTTCGTCACAATCGGAGAGAATGGAGTCTCTCGGTGCTCTAGCGGGGGGACTGGCCCATGACTTCAACAACTTGCTTTTCGTGACGCTTGGCAATCTGCAGTTGATGGCAATGAACGAGACCATTGCGAACGATGAGAAATTGTCGAAGTTTGTTTCACGCTCCATGTCGGCCGTTGAACGTGGCGCTGAAATCACAAAGTCGTTACTTGCTGTTGCGCGAAGTCAACCACTTGAAGAGAGTGCCGTCACTTTGTCTGATCTGGTGAAAGGACTGTTGCCGTTAATGAGGCAAGCTCTCGGAGCAGGACGTCAAGTCGAGGTCGACATACCAAACCCTACGGTGCAGCTGATGGTTGACGCGGGTCGACTATCTAGTTGCATTTTGAATCTCACATTTAACTCGCGTGACGCGATGGGTCCGACGGGAACATTAAAAATTTCCGCTCGACAAGTTCCTGGATCACAAACGTTAGAACTCTCGGTAGCTGACGATGGCAAGGGGATGCCAGCCGATGTTGTGGCGCGCGCCTTTGAACCGTTCTTCACAACTAAACGCGCCGGCAGTGGCACCGGTCTTGGTCTTGCCACGGTTTACGCATTTGCGAAACAAAGCGGTGGTACGGCTTACTTAGAAAGCCGTCTCGGAGTCGGCACGACAGTGACACTGAGTTTGCCGATACACACAGGTTTGGTGAAGGCCGATGAACGCGCTGTTCAACGTCGTTCAGGGCGACGAGTTGTTGTCGCCGATGATGAACAGTCTCTGGCCGAAATGGTGGCATCGTGGTTGATTGATATGGGTGTCGACGCGCGATTTGAAACGTCACCTAAAGCAGCGCTCGAACTGATTGAAACTTTCGAACCCGATGTCTTAGTTTCTGATGCCAACTTTGGCGAAGAAATGGACGGCATTCAACTAGCGCGTCTTGCGGTCGCTATCGTTCCCGATCTTGCGGTGATCTTTATGACGGGGTATTCGGCCAGTATGAAAGAATTGCAAGAACAAGGCGAACGTACTTTGGCCAAGCCGTTCTCCCGTGAAGACTTGTACAGCGCACTGTCACCGCTCATTGCCGAAGCCCTTGACGAAGAAAATGGAAATAGCCATGAGTGATACGCCCAAGGTTCTTGTGATTGATGATGAAGTTGCAATCTGTGAATTGATTGTTGCGGTTGCTGAGTCGGCAGGATTCGATGCAACATCGGCCAGTAGCCCGAGCGAAATTGAAGCTGCGATTGTCGGTCGCTTTGATCTGGTTGTCCTTGACTTATCACTGGGTGAAATGGATGGCATTGAGGTCATGAGCAAACTTGGTGCGACACATCGTGGAATGCCGGTGATCTTGGTGAGCGGCGCAGATCAGTCGTTGTTAGATACGGCAGGTCGGATTGCCGAAATGCACAAGTTGCGAGTATTGGGAACCTTCGCTAAGCCTTTCTCGCTCGATGTTTTGAAAACTGCGATGCTTGAACTGTCGCAAGTTTCTGAAATGGGTGTCGACCCGACGGGACCCAAAGTCATCATTGATGCCAACTTGCTTTTGCAGCCCGACTATCTGCAATTGGCATATCAGCCCAAGGTCTCGACGCGTAGTGGCGAAGCTTTGGGTGTTGAAGCACTCGTGCGTTGGCGCCACCCCGAACATGGTGATGTGTCGCCAGCGATCTTTGTTGCATTGATCGAGCAAGAAGGTCGAACGGGCGAACTTCTTGACATTGTGATGTCGATGGCGGCGCGTGATCGCAAGCGTTATCGGGCGCTCGCTTCAATGCCTGATATCTCCATCAATATTTCAGTTTTAGATTTGGATGACGAAGAGTTGCCGCGACGAGCACAAAAAATCTTGCTTGAAGCGGCGCCAGCCGACCGTTGGACATTTGAAGTCACCGAAACTGCGCCAATCACTGACGTCGCTCCTGCATTGTCAATTTTGACTCGTTTGCGAATTGCTGGATTCAAACTTTCGGTTGATGACTTCGGCACTGGCACGAGTAACTACGAACGCCTACTCGTTGCGCCATTCACCGAATTGAAAATTGATCGTGCAATGGTGAGTCGACTTGATATCAACGCTGACGAGCCCGACCCCATGGTGCGATCGGGAATTGATGTGGGCCATTCATTGCAACTTCAAGTCGTCGCCGAAGGCGTTGAATCGGTTGACCAGTTCCGCATGGTGCGTGATTTGGGCTGTGACGCGGCCCAGGGATATCTCATCTCGCCGCCGGTTGCGCCAGTTCAGTTAGATATGGCCCTTGATGACTGGCGTCGCAAGTTTGAGTATCTGTCGTAGATCAGCTGTCAAAGAGTGACTTGATAGCCACAGTCAAAGTTTCGCGAACCTTGTTATGCGACAGTCCGAGTGCTTCTTTGAGATAGATGATGTTTTCTAGAGACAGTGTGTAATCAAGAATGCGTTCCTTATTCTCCACATCGCGTGCTGCCTTCAATTCATTTTCAAATTGTTGCAATGCTCGCCTGCCCATGATGAGTCGGCGTTCTTTTACCGCGCTCGCAACAACTTGAGATTTGTATGCGGCAACAACGGCCACGCGCATGACATTGCCAACCTTGTCGTACAACTTCAGGCGGTGATCAACGATGGAGTTGATTCTTTGCGTGAGATCCCCCGAACTATCGAGAGTTTCGTACAGGTCGCGAACACGTTCCCATTGAACGGTGATCGCGCAACTTGCGAGGTCTTCCATATCGTCGAAATAGCGGAACACTGAACGTTCAGATACCCCAGCCAATTCAGCGATACGAGCCGCTGGGGGTTGAACTTCGCCCTGGCTGTACAGCTCAAGCAGTGCGGACACCACGGCTTCTTTGTTGCGTGCACCACGTTCGCGGCGCCCATCAAGCGAGATGGTGGTTGCGGCGCTCGAAGACAGTGACATTCCCGCAGGCTAGGGGAAAGTGGCGGTCTACTGCCACTTTCTTCACGTTATTTTTCAAGCATCGATGAAAGACTTGTCGGCAGCTATTGCGTGACGGTGCTCGGCCGACGTAAAGAGTTCGGTGAACGTGCCGAACAGTTTTAGGCCCGAGAATCTGCCTTGGCAATGCGCTTGGCGGCTCGACCAATTGGGGCAATGTGGCGGGCGTCTAAGTCGCCGAGTTCGATGCCATTGTTGAAAAGAATGCGGTAACGCTGCCAGTTAAAGCCGTTGGCGAGGAGGACTTTGCCTTCGGTGCCAGCCGGAACATCGGCTAAATCGGTGGTCGCAACCACCTTGTCTTTGATGCGAAGGGCGATCTGCTCCGCATGGGGCGTGGCCAGAGCATGGGGTTTCCAGATGGGCTTAAACGGCGACTTCATGACATCTTCCTGACTTCACTGAGGTGTGTTCTCCAACATACATCAATCCTGTCTCTTCGTGGGTCCTCTGTGCCACCTCGCCGATACACTCGGCTCTCTGTGAAGACGACATGTGAACCCCTCGAAGGCAACAAAGTCAAGCTCTCGATCCTTGTGGATGAGGCCGACTTTGCCACTGACATAGACGCCGCTTTTGCCAAGATCGCTCAGGAGGTCCGCTTGCCGGGCTTCCGTGCCGGCAAAGCCCCTCGCAAAGTTTTGGAGGCCCGAATCGGAATTGCTGCTGCTCGCGAACAAGCTTTGCGTGACGCTGTTCCTCAGTATTTGGGTCGTGCCGTTCGCGAACACAACGTCGACATCATCGCGACTCCCGAAATCGACATTGTCGGAGGCCAAGAGTCAGGTCCCGTATCGTTTGACGCGACGTGTGAGATTCGTCCCGTCATCACCCTTCCTGGCTACGGCGGCTTGCGTGTCGAAGTGCCGGCAATCGATGTGGCCGATCAAGAAGTAGACGATGTGCTCGACACCGAGCGTCGCCGCCTGGGCAAGTTGACCACAATTGAACGTGCCGCCAAAGATGGCGACTTTGTTGTCGTTGATCTCGTTGGTTCACGTGATGGCGAGCCCGTTGTTGGCCTCGCTGTTGACGACTGGTCATACGAGATTGGTAAGAAGTGGGTTGCACCCTCATTTGATGATGAACTCATTGGTAAATCAGCTGGTGCCTCGTTCACTTTCTCTGACACTCCATCCGGAACCCAAGAAGCAGCCGATTTCGCCGTGACTGTGAACTCGGTCCAAGAACTCGTTGTCGCCGATCTTGATGATGCCTGGGTGAACGAAAACATTGATGGTTTCACCACAGTTGCCGAATGGCGCGAATCAGTTGTTGAACGCCTGACGACGAATCGCCTCAATCAGGTTCGCAATGTCGTGGTTGAAAAAGTGACTGACGCATTGGTGGCTCTCGCAGAAATTGAAACCCCCGAGGCCATGGTTGCCGCCGACTTGCAGCGCCGAGTTGAAAACACCATTCGTCAGTTCCAGTCGCAAGGCATCAACATCGATCAGTGGATGCAAGCAACCGGTCAAGATGCTCAGTCATTTGTTGAAGGTTTGCGTCCGCAAAGTCAAAAGGCCGTCAAGGTCGACTTAGCGCTACGCGCTGTCGTCAAGGCCGAAAGCCTCGACGCCACCGAAGACGAAATCGAACGCGAATTTGAATCAATGGCCGATCGCACAAACGAACAAGCCGTTCGTGAACACCAGATGGCCGGATCACCCAAGAACAAGAAGATCCGCTTTATTAGTGTCGACCAAGTTCGCGCGGCATACCAAGCCAACGACGCCGTCGTTGACTTAGCAGCTGAGATCAGCAAGTCGAAGGCTCTTGACTGGTTGATCCACCGAGTTGAATACGTCGACCCCAGCGGCAAGACTCTGGACAGCGATGTTGTGATTGGTCACTCAGAAGCCGACCATAATCACGATCATGATCATGATCACTCAGACCATGATCATTCAGAACACGATCACTCAGAACACGATCACGCCGAAAACGACTGATAGGAACACCATGGACCTCGAGGCAATCAACTACTACGTTCCGACTGTTGTCGAACAGACCAGCCGCGGTGAGCGCGCGTACGATCTCTACAGTCGTTTACTCAAAGAGAACATTCTTTTCATTGGCACGCCGATCGACGACACCATCGCCAACTTGGTCTGCGCACAGTTGATTCACCTCGAGAGTGAAAACCCCGATAAAGACATCAACATCTACATCAACAGTCCTGGTGGCGACATCACGGCTTTGTTCGCGATTTACGACACGATGCAGTTCATTAAGAATGACATTGCGACGATTTGTCTTGGCCAAGCAGCAAGTGCTGCTGCGGTCTTGCTGGCTGCCGGAACTAAGGGCAAGCGCCTCGCACTTCCACATAGCCGCGTGTTGTTGCACCAGCCGTATGGTCAAGTGGGCTATGGCCAAGTGACCGACCTTGAAATCGCCGCTAAAGAAATTTTCCGGATGCGTGACATCCTTGAAGAAATCTTGTCGGAGCACACTGGTCAGCCTCGTGAACGCATTCACGCCGACACCGATCGTGACTTTGTGATGGAAGCAAACGAGGCTTTGGCCTACGGAATCATCGATGATGTCATCTCATCACGATCTGCTGTCGATCGCACGGGTCCGATTCGCTGATTACTAGCGGTTGTGCCCGATAGCCAGTGGGCATCCAACCACTCAAGCACCCAAATGTGTAAGGCTGTCAGGCGAAAGGTTGGGTAGTCGTGGCAAAGTTTGGTGACACAGGCGAGATCGTTAAGTGCTCGTTTTGCGGTAAGTCGCAAAAGCAGGTCAAGAAAGTTATTGCCGGACCTGGTGTGTACATCTGCGACGAGTGCATCGACCTGTGTAACGAAATCATCGAAGAAGAAGTTGGCGAAGCCACCGATCTTCGATTGGAAGAACTTCCTAAGCCGCGTGAAATTTCTTCTTTCCTCGACGATTATGTCGTCGGGCAGGACCAGGCGAAAAAAGTCTTGGCTGTTGCGGTGTACAACCACTATCGCCGTCTGCAGTACCAGAAAGAAACCGGCATCGCGCGTCGCGATGAAGTTGAGTTGGCGAAGAGCAATATCTTGCTACTTGGCCCGACCGGTTGTGGCAAAACCCACCTCGCACAAACTCTGGCCCGCATGCTCAATGTTCCGTTCGCAATTGCTGACGCAACTGCTTTGACCGAAGCTGGTTATGTCGGCGAAGACGTCGAGAATATTTTGCTGAAACTGATTCAGGCTGCCGACTTCGATGTCAAAAAAGCCGAAACTGGCATTATCTACATTGACGAAATTGACAAAGTGGCCCGAAAGAGCGAGAACCCGTCAATTACCCGCGATGTGTCGGGCGAAGGCGTACAACAAGCGCTCTTGAAGATCCTTGAAGGAACAGTCGCATCGGTGCCGCCGCAAGGTGGACGTAAGCACCCGCATCAAGAATTCATTCAGATCGACACGACCAACGTGTTGTTCATCTGTGGAGGAGCATTCGCCGGCCTCGACAAGATCATCGAGCAGCGTATTGGTCACAAGGGCGTTGGCTTTCACGCAACAGTGCGTAACAAAGCCGAAAAAGAAGCGGGCGATTTGTTTGCACAGGTTTTACCCGAAGACCTGTTGTCTTTTGGCTTGATCCCCGAATTCGTTGGTCGTTTGCCCATGGTTGGGGCAGTACACAACCTTGACAAGCCAGCATTAATCAAGATCCTCACTGAGCCAAAGAATGCTTTGCTCAAGCAGTTCCAGAAGTTCTTCGAATTTGAAGATGTCGAACTCGAACTCACTGACGAAGCTCTTGATGCGATTGCCGAACAGGCTTTGGGGCGCGGCACCGGAGCTCGTGGTTTGCGAGCAATTCTTGAAGAGACGCTTCTGAACGTCATGTACGACTTGCCAGGCCGTGCTGATGTGGCCAAGGTCATCATCGATGTTGACTCGGTCAAGTTGAAGTCGCCACCGACATTGGTGATGCGTTCAGCGACACGAGTGGCTCGTCCACGTCGCGCCGCTAGTTGATTTCAGTCGTAAAGTTGAAGGCATGACGTACCAGCAGGCCTTGGCGTATCTTGACGATCACGCTGGTTATCAGAAAACTGGTCGTATTGACTCTCCTTCGCTCGACATGATCTCGCGGCTGTGCGAATTGATGGGAGAACCCCAGCATTGTGCTCCGGTCGTACATATCACGGGAACCAATGGCAAGGGTTCGACTGCTCAAATGATCACCCGGCTGTTGATGGCGAGCGGTTTGCGCGTTGGCACATACACGAGTCCACACCTCGAACGAGTGAACGAGCGTTTCACGATTGATTGCGAGCCAATCCCCGATGAGGCCTTCGCTGAGCAGATTGCGGCAATCGCCGATTTAGAAATGCTCACTGGTACGCGTCCTGGCTATTTCGATATCTGCACTGCCGCCGCATTTAGATGGTTTGCTGATGAAGCAGTCGACGTGATGGTTATTGAAGTCGGCTTACTTGGCCGTTGGGACGCAACCAATGTTGTTGATGCACAAGTTGCAGTGATCACGAATATTGGTCTCGACCATATGGAGTTCGCTGGTCCGACACGCGCCGATATCGCGCGTGAAAAAGCAGGAATCGTTAAGTCGCAAAGCGTTGTGATTTGTGGTGATACCGACGAAGAAATCATTGAGATTTTCGCAAATGCTGGCGGAGCGTCATTGTTGGTTCGCCAGCGAGACTTTGAAGTTGATTCCAATCAATTAGCTCTCGGTGGTCGCATGATTGATGTCCGAACTCCGACCACGATCTATCCAGATGTATTAGTTCCACTGCACGGTCGTCACCAGGCCGATAATGCGGTCGTGGCAATTACGGCAGTCGAAGCATTTTTTGCTCGACCGCTGGCTTCGGACATTATCGACGAAGCATTTTCACAAGTCTCGATGCCGGGCCGATTTGAAGTGATGGGTCATCAACCTTTGGTCATTATCGATGGCGCTCATAACCCAGCCGGCGCCGATGTGTGTGCTGCGGTTTTTCTCGAAGACTTCGATCCTGCGGGGCGCCGACTTTTGGTGATTGGTTGTTTGAAGGGGCGCGACCCTTTCGACATGTTGTCGGCCTTGCGGGCCGATGAATTTGATGTCGTGGTGTGCTGCACCGCTCCATCGCCACGCGGGCTGCCTGCCCAAGAGGTTGCCGAGGCGGCGCGCCGATTGGGGTGTGACGAGGTAGTGACCTTGAATACCGTCGAGGCTGCTATTGATCGGGCAATGCAAGAAATTGGGCCCGACGACGCACTGCTCATTACGGGATCGCTCTATGTCGTCGGGGCAGCCCGACCATATTTGCGCCGACTGTTGCCCTAACCCGAACAGCGAGGAGGGGAACTCGGCGGTAGGGTTAGCGACCATGTCTGACCGTACCCTTGTCCTTTTGAAGCCCGATACCGTTGAACGCGGACTGATCGGATCCGTTTTGTCCCGATTTGAAGCCAAAGGCCTCACCGTTGTGGCCTTGGAATTACGTCAGCTCGATGCCGACACGCTTGCTCGCCACTACGAAGAGCACGTGGGCAAGGGCTTTTATGGAGAATTGGTGACTTTTATGTCCCGAGGACCAGTCGTGGCCTTGGTGCTCGAAAGCCCCGAAAACACTTGGGAAGTTGTGCGCAACATGATGGGTGCCACCAATCCTCGTAACGCCGCTCCTGGCACCATCCGTGGTGACCTCGGCATCTTGTTCACTGAGAACTTGGTGCATGGCAGCGATTCCTTGGCCTCGGCCGAGCGCGAGATCAGTATTTTCTTCCCCAATCTGTAATATTTCGGGGTCTCCTGCTTTTTGGCAGGTGCCGCACGTCGTAGGAGGCTCTGGCCATGGCCCGCAGTAATCCGCTGGCCCTCGGGCGAGATATAGCAATCGACCTTGGAACAGCCAACACGCTGATCTACGTACGCGGTCAAGGCGTTGTCTTAAATGAGCCATCGGTGGTGGCTCTTGACGTATCTGATGGCAAGCCGGTCGCAGTTGGCCACGAGGCTAAGCGCATGATGGGTCGTACTCCAGGACACATTCGTGCCGTTCGACCACTCAAAGATGGCGTCATTGCCGACTTCGATGTGTGCGAGAAAATGTTGCGCTACTTCATTCAAAAAGTGCATAGCAGTCGTTGGAGTAAGCCGCGCATGTTGATTTGCGTACCATCAGGAATCACTGGTGTTGAACAACGCGCGGTTCAAGACGCCGCCGAATATGCCGGGGCGCGTAAGCCCGTGCACATTATTGAAGAGCCAATGGCTGCAGCTATCGGCGCCGATCTGGCGGTGCACGAGCCAAGTGGCAACATGATTGTCGATATTGGTGGCGGCACTACTGAAGTCGCTGTTATTTCTCTTGGTGGCATCGTGACAGCTCAGTCATTACGAATTGCGGGTGACGAACTTGATGAGGCCTTATTGGCTTATCTGAAAAAAGAGTTTTCGTTGGCAGTTGGTGAACGCACTGCTGAAGAGATCAAAATTCAAATGGGCTCAGCATGGCCATTCGAAGAAGAAATGACGGCCGACATTCGTGGTCGTGACCTCATTAGTGGATTGCCACGAACGATTTCTTTGTCAACTGATCAAGTGCGTGAAGCGATCGCCGAACCTGTGGCAGCCATTGTTGACGCAGTGCGTACAACTCTTGACAAAACTCCACCCGAACTTGCCGCTGACATCATGCACCAAGGAATCACGATCACTGGCGGAGGAGCGCTGCTCGCCGGTATCGATCGTCGGTTGGCGCACGAGACCGGAATGCCAATCAACATTGCCAATGAACCGTTGTATTCGGTCGTCATTGGTTCGGGTCGAGCATTAGAAAATATTGAGATGATGCGCGGTCTCTTATCGCAGAGTGACGACTAGGTCGGGATCGGATCCATGCCGGTTTATTCGGTGAGTCGTCGTCGGGCAATAGCCCTGCTGGCTCTCACATCAATTTTGCTGATCACTCTTGACATACAAGGCAACTCAGTTGTCCGTGGATTGCGGGGTGTCTTCAGCACGATTTTTGAACCGGTACAGAGTTCGGCGCGAGTAATTACGAGGCCACTCGAAAATTCGTGGCGTGGAATTACCAATTACGGTGAACTTGAAGCCGAGAACCAAAGACTCCAAGATCAGCTTGATCAACAAGAGGGGGCATTTATTGCGGCCCTTGCTACGGCGCGGGATGCCCAAGAGTTATTGGCATTGAACGGAATTGATAACTTGGCCGATATTTCGTCGGTCACTGCGCAAGTGATTGGTGGAACTCCTTCGAATTATTCGCAGACAATCGAAATCAATCAGGGCAGCGATCGAGGTTTGAGAGTAGGTATGCCTGTGGTCAATGCTGCGGGCTTGGTCGGACGGATTACTTGGGTTGACAACGATCGATCGTTGGTCTTGCTTGCTAATGATTCGCTGTATGCGATCCCGGTTCAGGTGGTCAATCAACCCAACATCGTGCCGGCTACGACAACCACCACAACGACGACGACAAGTACGACGACGACGAGTACGACGACGACGAGTACGACGACGACCCTTCCGGTAGTGCCGCCGGTGAGCGCTGTCGTTGATCCGAATGGCATCACGACAACCACGCAATCAATGACGACGACAACTGTTGATTTGTCAACCGTTGATTTTGGTGCGTTGGCTCCAACAACAACTGGGGTGATCGTGACGATCGCTCCAGGGACTACTGCTGGAGGTCCCACAACGACCCTCAATCTTGACGATCTTCCTATTGCTGAAACAGGAATCTTTCGTGGTCGCGGAATTGATAATGCGCCAGTTGTTGAGTTCATCGACCAGAACTCTCGTTTTGGAGAAGTCCAAGTTGGCGCGTTGGTGTTTACATCTGGTGGTTCGCAGAGTTTGGCGCCCCGAGGAATTGTGGTCGGACGTGTCATCAAGATTGTTGAACGCACTGGTACCTCTGGTGCTGTACTCGAAGTGCGTTTAACTGCCAAGTTGACATCATTGAACTTTGTGCGCGTTTTGTTGTACCAGCCAGTCGCGACCGGTGCCCCGTGATTGATTTTGTCAACAAGCCCGTCGCGCGATTGATCCTTGTGGGTTTGCCCGCATTGGCCTTGCAAACAACCTTTTTCGCTGAAGTAAAGATCTTCGGTGTCGTTCTGCAGATTATGTTGGCACTTTCAATAGCGGCTGGCTTGGCGGGCGGTTCTGAAAATGGAGCGCTCGCAGGTTTTGTTTTTGGCTTGATGTTCGATCTTGTGTTAACGAGCCCTCTTGGGCTTTCGGCTTTGGTATACGGAGCCGCCGGATGGGGAGCTGGATATCTGCATTCACGCGCTCTGGAAA